>OJEF01000001.1_pt1 | contig 68785 bp, 54 predicted proteins | sample 1593041 | NCBI WGS metagenome assembly OJEF01 (sample SAMN05416790, study PRJEB24817) | seawater metagenome | isolation source: Sea water | place: Canada:Atlantic | collected 2013-11
GACGTCATAGTGGCCACAGATTCTAACGAAATAGGTCTCGTTTGTAAGTCGTTAGATATCCCCTATGTTATTACTTCGCACAAACATGAAAATGGCACCCTTCGTACCCTGGAAGCTTATCAGCTATTGGGTAAGGAATACGACTATATCATCAATGTTCAGGGAGATGAAGCGTTTATCACAGGTGATGTACTAGCGCCATTAACCAGATTACTGGAACAGGAACGACCTATGGCTGCAACGCTTAAGGCTCCTGTACCAGAATATGACAGCAACAGTAATGTCTTCGTGACCACGAATCTGAAAAATCAAGCACTCTATTTTTCAAGAAGCCCAATACCAAACTCTCGGGAAGGACAAGTTCAACGCTTTCAGCATGTAGGGGTATATGCCTTCACACCTGAAGCCCTTCAAACGTATTGTTCCTTAACTCCTACTCCTTTAGAGCAAGAAGAAATGCTCGAGCAACTCAGATGGATGGAACATGGATATGCATGGTCTGTTGCCACCGCACCCATTAAACCGCTATCCATCGATACAGCTGAGGACTTCGAACGTGCTAAATCCTTTATAAAGTAGATACAGAGGTCTTTTAAAAATCGGTACATTCGCTTACTTAAGAATTGCAAGGAATGTCTGATTATAAAGTACCTGTAGGCAACCATCTCGTAGGTGGAGATACGTTCACGCTGATAAGCGGTCCGTGTGTTATAGAAGAGGAATCTATCATGATGAAGGTGGCGGAGCAATTGGCTCAATACCAGTCGAAACATCCCGAGGTACACGTCATTTACAAGAGTTCATTTCAAAAAGACAACAGATCTTCTATAGAATTCTATAGTGGACCAGGTCTTGATGAAGGACTTAGAATACTACAGAAGGTCAAAGATGAGTTTGGGTTTTCATTAATTACGGATATTCACTACCCTGATCAAGCAGCTCCTGCGGGTGAGGTTGTCGATATTATACAAATTCCTGCTTATTTGTGCATGCAAACGGAATTAGTTCTTGCGGCGGCGCAAACAGGTAGAGCGATTAATCTAAAACACGGACAATTTCTTGCACCTCAAAACATGGTAAAACCTGTCGCTAAGATTGAAAGTACCGGAAATAAAAACATCATTCTGACGGAGCGCGGATTTACTTTTGGATATAATGACCTTATCGTTGACCCTCGTGCTTTTTACGATCTTCGACAGTCTGGCTACCCTGTGATTTTTGACATTACCCATAGCATTCGTAAATACGGAATCCCCTCCTCCGATCCAAATGGAGGCTTACGAGAATATCTACCAACATTAGCGCGTGCCGGTGTTGCCGCAGGAGTAGATGGTGTCTTTATTGAAACACACCCTTGTCCTTCTGAAGCATTGTGCGATGCCGCGAGCCAATTAGATATCACCCAGTTAGAATCATTTATGGAACCTCTACTGGCCATACATAACATTGAAAAAAAATACCGATAATGGAGTTGTACTTAGATTCTGCAGACGTCAACGAGATTGACCAAGCCTTTGAGTTAGGCTATCTTAATGGGCTTACCACTACTCCAACTTTCATGCATCGACATGGCATTACGGATATAGATGGCGCTATCATGGCCCTGAGTAAAAAGGTGCCTATCCTCCAAATAGAGGCTTTAGGAACTACTGCGGACGAGATTATCGCAGAAGCCAAGCGTCAAGATGCACTGGGTTTAGACAAGAACAGTACAGTCTATAAAATTCCGATGAGCCTCGAGGGGACAAAGGCATGCAAAGCACTTACAGATGAAGGCTTCAAAGTAAACCTCCATCTTGTTTACACCTTGCAACAAGCCTACATGGCTATGGCAGCCGGAGCAACGTACATCTGCCCTTTAGTAGGTAGATTACAAGATCAAGGAACCGATGCACTAGCACTTGTGGCGGACTGCGTAGAAGCGGTAGAGCATTATGGGTACGATAGTAAAATCATGTTCAGCTCTGTTCGTAATGCTCAGCATGTAAGAGACGCTCTAGAAGTAGGTGCACATGCTGTCACTGTGCCCTGGTCTATCATGAAGAATCTCACCAATAATCACCTTACTACAATGGGTACAGATCAATTCGTAAAACACACGAATCTACTCACCCATCGCGTTGGTCAAGCCATGCGCAAAGACAATCCAACGGCCTTAGCTTCAGATACTATAACGACGGCCTTAGTCCAAATGACTACATCTAGCTTAGGAGCCTGTAGTATCATTGATGAGAACGGCCGTGCTATTGGGATCTTCACTGATGGTGATCTTCGTAGATTCATTACCAAAGGGGGCGATGCATCTACTGCCAATTTATCATCTTTCGTTTCAAACCATCCGAAGACCATAGCCTCCTCTTCGCTTTTAATCGATGCAGAACAAATGTTTAAAGACTGCCAAATAGATACCATCATTGTAGAGGATAACGGAGTAGTCGTGGGCATGATTGATATACAAGATTTACACTAATGGAAGCGGCATTCTCTGGAGAATTCTTAAATGATGAAATAGCCATCGCAGAGCGGTTAGCTCAGATCAAAATGTGGTTGTTTGACTGGGATGGCGTATTCCATCCAGGAACAAAAAATGACCGTGGTGAAAGTTCTTTTAATGAGGTTGATGCAATGGGATTAAACCTACTTCGCTTCTCCAGCTATTTAACCCTAGGGCAGTCATTACCGGTTTTTGCGATTGTAACTGGAGTAAACAATCCAACCGGGGCTTATTTTGCGAAGCGTGAGCACTTTGATGCCATCTATATGGGGGCTAAAGACAAGACCGTTGTATTAGATCATATCTGCTCAAAACACAATATCACTCCGGATCAAATTGGTTTTTGTTTTGATGACGTACTCGATATTAATGTCGCTGAGAAGGTTGGTGTTCGATTCTTAATTAGCCATGGTTCCAATCCTATAACTAGGGATTTCATGAGGTCAAAATCTTGTTTCGACTACGCTACGGCCTTTGGTGGTGGATTCGGTGCACTTCGCGAGGTATCAGAATTGTGTATGACCTTAATGGGTAATGCAGATGAAGTACTTGAACATAGAACTTCTTTTGACGACACATACAGTACCTACTGGAAAAGTCGTCAGAAAACAGATACTCAAGTATTTACTGTTGATCTCGCAGGAGTTCATCTCCATGAGCAGGAACCAAGGCACCAGAAATAAAATTTCTTACCAGTATATTCTCTATTAATTTATCCTCTGGGTCTACCATAGGATCATAGGGACGTTTCAAGTCTATGTCATACCACCATGCTGTTAATGACCAAATTCGTGCAGAGAATCTATTGCGATAGGTCTTGATGATTTCAAATACACTCGTTCCTGTTTCTCTATAAATGAGCTTGCTTAAGATTTGACCTTCACTTCTTGTCAATTTCCTTAGTTCTGGCTCAAAACGATCTTCTAAAAACTTTTGATAGTCCTTGATATACTTCTTTTTCTGATGTCGCTTGTTGATACCCTCTAGCTGTCTATTCAATGTATCCATTCTAAGCGCAGCTTCTCTAACATACGGATAGACGCGCTTCACCTTCTTTGTTAAACTATAATAATTTCTCCTTGCCTGGTAGTCCGTCAAGGTTGGTTTTGGCACAAATAGTACTTCATCCAAGACCGACCATGGTATGGTGTCACCATGAACAATAAGCTGACCAGTCAGAACTCCAGTAGCATCATTTGATACACTCAAAGTATCCGTCGTTTTTTGACTCCAAAGCGAGTTCCCAAAAAGAACGAAGAGTAAAAGAATGCTATTACCCCCTATTCGCCTTCCATCTACTTGGCTTTTCATTGATTACCGTTTTTTGACTTGCTTTATTTTCTTGAAGCATACTTGCTAAAGCTGCAGCGCCTATTGCCTCTAGAGCTTCGTTTTCGGGAATTAGAGATTCAGGTGTGAAATAATTCTGCACAAAGTGCGTGTCGAACTTTCCTGAAACAAAAGCATCATGATTCATCACATATTCAGCGAAATCCAGCGTAGTTTGAACGCCAGAAATTCGGTACTCACTAATAGCACGCTTCATACGTGCTATGGCCTCAGGACGAGTTGGAGCGAATGTGATCAATTTAGCGATCATTGGATCATAATAGATACTCACTTCCATTCCTTGCTCCATTCCATCGTCTACTCTAACCCCTAATCCTTGTGGACGTCGGTACTCTTTTAAAATTCCTGTACCAGGCATAAAATTAGCTACAGCGTCCTCTGCATATACTCGAACCTCTATGGAGTGACCTTGGATACTGAGCTCTTCCTGAGTAAAGGACAAGGTTTTACCTTGGGCTATATAGATCTGCTCCTTAACTAAATCTTTACCGGTAATTTGTTCAGTCACAGGATGTTCTACTTGTAACCTTGTATTCATTTCCAAGAAATAAAACTTGCCTCCTGGTTCAAAAATAAATTCTACTGTACCTGCCCCTCGGTAGTTACAGGCCTTAGCAACACTAACGGCGGCTGCACCCATCGCTTCTCTTAGCTCAGGTGTTAACACCACAGATGGTGCTTCTTCTATTACCTTCTGGTGCCTACGTTGAATCGAACATTCACGTTCAAAAAGATGAACTACATGTCCATATTCGTCTGCCAATATTTGAATTTCAATATGACGGGGATTCTGAATGTACTTCTCCACAAATACAGCACCATTTCCAAAACTATTGGTCGCTTCGCTCACTGCACGTTGCATTTGAGAGGCAAATTCGTCAGGATTGTGTACAATTCTCATCCCCTTTCCACCACCACCTGCACTGGCTTTTATCATCACAGGAAATCCAATAGCGTGAGCCAATTCTAATGCTTCGTCTACGTCTTTTACTTCACCTTCAGTCCCTGGCACTAATGGAACATCAAAATTCTCAACTGCTGCCTTAGCACTTAGCTTGTCACCCATGATCTCAATAGCCTGAGGACGAGGACCTATGAATATCATTCCTGCAGCTTCTACATTTCTTGCGAAATTCGCGTTTTCACTAAGGAATCCATATCCCGGATGAATGGCATCAACGCCAAGTGCTATTGAAATACTTATGATTTTATCACCCTTTAAGTAACTCTGGGCAGAGGGTGCCGGACCAATGCAAACTGCTTCATCAGCGAACATAACGTGAGGAGCTCTGCGGTCTGCCTCAGAATAGATGGCGACAGTTTTAATGCCCATTTCTCGGGCAGTTCTCATTACACGTAAAGCGATTTCGCCACGATTAGCGACTAATATTTTTGTGATAGTATGTTCCATTGTGATAAGAGGTTTATGTAGACCTTTCACAAATATAAGTCAGGTTAGAGATACCTAAATCTTAACTACCGGATAATAATGCCATTGGTCATTTATCAGTACGCGGAGAGTGTATGTTGCAGAAGGGAAATCAGACATATCAATATCTATCCATGACCTGTTTTCACTTGTAATATCAAGAACGACAGTGCCAATTGGCGCAAACAACTGGATCCTTGTTTTCATAGTTTGAGGAAACTCAACTCTCAAAGAAATGCTGGTAGGATTGGGGTACAAACGACATTCAGTACCTTTTTCTGTTATTCCAACCTCATTCAGGGAACGGGTAACAGTGGTCGTATCACCACAATCGTTAATCAACAGCAATGTTACCGAGTAGTTTAACGTAATAACTCCATAAGTGTGCTGCGCATTGGGGGTCGTCCCCTTGTCAAACGTGCCATCTCCCCAGAACCAATGGTATTGGTTCGCTCCTGTCGCTATAGCCTGGAAATCAACGATAAGACCGTTTGATCCGGTACCCACTAAAGTAAAGGTGAAATCTCCTTGAGGAGGGTCACAAGTAGCAACGATGTCACTGTAGGTAAATATATTTCCACAGGAATCTTGCCCACTTACAGTCACCGTAAAAGTACCATTGGTTAAATAAGAGTTAGAAACTACTGCTCCAGATGCAATATTCCCATCTCCAAAATCCCATTGGTAATTTAATAAATTACTAGGCTGTGCAGTAAATGTAAATGAATTACCCAGCACCGTAGAAGTAAAAGTAAGATTCACAATTGGACATAATGTAATCACAAATGAGCTTGTTATTGAGTCCCCGCAGGAATTAACAGCTAACAATGAGACCGTATAAATGCCTGCAGAGGTGTAATTAGCAGTAATGGTATCTCCTTGTCCCAAAGTTCCATTACCTAAGTTCCAATAGTACACCAAGCCAGTACCGGAAGACGATGACACTGCATCGAATTCAACTTGTAGACCATTTACCACATAGGTGGGATTTAATATCGTAGTGTCACACAAGGACAATGTAAAGCCTATAGAATCAGTACTTCCACAGCTATTGTATACGACCTGATAAATGGCAAAAGAGCCAAACGTAGTATAGGTATGTGTCGCTGTATCTGCGTTAGAGAAAGTACCATCACCCCAAAACCAAACGGTAGAGTCTGCGTTCAACGTGGTGCTGAATCCAGAAGCACTAGACCCCGTATTCACGAATGATCCCGTAGCCACTAAAGCGGGACATGGCAAGGTTGTAAACTGAACCATCGACCATAAGCTATTTAGCGTGAGCGTACAGGAATCTTGAACCCAAGCATCATAGGTAGTATTTGGTTGAAGGCCATTAACCATTGCGGTTTGACCTGACGCAGCCATACTTGTACCCGATCCAAGGTTAAAGTTAGCCAGATCATATTCTATCGCAGATGTAAAAGAATTACCATTCCAGTCTAACTGCGCGCTGTTGTAGGTTATGTTGGAAGCCGTAACTAAAGGGGTTGGGCAACTGGTAGTCTCGTCAATTTCTATGTCATCTAACGCAATATCTGCCTTAAAAGGAGTAAATGGAGATCCATTTCCTCGGTACGCCTTAAAAATGATTTGAATAGTATCATTTTCATAAGCCAGTAAACTCAAGGTTTGTTTTAACCAGCTTGATGTTGAAAGCGCTTGCTTCTGTCCCGTAATTGATTTTAGTAACAACGCTTGCTGTCCAAGTGGTTTAATAAAAACCTTTAACTCATCTATATCTGATCCATACATATGGTACCAAAAAATCAGCTCAGGAGAATGCAGGGTGTCTAAATCAATCCATGGTGTTCTCAACTCCGTATCTGCTCCTGCCGAAAACGGGGTCGCACTGCGCGCAAAAGTGTACCCACCGGAACCTGTGGTATGGTCGGCAGAAGGACCTGTGCCGGCGTAATGCACTCCCTTCCCTGTCCAGAAATAGTCTGTACTGTCCGAGCGTAACCAACAATCGTCAATGGCACCGTTTTGATCAGGAAAACCAGGTCCTACCCAGTTTGTATTACTTGAAAATTCTTCTAAAAAAGGAGCTGTAAACACCGTGCAATTCGTCGTAAATGATGGTCCTGAAACCCAATCGCTTACGCTGGCTAATCCACAGGAATCCCTTACCTGCCATTCATACGTTGTTTTTGGACTGAGTCCCGGTATTCCCTTTGCACTTGTCGCAGCGGTTGTCCATGTCCATATTGTACTACCAACGGATCTATATCGAATTTGAAAATCAGAAGCTCCACCACTTGTCCAATCCAACTGAGCTACCTGTACGCCCACACCTGTAACAGCTGTAAGCTTGGGCTTAGGGCATTCCGGAGCTTTCGCGAGCGATAGATCATCCAACGCAAATTGGGTATAAAATGATCCGGATGCTCCGCTATAGTCAAACCTAACTCTTACCGTATCACCGGCATAACTCGTCAAGTCTATAATCTGCTCCAGCCATGGTGCATTTGCACTGTTATGTGTAATTCCAGAGGTATCCCAAACGGAAGACCAAGTGCCTCCTATGGTCTGAATTCTTACGTTTAAGGCACCCATGGATTGACCATATCCGTGGTACCAAAAAGACAGTTCGGGATCAGAAATGGTATCCAAATCTATCCATGGTGAGATAAGTCTGGGGTCCAAACCTGAGCTCAATGTTGTCGTTATTTGATGATACACATATTGGCCTGAACCCGAAGTATGGTCTCCAGACGGACCCGTTTGTGTCCAATTAAATGCCGGTTCGCCTACATTCCAAAACTTAGTAGCCGATCCCTGCACATTCCAGCATGGATCTATATCCCCTTGGACGTTCCATGTGGTAGAAGGCGCCCAACCCGTTCCATCAAAATCCTCAAAATAAGGAGCTGTATATTGAGCACACTGTGTTCTAAATGTTGTTGTTGTTGACCATAAACTGGTATCTCCAGCTGCGCAAATTTCACGTACTCGAACCTTGTAGTTTGTATTAGACAATAGTCCACTCAAGGTGCTTGGCTTTGATGTGTAGTTGGCGATACTACCATTGATTACTGAGCCTGTACTAACAATATACTGCACCTGAAAACTCAACGGACTTGAATTCAAGGAAGACCAATTCAAAGTAGCCCCGCTAGGCGTCGTTTGAGTGATGACTGTATTGAACGGTTGATCACAAGAAGGTGTCTCTTCGATAAGAACATCATCGATCGCAATTCTACTATTAGTGAACCAACTAAAACTAGAATTTCTCTTCGCGTTGAATCTTATTTGCACGGTATCCCCGGCAAATTGCGACAAAGACTCTACATGCTTTCTCCATGATGAACTATTACTAGTGAACTGGGAGGAAGTCGTACTCGAATTAAAGGTGTGTACATTAACCCAGCTCGTCGTGCCAACTTTACGTACTTTAATATTCAGCCAAGTGATATCAGAACCAAACATGTGGTAATAGAAAACTAATCTAGGAAGGGTATCTGAGCTGAGGTCTATTGGCGGTGTAATCAGATTGGTGACATTTTGGTTTGCACTGGTAAAACCTGTAAACCAACCTTCTGAGAAGGCGTAACCACCGGTGCCGGTAGTATGATCTCCAGCGGGACCTGAGTTCGTCGAAACAAATGCGGGATCAGAGGCCATCCACAAATAATTACGCGTGGTTAAATTTCTTGTCCAACAGCTTGGCACAGAACCATTGTTATTCCAGCCAGTTGGAGAAACCCAAGAGCTACCATCAAAATTTTCTGAAAACGGAGTACTCTGTATACATTGGGCCTCACCTTCTTGAGGTAGCAATGCAATGAGTAGCACTATGAGTAGTCGCAGGTATAATTTCACTCTGTAAATATAACATGATTGTTGCGACAGCAAGCATCAAATGAGCGAATGACATGCTGCGGTTATTGATCCGTTTTTCCTAGTATCTTTGTATCCTATGCGTACATTATCCGTCTTACTATTCACCCTATTATTGAGTAATTCTAACGCTCAAGTATTAGGTCTATTAAAATATGATGGTGGTGGAGATTGGTATGCCAATCCAACAGCATTGAAAAATCTAAGTGCCTTCTACAACGAAGCTACAGAAGCGCGGACAGTAGTTTTAGTAAAAGAGGTAACGGTGAACTCATTGTTATCTTCTAGTGTATCGTTTCTTCACGCCACTGGTCATGGCAGATTAGTTTTTTCAGAAGAAGAAGCTCAAATACTAAGGCAGTTTGTCAAAAGAGGCGGCTTCCTACACGTAGATGATAATTATGGAATGAAAGATTTCGCGTTGGAAGAATTAGCAAAAGTGTTTAATGAAGCCACTATTAAGTCAATATCTATCAATCATCCAATTTTCCAGTTACCCTTTAAAATGCCCGCTGGATTACCTAAAATTCATGAGCATGATGGACTTCCACAAGAGGCAATAGGATATTTTTATGGTGGTGAATTGGTGGCCGTATTAACTTATGAAACTGATCTAAGTGATGGCTGGGAGGATGCAGAGGTACATCAAGATTCACAAGAGAAAAGAATCTTAGCGTTGAAAATGGGAGCAAACTTGGTACATTGGTCCTTAGTAAGAAATTCATTCCCATGAAATCCATCAAAATCCAACCATTGGCAATCGGTGCCCTACAACTTGCCTTGATCGTAGCTGGTTGCTATGCTCTTTATTTGATAAAATCTGTTTTGGTTTACGCCGTTATAGCCTTGTATGTCAGTGTTTTAGGAAGACCTATTGTCACTGCCTTAGGAAAAATACCTAAAATTGGATCACGTTTAGGAAATACGGGGGCAGCAGCACTAACCCTATCCATAATCGTGGCCATTTTCGCGGGAATTGTAACCTGGTTTCTACCCGTACTGATTCATGAATTTAATTTTATTAAAACCATTCCTTACGATGAGCTCATCGCCAGTTTGCAATTGGAGTGGAATCAACTTGATTCCATTCTTAATTCTTTTGGAATGAATTCAAAGGAAGAGTTGACAAACATTAATAAAACCCTACAATCTTTCGCAAGTGTTGATGCCATCAGCAACGTTTTATTTTCACTTTTAGGCGGCATAGGCCAAATTATTATCGGACTATTCTCTGTTGCTTTCATTTCTTTTTTTCTGATCAGAGAGCGGGATTTAGCACACAAGTTTGTTGAATTGATAACCCCAGAATCTTACCACGATAAAGTGGATGTCATGACACCTCAAATCAAACAAGTTGTAACTCGTTACAGCTTTGGTGTTTTGTTTCAAATCACTGCTATTTTCATCTTATTGGCCCTGGGTATGACCTTTATAGGTGTCAAAGGTGCTGTTGTATTGGCACTTTGCGCCGCCGTCTTCAACCTCATTCCTTATGTTGGACCACTCCTAGGAGCGTCCCTTGGAATATTGTTGAGTCTAGGGCAACTTTATGCTATGGGAGTGTCAGATCCTGATCTAGATATTGACCTTATACAAAGCCTTTACTGGTTACTCATTCTTTATGGGGGAGTGCAGCTATTGGACAATATAGTTTTTCAACCTATTATATTTTCCAATAGTGTAGGTGCACATCCACTTGAAATATTTTTAGTCATTTCTATCGCGGGTACGTTTTTGGGAATTGGAGGAATGATCGTTGCTGTTCCATTCTACAGTATTGCTCGAATTGTCTTTAATACTGCCATGAAGACTATCGATGAATAGTCAAAATGAGCACCCCAAACAACAAGTTAATCCACATTGTCTTGGAGAAGAACAGTGGCAATGGATACAGAAACACCAAAATGACAATACAACTAAACTTCGATTGAAGTTTGGATTAAATGATCCTTATTTCTCGGCCATAGCTCAAATAGAAGCGCGTCAAAAGAGAAGGAAAAAGTTTGAATCACTTTACGCACGCTGGGTTTTCCCCAACGGATTAGCACTAGAACAAAGTAGCTCGACAGCAGCGGCCCAATACAAAAATTCCCATGTACATACCCCCTACACGATCGATCTTTGCGCTGGTCTGGGAATTGATACCTGGGCAATGTCCAGTCGTCAGGATAGCGCAGCACATTTATGTTTTGAACAAAACGAAGACCTTGCCATTTTGTTACGGCATAATCTTCCAAATATCACCGTACTCTCAAAGCCAGCTGACCTAGAAGATATAGACCATTGGGTCAGTGAACGAGGCATAACTAAACGCGAACTGACTATATATCTTGACCCGGATCGTCGAGTGAGAGACAACAGGACCTATTCCATGTCGGAGGGTACCCCAAACCTACTCGAAATACAACATGAATTGCTTAACAGGGCATGTCATGTTATGGCCAAACATAGCCCAATGGTAGATCTGAATTCTACGACAGAACTAATCGGATTAACCTCGATAGTCGTTGTTCAATTTCAAGGAGAATGTAAGGAAGTACTTACATTGCAATCCTCTCTATCACAATCCAAATCATCTGTTCAAGTTATAGATATTGACTCCGGCCGGTCTTATTCAGGTGAACTTGGCATCAAAGAAATCGCTACAACTGAGCATTTTTTAAATTACATCGTTCAACCTTCGGCCGGGTTATCCAAGAGTACCTTACATATTGAATTAGCTAAAGAACTAGGTTTGGAAAAAACCATTTATGGTCATCTCTATACTTGTGAAAATGAACCGATTTACTCTCCATTTTATAAAATTTTCAGGATTGAAGAAATCTCGAAACCTTATCAGCTTAAGCACAAACCTAGTTACGCCGCGATAGAATGCATTGGTTTTCCAGAGTCCGCTATTCAAGTGAGAAAGAAGCTTAAACTCAAGGAAGGCCGTGAGAATAAAGTTTTCGCCTTACAGATTGGAAAAACAAAACTAATGGTACTCGCAACTTTGATGGAATAGGCCCCATTTTTGCATTACTTTTAATCTGTATGCGAAATACCGTTTCTCTATTGGTCATTTTCTTGTTTTCTACCCTCAGTATCCTGGGTCAAGAAGTACTTTTTGTGCCTAATGAAGGTCAATGGGATGGCGATTTCACGTATCAGATGCGATTGAAAAGTGGCGCATTATTTTTCGAAGGAAGTGCCATACAATTCGTGTTAAAAGACGCTGTTCAAGGAGAAGATCACAAGGGACATCACATTCATGAAGCTGGATTAAGTGCATCTGAGGAGGGACTGCGGTTTCATGCACTACGATTGAATTTTTTAAATGGTCAAACTGTAAATCCTTACGGAACGAAACCCGTTTCTTACGTTCAAAATTATTTTCTAGGTAGTGATAGCTCAACCTGGCGCTCAGGTATAACACCCACAAATTCATTAATCTACGACGGGATCTATGATGGTTCGCGTCTTGAATTCCACCAAGGTGGGAATCATTTAAAATATGATTGGCACTTGACCAATACCTCTGTTTTTAAGGATATCGAATGGACCTATGACGGAGCTACTAATATCTCTATAGACCCTGAGGGCTTTATTAAGGTCGAAACATCTGTAGGCTCATTTATAGAAAGCATACCCGTTGCTTGGGGATGGAAAAATGGTGAGCGTATACATTTTACTGTACGGTACAAGAATGACCACGGTCGCTTATCCTTCGAAAGTGAGATCGATGTGAACACCTTAGATTCCTTGGTGATAGATCCACAACTAATTTTCACTTCATTCAGTGGATCATTGACAGATAACTGGGGATTTACAGCAACGTATGATGATTTAGGTAGGTTGTATGGCGGAGGGATTTCTTTTTCAACAGGCTACGTATCCACTGTGGGCGCATATCAAGTGGGGTACAACGACCCACCAGGACCAAATATTGGTTTTATTCCTGACGTTACGATTTCGGTGTTTGAGCCCTCTGGGGCAACCTTGTTATATGCTACCTATTTAGGGGGGACAAAGTCAGACCACCCTCATAGTTTGGTGGTCAATTCTAATGGAGAGTTAATCGTCATGGGAACGACAGGAAGTAGCAACTTCCCTACTCAAAACCCAATACAGAGTTCCAGTGCAGGTGGAGCTGGGGTTCAAGTAAACGGTTATGAGTTTGACAAGCCAGACATGTTTTTAACGCGCTTTAATCAAGCGGGATCATCCATTTTGAGCTCTACCTATCTAGGAGGCAATGGCACGGACGGTCTCAACCTAGGAATGGCCAACAATTATGGCGATGCATCTCGTGGTGAAGTATTGGTTGATGATTTAAATAACATATACCTCACCGCATCCACAACAAGCACAAATTTCCCCACCACAAACTGTTCAACCTGCAACATTGCTGGAGGTCAAGACGCGATTGTCATGAAGATAAATCCAGCGGGCACCAGCATAATTTGGAGTAATTATTATGGGAGCACCAGTGATGATGCCGGTTATAGTATTCGGGAGTCTAATGGATCCGTATATTTATGTGGAGGTACTGAGGGTGGTAATTTGCCCCTAACCACAGGTGCCTATAAGGCGACTCGCCTTGGAACGGCGGAGGATGGTTATGTGGCACGTTTTAATGGTGCTACCGGCGCCTTAATACGTAGCACCTATATTGGAACAGCGGCCTACGACCAAACCTTTCTAATGGACATAGATAAGCTAGGTAATATTTTTGTTTTTGGGCAAACTCTGGGGAATTATCCTATTAGTTCAGGTGCTTGGGGCACACCACAATACCGAAAACAATTCATTCATAAAATAAGTCCCGACCTTTCCACCAGTATGGGTTCTACTGCATTTGGATCTCCCCAAGGAAGTTTAAACTTAGTGCCAACTGCGTTTAATATTGACGATTGCTTGAATATTTTATTATCCGGATGGGGCGGAGTTACCAATAGCTCCTTCATGCCCACCACCGTGGACCTATTGCCAGTGAGTACCGACGCCCTACAATCCACCACAAATGGATCAGATTTCTATTTCATGGTACTCGGGAAAAACTTTACATCGTTTAAATACGGAAGTTATTTTGGAGGGTCTAGCAGCGCAGAACACGTAGATGGTGGAACATCACGATTCGATGATCGAGGACGTATTTATCAAGCCGTATGTGCCGGTTGTGGCGGGAATGATGACCTACCGACTACACCAGGAGCTTTCTCTATGTTAAATAACAGTAGTAATTGCAACCTGGGGGTTATAAAATTAGATTTCGAAACGGGTATTGAAGCAAACGCTGAGGTCGACCTTGATTTTCTGATCGACACCAACTGCTATGAGCTTACCCTAAGACTTAATAATAATAGTGTTAACGCAAATGCCTATTACTGGGATTTCGATCAAGGGGACACAAGCAATATAGAGAATCCAACTGCCACCTTCCCAGCGCTCGGAACCTATAACGTAATGCTCGTTGCGATCGACACCATTTGCGACAGCTACGACACCACTTTTATTGAAATTAAGCATGATACCGCAAATTTCCCGGTAACAGATTGGACTGAAGACTACGTAAGTTGTGACTTATTTAGAGAGGTTAAATGGACTGAAAATCTGGGCGATGCAGATTATTTTGAATGGAACTTCGGCGATGGATCTACGCTAACTACGACAAGTCGTAACGTGAACCACACCTACCCTTCTTTCGCTACTTATTCTGCAACGGTGATTGCTCGAGATTCCTTTTGTGATGTGTTCGCTACAGAAATTTTCGAGATCGTGTTTGACAATGACGCAAATACGCCAACAGTTGATGTTACCACCGACAGTTGCCGTTATGGTGGTGTTGACGTTTTCTATAACAATATTGACAGCACTATGATCTTTGAATGGGATTTCAGTGGTTTCGCAGATACGGGGATGATCCCAACTTTTAGATATCCAGAATCTGGATTAGAAAATGTAACACTCACTATTATTGACACCGTGTGTAACAGAGATTACAAATTTGACTTCTTAGCTGAAATAGTCAGAATTGATGGTCGAGTATATATACCGAGTGCTTTCACACCAAATGGAGATATTCATAATGAGGTATTCAAAATATCAGGAAATAGCTGTTTAGAAAATCCTCTATTCGTTATTTTCGACAGCTGGGGAAACGAAGTGTTTCGCAGTGATAATCCCTTCGAAGAATTCTGGGATGGATCTGCTTATGGGAAAAAGACAGATCAAGACGTCTATACTTATCGTTTCACTGGAGGGGATGAAATACGAATGGGGTCAGTAACTATCATTAGATAGACCCGCTATTTCACGGGAACCTTGGCGTAGATTTCTTCTAGTGCTTGAATAAAACCCGTCACACAATCTTGTGTATTAAACTTACTAAAGGATACTCGAACGGGTTGGTAATCATTAGTCCAAGATCCTAAACCTCTTAATACGTGTGAGCCTTGATTAGACCCAGAAGTACAGGCTGATCCACCCGAAACGGAAATACCTTTCATATCGAAACTAAAGGTAAGCATGTCATTACCCGTTTTAGGAAAAGCGATACTTAAGACAGTGTATAAACTCTTATCTAATTCCGCACTTCTGCCAAAAAACTTGACTCCAGGAACTACGCGCTGAACTTCCTGAATCACCCGTAATTTGAGTGCCTCAACTTTTTTCTGATCCACAGCCATTTCACTTGTGGCAATTTCAAATGCCTTTCCAAGCGCACAAATACCTATCGTGTTTTCTGTTCCTGCCCTTAGGTTTCTTTCCTGGCCACCGCCTTGAATAAACGGTTTAACTTTCAAACCGCTTTTAACATACACAAAACCTATACCCTTGGGTCCATGAATTTTGTGAGCGCTACATGTCAGGAAGTCGTAATGAACGTCCTTAACATTTATAGGAAGGTGTCCCATCGCTTGAACGGTATCCGAATGAAACAAGGCATCGTGTTTTTGACATAAAGCCGAAATCTGAGATACAGGGTACAAATTTCCTATTTCATTATTGGAAAACATCAAAGAAACGAGCGTCTTCGGACCAGTTTCAAGCAATGTTTCTAGCTCACTAAGATCAATATCACCGTACTCGTTTAAGGACAAGTATTGTACCTGAACCTCGCCTCTTTCTACCATGAACTCTATAGGATGCCCCACAGCATGATGCTCAATAGTCGTGGTTATTATTCGTTCAACCCCTAAATCTCTAACGCTACAGAACAAAGCCATGTTATCAGCTTCTGTCCCACCTGAAGTGAAGAAAATCTCACCAGACTCCGCCCCAAGGATTTTAGAAATCCTTTTACGCACCACCTCTACTTCTACTTTCGCACCTCTACCACTGAGGTGGGTGCTTGACGGGTTACCGAAGTTGTCCATCATTCTGATCATTTCCTCTCTAACTCTAGGTTCTAGTGGAGTCGTTGCTGCATTGTCTAGGAAAATAACACCCATGTATGTTCTCTTTTGAAATCTATTCAAATATAACTCTTGTATTCAATAAACTCAAGCTACAGAGCCAGTGCTTGTAGTTCTTTAATAAACCTTGCACCCAAGTCCATAGCTTCTTTGGAACTAGGGGCCTCAGTATAGATCCGTATGATAGGTTCTGTATTTGATTTCCGCATGTGCACCCATCGATCTGACCACGTTATTTTAACTCCGTCTATGGTGCTTAATTCATCATTTTCGTACAATGAAGCAATAGACGATAACAAAGCATCGACATCCAAACCCGGAGTTAACTCTATTTTTTGTTTACCCATGAAATACTGCGGATAGGAAGCTTTCAGTTCACTCATGGTTTTCCCAGTTTTAGCAAGGTGCGTCAACCCCAGTGCTATTCCCACTAATGCATCTCGACCATAGTGAAGCTCAGGTAAAATAATTCCCCCATTACCTTCACCGCCTAAGACACTATTCGTAGCTTTCATCTCTTCGACAACATTCACTTCTCCTACAGCGGATGCGGAGTAACTAGATCCTTTTGACTCCGCTAAATCTCTTAATGCTTTCGAAGAACTCATGTTACTGACCACATGACCAGATTGGAGACTCAATAGATAATCTGCTACTAAAACCAACGTATATTCTTCTCCGAACATTTTCCCGTTTTCGTCGATAAAAGCTAGACGATCCACATCTGGATCTACGACTATGCCCATATCATAATTACCGTTTTTAGACGCCTCTATGATTGCTGATAGGTGCTTTTCTAGTGGCTCAGGATTATGCGGGAATTGGCCTGTGGGTTCTGGATATAAATTATTATACGTTACTCCTAGTTTATCTAAAAGCATTGGTATCGCAATTGACCCCGAACTGTGAACCGCGTCAATGACGACCTTAAATCCTTTTGATGCAATCAATTCAGCGTCTACGGTAGGTAGTTTTAAAATTTCTTCAATATGCCAATCCATACCATCGTCACATGTCGTCAGAGTCCCTAAGTCATCCACATCAGCAAATTGGATAGCTCCACCCTCTGCTAATTCAAGAATAGTGGCTCCATCCAAACCTGAAACGAATTCACCCTTCTCATTTAAAAGCTTCAGAGCGTTCCACTGTTTGGGATTGTGAGAAGCAGTCAGGATTATTCCACCCTCAGCTTTATAGCGGGTTACTAACATTTCTACTGTTGGCGTAGTACTAAGGCCCGTATTAATTACATCGATACCTAATCCTTGTAGGGTGGAAATAACCAAGTTTTCAATCATTTGTCCCGAAGGTCGAGCATCACGCCCAATGACCACCGTGCACTTGTCATTCCTAGATTTCAACCAAGCTCCATAACCTGCTGCGAACTTCACTGCGTCTAATGGGGTTAAGTTCTCCCCGATAGATCCGCCAATGGTTCCTCGGATTCCTGAAATAGATTTAATTAAGGTCATGGTCTAATTGGTTTTATTTAGCGAATATAAAGTCATCAGAGGACCTAGTCTAAAATTGTGGAACTGAATTTGCTATATGTTAATAACAGTGTTGAAAGGCGAAACTAATTATTTTCACTGGCTCGACTTTTTCCATGAATAAGGCCGTAAATTTCGACATATGAGTTTCGAAGACCAAGAAGTCATCACCTTAGTAAAATCCTACGAATCATCTCTTAAAGATGGGCGCTTGCCGTACTTTGATGTGGAGGATCTAGAGACTATAGTGAACTATTACCTCGATACCGGTTCTTACGAAAAAATGAAAGTGAGTTTAACCGATGCTCTTGAAGTTCACCCGAACTCATTAGTTTTTAAAATCAAGGAAATTCAACTGTTCATCGCATTAAAAGATTTTAAAAAAGCACAATCTAAACTTCATCTTTTAGAAGGTCTTGCGGACCAGCATGTCGAAGTACTTATTGCCAAGGCGACTCTAATGATGCACAAAGGAGATAAAAAAAACGCCTTAGCATTGTTAGATAATGCGCTGGACATCGCTGATGATCCGGTCGAGATTCTACAACAAATTGTTGACGCACATCTGAGTCAAGGCGAATATGGCTATGCAGCTGCAGCGTTGGAAAGACTTTGTGACATGGAAGATGATCTTGATGACACTTCCCTTTACCAACTTGCGCTTTGCCTAGATTTCACGCATGATTTTGAAAAGGGTATTGGTATTTTTAATCGACTTATCGAAAAAGAGCCTTACAATGCCTTACTGTGGTATCAAAAAGGTACTTTCTGGCTTAGGAAAAATAATGAATCGGAAGCAATTGAAGCCTTTAATTGGGCAACCACTGCGGATGACACCTTCCACGCGGCATATTTCGAATTAGGCCGAATACACGAAGGAAAAGACAGACTTATAGATGCTCTAACAGCCTATAGACTGAGTATCAGTGAAGACGTTCCTTCCGGTTATGTTCATTTTAGAATTGGCATGATAGAGCAAGAACTGGGCAGTCTAAGTGAGGCGCTACGTGAATTTAATATTGCCATCGACATTGAACCTGACATAGATGACGTTTTCTTGGAACGCGCTAATGTGCTCAATGCGCTCGACAGGCATATGGAGGCCATAGAAGATTACAAAAGAGTCTGGCTTGATGAAAGTTTCAGCGTAGAAGATGTAATCGACTATGTAGAATGTTTAATTGAGACGGAGCAATTGAATAAAGCGATTATGATACTTCATAACGCTGTTGGTAGATTTGAGGGAAACGTGCAGTTAAAATTAGTCTTGGCCGGGTATTTATTCGCCACAGACGAATATTTGGAAGCTTCTCAAATTCTCGCTGAGTCCCTCAAATTAGATCCGTCTGCAGTTGTACTGTTTCAAGAATACTTCCCTGAGCTAATATCAAATAAGGAGATTACAAGTATTCTAGAACTTCTTCAAACCAACTAAAATGCTTAAAAGTTATTTACGCCTTTTTCTCAAGGGCATGGCCATGGGCGCTGCAGATGTAGTACCCGGTGTAAGTGGCGGTACCATCGCTTTTATCACAGGTATATATGAAGAGCTCATCAGCTCTATCAGTGCTATCAATATTCATGCTGTAAAGCTCTTGATGAAGGGACAATTCAAAAACGCCTGGAACTACGTAAACGGTAATTTTCTTGCGGTGTTGTTCGCTGGAGTTTTTACAAGCATAATGACATTGGCATCGCTGTTGACCTATTTGCTAGAGCATTTCCCTATTGTGGTATGGAGCTTTTTCTTTGGACTAGTGACTGCCAGTATATGGTTAGTTGGGCGTACTGTAAAGCAGTGGAATGTGATTACGGTAATGAGTTTCATCCTTGGTGCTGTCATCGCCTATGTGATTACGATTATTCCCGCATCTGATGGTGTAAGCGAACCATGGTACTTAATCCTTTGCGGAGCACTAGCGATATGTGCCATGATCCTGCCTGGAATTAGTGGGAGTTTCATTTTACTATTGTTGGGCGCATACAGTACCGTACTTGCGGCGGTTTCAGAGAGAGAACTAAGTACGATTATGTACGTTGGTATCGGAGCTATCTTGGGACTTATATCCTTTACAAAGGCATTGAAGTGGATTTTTTCGAATTACTACAGCACCACCATAGCTGTGCTTAGTGGATTTCTTTTGGGATCCTTGAACAAGCTCTGGCCTTGGAAAGAAGTTCTAGAGTCCTTTACCAAGCATGAAGGAACTGCAAAAGAGGAAGTAGTTGCTATTACTTCAATAAATCTATCACCCGGCCCGGAATGGCCTGTCGCATTGTTATGTGTATGTGCTGGTGGAGTATTGGTCCTGTTACTTGAGCGTTATGGCAATAGAGAACGTGTATGATGAAATTGGGATTACTTGGTAACAAGATAACACATAGTTTAAGTCCTTTAATTTTTGAAAGGTTGTTCGACTTACATGAGGTTCAGGGGTCTTACACACTGTTTGAACGTAACGAATTCCGCGCAGAAGCCCTGATAGATTTTTTTAGTCTTCACGAACTTAGTGGGCTCAACGTAACCATGCCGTTTAAGTCTGATTTTATACACTCATTAAAAACCATTCATCCCAGTGCACAGCTGATTGGTGCTGTAAACACTATAGTTTTGGAGAATGGTGAGCTGGTTGGATATAATACAGATTATCATGGCATACAAAAGAGTTTATCGGTTTTAGGAAACCCACCCAAGTCTGCGCTGGTTTTCGGGACTGGTGGTGCTTCAAAAGGTGTCCAAAAGGTACTCCAGGACATGGATATCTCTTTTTCAGTAGTGGGCAGATCTACTGGCGACTATACCTTTAAATCATTACCTGACGATGTTGCAGCGCAGTCTAAGTGGTGGATAAATTGTACACCCGTTGGTTCTGAGGGTAATTCAGAGGATCTTTTACCCCTACCCTTTGGGATTTTAAACAAGGAATTCGCCATCTTTGACCTAGTTTATAAACCAACGATCACCCCACTGATGAAAAAAGGACTTATTGCAGGTGCAGCAGTCCTTGGGGGAGAGTTAATGTTAACCGAGCAAGCGAAAAAAGCATGGGACTATTTCCAAGCCGCTTACTACAACAATATGTAGATGATGAATCAGGAAGAAATGGATCCTAAAGCTGAAGAGCAGACTACACCGGAAACGATGGAGTCCAATGTTACTGAATCTGTCGCAACGGATACTGCGAATGTCGAAACTGAAGCAATTCAAATTGAAGAGGTAAAACCTGAGGAGACAACATCTACAGAGGTTGCCACAGATAGCACTAAAGAGAGTGTAAAAACGATCGAAGCTGAGGAAGACCATGAGGAGCCTAAGGAGCAAAAATTATCTATCCCTGATTTTGATCAATTAAGCATCGAAGATTCACTTGCGGTGATTAAGTCGCACATCAATGAATTTACACCTGTTCGTATCAAAGGGATTGTGGAAAATGGTCGATCAGCAATCCTCCATGAACTCAACAAAGAGCAAGCATCTGTCAAAGAGGTTTATCTTGCTGAAGGAGGTAACATCATTGACTTCCACTTTGAGCAGCCATTGCGTAAGGAACTGGGAATTATCTATGGTACATATAGAGATGGATTACGTAATTACTACGCCGAGCTAGAAGCACAATTAGTCAAAAATCTTACTATAAAAGAGCACATCGTTGAAGAGATCAAAGCACTCCCTTTGATGAATGGAAGTGCTAAAGAAAAATATGATGCCTTCAAAGGACTACGCGAAAAATGGAATAATACGGGTTTAGTCCCTAAAGCCGACGCGCGCACTATTTGGGCAAATTATAACCACCACGTTGATAGTTTCTTTAATTTCCTTCGACTAGCGTATGATCTTATTGATAAAGATTACCAGAACAATCTAAACGAGAAAATTGCATTAATTGAGGAGCTCGAAGCACATTCCACAGGTGCTATAAATCCTGAATTATTCCGTCTACTTCAAAAATCACACAGTCGTTGGAAAAGAATTGGTCCAGTACCTAGAGAGCAAAAAGAGCAAGTCTGGGACCGACTAAAAGCTGTCACAGCAGTCATTCATGAGAAACGGGATACGTACAATGAAACCTTAAAGGAGCTTAATGTTCTAAAGATTCAGGCGAAGAGAAATGTTGTAGACCAAATCACTGCATTAAACCAATCTACGCCTTCGAAGCATAGTGGATGGCAAAAAGCCAGTAAAGCACTTGAAGTACTTCGTGGAGAATTTAAAACTATAGGTTTCGTAAAGAGCCAAGAAAACGACCTTGTTTGGGAGGACTATAAAGTGGCCCAAAGAGAATTTAACCGCTTAAAAAATGTTTTCTACAAAGAAGAGAAAGCTGTTCAACGTGAAAATCTCAGCAAAAAAGAAGCCCTTGTAGCATTGGCTCAAAGCCTCAAGGATAATGACAATTTTGCAGAGACGGCTTCTGCGCTCAAAAAAGCACAGGCGGATTGGAAAATCTCAGGATATGTTCCAAAAAAGGAAGGCGACCGATTATGGGAGTTATTCCGTTCAGCTTGTAACGACTTTTTTGATAAAATGAACGGTGAGCGCAAGGCTAAATCTGAAAATTTCTCTGCAGCAATTAAAGCTAAGGAGGAGAAGTTAACAGAGATTAAAACTCGTGAGATCACTTCTGTAGAAGAGGCTGTAGGTCTTAGCGAGGAATGGTCTGAATTAGGTGCGGGGAATAGAAAACTTGACGCTGCCTTTGACAAGATGCTGGAAGAAAAGCTAAAAGGATTAGGATTAAGTAAAGAAGATCTAGAGAGTACCTTATTTACAGCTAAAGTAAAAGCACTCGTTGAAGCGGATAACCAAGAAGGGCTCTTATACCAGCGCAATTGGTTAAGAGACCAAATGGAACACACAAAAAAAGAATTGAACCAGTTAGAAAATAATCTTTTATTCTTTTCTAATTCTAAGGGCAACCCGCTTTTAGAAGCAGCTGAAGCTAGTATTCATGTTCAAAAAACAAGAGTGGCTCACCTAACATCGTTGCGTAAACGTTTCAATAGCTTATTGAAGTAACCTTATGGAATTTAAACTTCAAGCCCCGTTCTCGCCAATGGGTGATCAACCTACGGCGATAAACGATCTGGTAGAAGGCTTAAATAGTGGTGTTCGGGACCAAGTACTCCTCGGAGTCACCGGCTCCGGAAAAACCTTTACTGTAGCAAATGTAATTGAGCGCACACAACGACCGGCACTCATTCTTTGTCACAATAAAACTCTAGCTGCCCAGCTTTATGGGGAGATGAAAGAGTTTTTTCCAGAGAATGCCGTAGAATACTTCGTTAGTTATTATGATTACTATCAACCGGAGGCTTACGTTCCGAGTTCAGGCCTATACATAGAGAAGGATCTGAGTATCAATGACGAAATTGAAAAACTTAGACTCAGTACGACCTCTTCCCTCCTATCTGGGCGCAGAGATGTTATCGTTGTGGCTTCTGTGAGTTGTTTATATGGGATGGGGAACCCTGAAGCATTCAATAACTCTGTTGTTGACCTGAAGGTTGGCGACCAGATATCCAGACAAGCATTACTACATCAATTTGTCAATGCGCTTTATTCCAGAACTACAGGAGAATTTAAACGTGGTTCTTTTCGTGTAAAAGGAGATACTATAGATATTTTCCCGGCCTATGCAGAATCATTTTTTCGCATTAGTTTCTGGGGTGATGAAGTGGAAACCATCGAGCATATGGACCCCGTTAGTGGGCAGCGAATTGAGCAAATGACCGAGATACGATTATTTCCAGCGAATCTATTTGTCACTGAGAAAGGTCAATTACAGCAGGCTATACATCATATACAGGATGATTTAATGTCTCAGGTTGATCACTTCCGAGGAGTGGGTAGACCACTGGAAGCAAAAAGACTAGAGGAACGAACAAATTTTGACCTAGAGATGATCCGAGAGCTGGGGTATTGCTCTGGAATTGAAAACTATAGCCGTTATCTCGATGGCAGAGAGCCAGGGATACGTCCTTTCTGTCTTTTGGATTATTTCCCAGATGACTTCTTAATGATCGTCGACGAAAGTCACGTCACACTCCCCCAAGTAAAAGCCATGTATGGTGGAGATAGATCACGTAAAGAAAACCTTGTAGAGTATGGATTCAGACTTCCTGCAGCAATGGATAACCGACCATTAAAGTTCGATGAGTTCGAAAAACTCAGAGGTCAAGCGATGTTTGTTAGTGCCACTCCTTCGGAATATGAATTGGAATTAAGTGGCGGAGTATATGCCGAACAGCTCATAAGGCCAACAGGATTACTTGATCCCATTATTGAGGTTCGACCAAGTGAAAATCAAGTAGATGATCTTATTGACGAAATCAATAAACGGGTAGAGTTAGACGAACGAGTACTCATTACCACCCTGACCAAAAGGATGGCAGAAGAACTTACCAAATATTTTACGCGCTACGACATACGCTGTCGTTACATACACAGTGATGTAGATACACTAGAGCGGGTAGAAATCATGAGAGATCTGCGCCTAGGCGTCTTTGATGCCCTTATTGGGGTCAATTTATTAAGAGAAGGGCTTGATTTTCCGGAAGTAAGTCTAGTAGCCATACTAGATGCCGATAAAGAAGGGTTTCTAAGAAGTGAACGATCCTTAGTTCAAACTATAGGAAGAGCGGCTAGAAATGTTAATGGCTTGGCTATTCTCTACGCAGATAAAATCACCAATAGTATGCAGCGCACTATGGATGAGACAGGGCGCAGAAGAATAAAACAAGATATATACAACAAAGCAAATGGCATCGTGCCGACCGCATTGATAAGAAGTAAAGAGTCCATTCTAGCCAAGTCCAGTGCAGTCCAGCGCAATGTTGAGTATGAAGTAAGTAAAGTAAACCTTAAGGCTGCGGAAAAAGCGATGAACTACGCTACTCCAGAAGACCTAGAAACCAGTATACGAAAGATTCGTAAAGACATGGAGGTATCCGCAAAGAGTATGGATTTCATCGAGGCTGCAAGACTTAGAGACGTACTTATTGAGTTAGAAAGTAAACGCGAAAAGCGATAACATCATTAATCTAGTAGGATATGATCTTTTTCAACTTAGGGCTTGGAATTCTTTTTATTTCGCTTGGATTTATTGTAACCGAGGCTAACGCGGGTATCCTACTTAGTGGATACAATACCATGTCTAAGGATGACCAGGCTAAGTTTCCTCTAAAGGAATATCTGGGTAGATTCAGACAATTCCACCTCTATTTTGGAATATCCTTCATTACCATAGGTACACTAATTGGTCTATTTTGGGATAAAGATATACTCGTTTACCATATTGGAATTACTCCCATTATAGCCTACTTGTTGTTTTTTATAAAAACAAAAGACATCGACAAGTCTTCAAGCAGTTCAACTAAAGTTCAAGCAAAGATTGGCGCGGGCGTTTTGCTCGCTACTCTGATATTTGTAATCATTTTATTTGTGTGGTCTGAAAGGAAATCAAGCATGCAGATGTATAAGGATGAAGTTTCTATTTCAGGACCTTACGGATTAACTATTCCCTTTGCTGAAATGGATTCTATATTATTACTTGAGAAAATCCCTAAGATAAGATTACGTCTGAACGGGATATCCACGAGCAACGTCTCAAAAGGTAAATTTAAAGGAGCGGGTCAAAGTAGATACCATTTGTTACTGGACAAACCTTACAAACAAGCCGTAATCATTTATAGGTCCAAGGACATTCCAGTAATTATTTCGCTTGATCAAGTTGAAGAAGAAGAACTCTATATCTCTTTGAAAGAGAAATTAGAAGCGCTATAGTTGTATTCCCTTTGAGTTACCTCTTACGAATACCTCCCAGAAATTCCGAGCAAAACCCCAGCCATATCCTGCATTCATGGTCTTTGTAGTCTTTATGACAAGCAAGGCAACAGATAGATTTTCTTTGAACAAGGCGGCAAAGAATACCACCGACATATAGACTATATAACCTACAAAAGGAAGCAGCGTCCAGGGAATTCCGGTATATAAATAAGATAGGGCCAGTAGTAAACTAATCCTTCTGTACATGGTAAAGAGTAATGGAAAAAGATGGGTGATTTTTAAATTGCCTGCATGCGCTTTAGCTAAAAGAGGACGAGCTGCACCAAACCTAAATACCTGACGTCGAAACTGACCGATTGATGTTCTTCTTTTGTGATAAACAAAAGCGGACTCAATGAAAGCACTATGAGCTCCATGAGCAATAAGCCGTATACTTAGCTCAACATCCTCACCACAGATGAAATTCTCATCATATCCACCTACACTTTTGAATAATTCCGAATGTATACCCATATTGAAACCGCGCGGATGGTAAGCCGTGAGCGAACTTTTTCCTCCTCGTATTCCTCCTGTAGTCAAAAAAGATGTCATCGAGAAACTGATCGCTTTTTGCAGGTCCGTAAAATCCTGAGAAGCAGCATCAGGTCCTCCAAACAGGTTTACATCCTTGTGGTTGTCTAAAAAGCTTTCTATAGATTTTAAATAACCGCTGGGAATAATACAATCTGAATCTAAAAAGATAAAGAAATCAGCAGTAGCTAAATTTGCGGCTCTATTGCGCGCGTCTGAAACAGGTAAAAATTCCTCGTAGTAAATTTCTAAAGGTAATTTTGATAAAAAGGGTGCTAATAACGGCCTTAACTCATCTCCTGGTGTACCGTCTCCTAAAATAACCTCGAATTTCTCTTGTGGATAATCTAATTCTACCAGGCTTTGCAAGAATTCAGTGACCTCCTCAGGTCTTTTGAAAGTAGGGGAAATCAGAGCAAACTTGGGATTTGACATTAGTCTAAACCAATTTTAGCATCAACTGTATAATCATGCTTTTTTGTACTTACACGTAATAACAATTCTGCCATAAAACCAACAGCGAAAAGCTGAACGCCTAAAATAGTTAAGGTCAAGAGAATATAAAACAGTGGGTTTTCGGTGATCAGCCCAACCTCCATACCCTGACTTAGCGAATACAATTTAAAACCTCCTAAGTAAGCGAGCAAGGCTACTGACAGCAAAAACATCAATGAACCCGCGGCACCGAAAAAGTGCATGGGCCTTCTCCCGAACTTGCCCATGACTGCTAGAGTACCAAGGTCAAGAAAACCGTTAACGAATCTGTCTAAACCAAATTTCGTTGTGCCGTATTTGCGAGCCTGGTGCTGAACAACCTTCTCTCCAATCCTATCAAAACCCTTGTTTTTTGCCAGGAATGGAATATACCGGTGCATCTCACCATAAATTTCTACATTCTGGACCACCTCTAACCGATAGGCCTTCAATCCACAGTTAAAGTCATTCAATTTTATCTTAGAAATTCTACGCGTTGCAGCGTTGAATAATTTTGTCGGTAAAGTTTTTGTGATGGGATCGTATCGCTTTTGCTTCCAACCAGAAACTAAATCATAATGATCCTCTAGGATCATTCTCCTTAATTCAGGTAATTCCTCTGGACTGTCCTGCAAGTCGGCATCCATAGTTACGACCACTTCGCCCGTACAAGCCTTGAAACCTTGATTTAAACCAGCGCTTTTGCCCTGGTTCTTCCGGAATGAAATGGCCTTAACATGAGGATTTCGTTGACGCAAACCTTCTATAACGGACCAGCTGTTGTCCGTAGAGCCATCATTAACGAAGATGATCTCGTAGCTGTACGACTCGCGCTCCATCACTCGTGCAATCCAATCCGTTAATTCCGGTAGGCTTTCCTCCTCATTAAAAAGAGGTATGACTATACTTAGGTCGAGTTTAAACATCAATATTTAATTCTTAAACAAATTCGTCAGGGTTGTTTTTTTTCATTGCAGCAGCAACGATTAAACCAACCACAGCATTAAACATGATACTAAAAGCAGCACTTTTAAGCTGACCCAAAATACCAAAAGGCTCACTGCCCTGTACTTTGTCTATAATTTCAGTTATCTGGTCATCAGACATTCCGCTACCTTCAAGTTTATCTAGGGTTGTATCAATAATCAGCTCCATAATTTCTGATGCAAATTCAGGATCAACTACTCCAAATAAAAGTATGGTAAAACCACTGCCAATCGCAGTCGCAACTACCCCACTTATGATGTAAGTGCTAAAAACATCTTTAAAGGTGGCATATCCACCTTGGCTTTGTTTGACTTTAGAAATGGCAAAAACGTAAATACCTATACCGATGAAGAAAATCAATATCCCCGGACCTGCCATGGTGAAAATTGTTTTATCAATGATATAGGCATAAAGTATGTACAACACGTTCAAGGCACCAAAGATGCTTCCGTATTTAATGGCGATATTTTTAATAGTCGGGTTCATTGTATTCAATTTAGGTTTCCACAAATATAATTGAACATAATGATTAAATTTCATGAAATATGTTGCTATCTCAGATTCGAAGGCCTTAACTTTGCAGTGGGCAAGTCTCACACAACCAGCTCCTGATGAATCCCCCAGGGTGGGAACACAGCAAGGGTAATTAGTCGTAGCGGTGTGATGTGAGTAGCTTGCCCATTTTTTGTGCCTTCATATTTCGGAATAATGTACTTTTACTTCGCACAATAATCTCAACAACAGCAACATGAAATTTTTCATTGACACGGCAAATCTTGCCCAAATTAAAGAAGCTCAAGATCTTGGAGTTCTTGATGGTGTAACTACCAATCCATCATTGATGGCTAAAGAAGGTATCACTGGTCAGGCTAATGTTTTAGCTCATTACAGAGCAATCTGCGATATCGTAGATGGCGATGTTAGTGCCGAAGTTATCTCTACAGATTTCGAAGGAATGGTAAGAGAAGGAGAAATCCTTGCTGCATTAGACGAGAAAATCGTTGTTAAGATTCCTATGATTAAAGACGGTGTAAAAGCCTTGAAGTACTTTTCTAACAAAGGTGTGAAAACTAATTGTACCCTAATTTTCTCTGCAGGTCAAGCATTAATGGCAGCGAAAGCAGGCGCAAGTTACGTGAGCCCTTTCATAGGTCGCTTGGATGACATAAGTACTGACGGTCTTGGATTGATCGAAAGTATACGTTTGATATTTGACAATTATGCTTTTGATACAGAAATACTTGCTGCTTCTGTTCGTCACCCAATGCACATTATTGAATGTGCTCAAATTGGTGCAGATGTTATTACCGGCCCCTTAAGTGCAATGGAAGCGTTAATGAAGCATCCCTTAACTGATATTGGATTGGCTAAGTTTTTAGCAGATCACGCTAAAGCTAACGGCTAAGCAATCTCTCATAAAGTCCCAAAGAGCTCCGCCTATTGCGGAGCTTTTTTTTTACCTTAAACTCGAGAGAAATTCAATCCTTATGGTATACACGATTTATCCAGAAAGCATTAATGATAAAGTTATTTCAGACTGTGTAGAGCGTTTGTTAAAGGGAGAAACGGCAATCATACCTACAGACAGCGTATATGCAGTTGTAGGAGACTTTCAACACCCAAAAGCGTTGAAAAAATTGGCTGACATAAAAAGGGAATCTGTTAAAGAGTCCGAATTTTCATTCCTTTTCACCAACCTTAGTCAAGTTTCTGAATATACACAAAGTGTTAATGGTGCTGTTTTTAAGTTTATGAAACGTTGCCTACCGGGTCCTTATACTCTGATACTAGAGGCGAATATCAATCTAGCGAAAAAGCTAGGACAAAAGAGAAAAACCATAGGTATTAGGATTCCAGATAATACAATTGTTCAGGCGTTAGCAGAGAAATTAGGACGCCCATTAGCCAGTGCATCCTTGCACCATGATGATGATGTACTACAATATCCAACCGATCCAGAGGAAATAATTGCCGCCTATTCAGATAAAGCAGATTTTATAATTAATGGTGGCTGGGGAGATAACGTACCTTCCACGGTAATTGACCTTAGTGAAGGGATACCTGTCCTTATCAGAGCTGGAAAAGGAGATCCTGATGTGATAGGATAAATTCTTTAATACCTATTCTATCCGGCTTTCCAGCAAAATTTAAAGGCATGTTATCTAATACTATAGCTTTTTTAGGACGTCCTATTCTTGGTAAAAACGACAATGCCTTTAATGCAGATAAAGTATGGTCCACTGAAGTAAGTACTAAAACCGCATGTTCTCCGAATGTAGAATCCGTATTACTACTAATGAGCGCTTCTAATCCATGTTCAGATAATGTACGCTCCCATTCCTCAGGATGAATTTTTATACCTCCGGAATTGATCACGAAATCATTCCTACCTATAAACTGAAATGAACGTGGGCCCGTTAATTCAACGATGTCATGGGTCTCCAATTCATTAATATTCAGATGCGGCGCAGTAATCACCAAGCAACCTTGATCCGTAATGCTAAAAGACGTACTACCGACAGATTCATAAACATGATCACCCAATCGCCTCACGGCAACATGAGAAGCTGTTTCTGTCATTCCATAGCCGATAAACACGTCTTGCTCAGTAGGCACATCATAAACTGCTGAGATAGGGCTTCCTCCCAACAATACAAGCCCCTTGAACCCCTCGAGTATACCTTCTTCTATTGATGTTATGTATTGCGCAGGGGTTAAGGGCAGGAAATCAATATTCTTTAACTCGGATGGGGTAAGGTGAGGTTCTTCTAGGACCAATTGAAGTCCACCCAAACATGCCCTAATGATCATCATTGCTCCTCCGGTAAATTTTGCTGGAAGGCATAACAGCGCAATGTTTCCTGGTTTTAAATCAAAATAGTCAATCGTTGCGGAAGCAGAGGCAAATAATGTCGTTCTATTGTGCTCTAAGATTTTATTTTTACCAGTAGATCCGCTGGTCGAAAAGGCAAGACTTTTTTCATTATTTAGACAAAAACGCACGACTTTTTGGACATCGCTAATCCACAACGGAACTACCTCTAAATCAATTAATTCAGATGCACTATGCCACTGATTCAAACAAAAGAATTTTGTTTTTTGATGAACAGTCATTTTGGGTATAGTTTTTGTTTCTTGCTGAGCAATTATGATAACAATTAGAACGCTGTTAATATACGCCATCATCTGCTTTTTTAGCAGTACGCTATACGGAAGTATCGACGGTGAATTCGCGTGGGTAATTGTAAAGAACCAAAATACAGACAAACCGATAGAGGGAGTTACTGTCACTATAAATAACGTGTTTGTTGGTGAAACTGGTGCTTTAGGAAAGTTGCGTATTCCGCTAGGGGAAACTGATGATGTTTTTGCGTTTTATCATACCAGTTACGCTGCAAGGACCTTTCAGCGGAGTCAATTGATGCGAATGAACTACCAGGTTGGCCTTAGGCAAAGTGTATTGAACATTCAAGAGGTGGTGATAAAAGCGAACCGCGTTGAACAAGATAACAGGAAATCAGCCCAAGAGATCAGAACGATTGATGCGAAAAGAATGTCGTCTCAGTTCCAAGGAAATACAGCAGATGCATTGGCGTTAGATCCAAACGTATTTATTCAAAAAAGTCAAAGCGGCGGCGGATCGCCTATGATTAGGGGTATGAGTACATCTCGCATTCTACTCTTGGTAGACGGAATACGAATGAACAATGCTATTTTCAGATCGGGTAATGTCCACAATGTGATCAGCCTAGATGGCACAACCATCTCCAACATGGAAATCACCTTAGGCCCTGGAAGTGTACTTCACGGATCGGATGCCATGGGTGGCGTTATGCACATCAATACTTACGATGCTCACTACGGAGATTCGACTGAAGTAATCCAGAGCTTAGTTTTTGACCTTAGTAGTCATAGTTCTCAACTCACCAGACGCCCTAATTTCAGATTAAATTATGGAGGTTCAAATTGGGCGGGAATGACCAGTATGACCTACTCTCAATTCCGAGATTTAAGGATGGGGTCTAACGTGCACTCATGGACTCCTGAGCACCACTTATCCAACACAAGAATTCCGCTCGTTCCGGTTAGTTTTGGTGGGCTAGATACGACTATGGATATGGGTATAACGTCAACCAGGTTACGAGACACTTTGAGTCAGCCCAAAACAAGCTATGAGCAAAGGAACTTAACCCACAAGTTGAAATTTAGAATAAACGAACGATCAGAGTTGAAATTCGGGCTTTATGCGAGCCAAACTAGTTCTGTCAATAGGTACGATCGTTTTAGTCAAACCGACTTGAATGGACGTCCTAAATATGCTGTGTGGAATTATGGGCCCCAGTTTTGGGCAATGTCTTTTTTGGCCTTTGAAAACCGATCAAAAACAAAGTATACCGACTGGTTTAAAATAACTGCCTCGACGCAAGGGTTTCAAGAAAGTCGAATTGTGCGGAAATACAAAAACATGATAGGCAGGGATCAAACGGAACAAATGAAAATTGCCCAACTAAATATGGATGCTTCTAAAGAGTTATCAGATAAATTCCAGATCATTTATGGTTCAGAAATTATCGTTAATTCACTCCGTAGTGACGGAAAGCACTTTCACTCCTTAAATCCTGATTCTACGTGGGAAGCGCAAAGTCGATATGCCGATGGCTCCACCTGGAATAGTGCATCTGTATTTTTGAGTACCAATTACGACATCTCATCTTCCATGGCTCTGTCCTCTGGAGTCCGCGTGAACAAAATAGCGATGTTCACCCCTATTGAATTTAATGGTTTTCAAGAGGATGCTCAGCTGAATTTCCTTGCTCCTAGTGGTTCCTTGGGGCTCACCTATTATAAACCGAATTTTAAATACTTCATTAATTTAAGTACGGGCTTCAGGGCTCCAAACATAGATGATGCCAGTAAGGTTTTCGACTCTCAACCAGGGTTTTTGATTGTCCCCAATACTGATTTGAGAGAAGAACGTTTGTATAGCTCAGAGGTGGGCATGAAACAAAAGCTGAATCAATGGCTTGCACTAGACGCTAGCTTCTATTTTAGCTATTTAAACAATGCAATGCTTAGAGCGCCCTTTGAATTCCAAGGAAGCGACAGTGTTTTTTATGACGGTGAATTTTCTCAAGTATTGGCGGTGCAAAATCTTGATTATGCTTGGATTTGGGGCTACCAATTTGGTTTACGTAGTGAACTTAGTAAACGGCTGTTTTGGACCGTTCACTGGTCTCATCCATTTGGACGTGATAGCCAAGGAGAAACCTTAAGGCACGTAAACCCATTCAATGCTACATCTCAAATAGTCTATCACAGAAAGAAATGGTCTTGCAACCTGACTTTACGATATAATGGCGAAGTGGCTCCTGAAGACATGCCATTTAGTGAGCGATCTAAGCTTGACATGTATGCAATCAATGACCTTGGACAAGCATATAGCCCAGCTTGGTATACCATGAATATTCAAAGCACTTACCAGATAAATAAGAATATCGTTCTACGAGTCGGCATGGAAAACTTAATGAACATCAAATACAGGCCTTATTCAAGCGGGATTAGTGCCCCTGGGAGGTCTGTGTTTATTGCTTTAAGAGGTTCGATCTAAGCGAAGACAAATCCCAACCTTGATTTACGTCTTTACCCATCTTTATCACCCCGTCAATCACCTCAAGGGGGCCAGGAATATTGTTCGTGTAAAGACTTCCAGTACCAAGGCCTTGAGGTATGGTGTTTTTCTTTGTGAAAACCCATTGTGCAATCGCATTTAATCCCACGTTACTCTCTAAAGCTGAGGTAGCCCACCACTTAATTCCTCTCTCTTCAGCAAGGCTTACCCAATCATTACTACCGCTCCAGCCTCCTATGAAACTTGGTTTCAAAATGATAAACGGCGGATTAACATCATCCAGTAATTGACGTTTTTTTTCTAATGAGTAGAGTCCAATTAAACTCTCATCTAAAGCTACTGGAACCTGCATTAAGCGCACAGCCTTAGCTAAGTCCGTATTGTTACCTGCTGGTAAGGGTTGTTCTATACTATGTACTTGAATATCCGATAAATAACCACTTACTTTTACGGCGGCATCTAGGTCGAAAGAACCATTAGCATCCACACGAATCTCAAGCTCAGTACTATTAAAACGCTCTCTTATACCTGCTAAAAGCGTTTTTTCTGTATCCCAGGATAGTGCGCCTATCTTCATCTTTAAAGTCTTAAAACCCTCGGCTAAGCGTTGCTCTATTTGATCAATCATAAATCGTTGATCACCCATCCAGATTAAACCGTTTATTGCCTGACTACCAGTGCCTGAAGTGAAATCGGACGGAAAATGACAAAATCCATTATTTAAATGGCTAAAGGCTTGTTCTAAAGCAAACTGTATACTTGGAAACATTTCATTCGCTGCGAATAACTCATCAAGTCCTAAGTGAATATTAGTTGCTGTCCAAGAGAGCTGAGTCTCTAATTCGGGGATATCATCTGCGGAGAGGCCTCTCAAAATACCAACCTCACCCCAACCTTCTAGGTCGTCCTTAATAATCTGAAGGAAAAAACTTTCCTTTCGTCTCAAAACACCCCTTGAGGTACCGCTCGGCTGTTTGAATTCAAGCTGATAGGAAAAGAACGTGGCTCGCATCATAGCACCATACTTAATGCGGTGGAAACACAATACAGCAAGGTAACCAGCGCTGTTGGCTTCAAAAGAGCATCTAATTTCTTTGATGAGTCAGCCGTCATGAACTTTCTATATAAGAAGCGAAGTAGTAATTGAAAGAGGATGTGAGCTACAAGTGGGTAATAACTCAAAGACTCGATTGTTATTATAATGGCAAATATTAAATTCAACATCATTGATAGCATCAATAACACCTTAAAATAACCTCTACCCCATAGATATCCATAACGTACTACTAAGGTTATTTTACCATGCCGCTTATCACCCTCTATATCTCTCAAATTATTTAAGGTAAGAACAGCCGCACTCATGGCTCCAGCAACAGATGCTGGCAATAGGTCCAGTACATAGAATGAATTCGTATGTATGGCAACCGACCCTAAAACGCCCACATACCCAAAAAAGATAAATACAAAAACATCACCTCCACCCCAGTATGCATATGGATTTTTCCCTAATGTATACGATCTCGCTGACCAAACCGCAAGAATATTAAGTGACTGGAAAAGGACATTCAATATTAAGTTTTCAAAAGCCAAGTACGACAAAAATGCACCGGAAGTAAGTGCTAGCAGGGTAAATAACTGTACCGCGTTTCGCATTTTTTTTTCTGAAATAGCACCTGAGGCAACAGCGCGCTGCTCACCTTGTTTATCTGTATCAGTTCCTCTAATCCCGTCACCTAAATCATTGGCATAATTCGATAAAATTTGGTAGCAAAAACTCGTTAACACCGCCAGAAGAAAAATGGACCATTTAAACGATGACTTATCATGGTAACATGCTAAACCTGAGCCTAATGCTATTACGGCAAAAGCTAGAGGCAACGTACGCATACGAGCTGCTTGAAACCAGATTCGGAGTCGAAAAGCAGGTCCTACTTCTTGCACTGTATTTTTCATTTAATAAGGTGCATTGCGTGGGCTCTTCAAGGTCATGTGTAATGAATCCATGTTTTTAAAAAGCGCTAGGTTTGAATTAAGGAAACATTGGATATTTTCCAAAGTCTGGATCTCTTTTTTCTAAAAATGCCCTCTTCCCCTCTTGAGCTTCATCAGTAAGGTAATACAGTAAGGTTGCGTCTCCAGCGAATTCCATTAGACCGCGTTGACCATCAAGCTCAGCGTTTAAACCTCTCTTGATCATACGAAGCGCTAATGGAGATCTTAGGATGATGGTCTTACACCACTCTACTACCTCGTCCTCAAGCTTATCCAGAGGCACTACCTTATTTACCATACCCATATTAAAGGCTTCTTCAGCGGTATACTGGTTACATGTAAACCAAATCTCACGTGCCCGTTTTTGCCCCACATGTCTGGCAAGGTAAGAGGAGCCAAATCCTGCATCAAAAGAACCTACTTTAGGACCTGTTTGACCAAAAATAGCATTATCAGAGGCTATCGTTAGGTCACACACAACGTGAAGAACATGTCCCCCACCAATAGCATAACCATTTACCATGGCTATTACCGGCTTGGGCAGTGAACGTATTTTATGATGAAGATCAAGTACATTAAGCCTTGGCACACCATCTCCTCCGATGTATCCACCGGTACCTTTTACATTTTGATCTCCACCTGAACAAAATGCCTTTTCGCCCTCACCCGTAAATACAACCACACGAACGTCTTGACGTTCTCGTGCAATTTCCATGGCGTCTAACATATCCATATTAGTTTCAGGACGGAATGCATTATAAACGTGAGGTCGAGTAATCGTGATCTTTGCAATCCCGTTATATAATTCAAATCGGATGTCACCGTATTCTTTTATTGTGGTCCAATTCCTTTGTGCCATTTTAAGTTCTTTTTAGTAATTCATATGCTGCAGTGTTATCTGCATCCATAGTACGGGCTTCTATAACAAGCGTACCTGATACTTGTTTAGCCATTGAGTCGGTCAATTGCTGCTGGTCGGTCACACAAATATAAGCCACTCCAAACCCAGAGCAAAGTGCTTCAAAATTGACTTTTTGCTCGTTTGCAAACAACCGTTGTGTTTTACTCGACAAGGCCCGTTTTCCTGGCAACCAATCGAATATCGCACCAACACTATTATTTAAAATAATTATCGTCAGGTTTAAAGGCAAAGAAGGCAGGTTTAGTGCATTAGAGTCATAGATAAAGCTTTGATCCCCAATGATACAGAAGTGTCTTTCTTTGTGACGCGCCAGTGATGCACCAATAGCTGTACTTAAACTTCCATCTATGCCCGAGATACCACGATTAGCGTATAGGTTGACTGGCCTATTAAAAAATGAAAAATATCGCACAGCTGTGCTGTTAGCAAGGTGTAAATGACTCCAATCTGGAATGTTATGAAGCACATTCTTAAATACCAACGCATCTGACCATAATAGATCTACGCGATTATAATCCTTCTTCACGGAGGAAGATTGGATCAACTGTCCTTTAAATTTAAGCTTGAATTCAACCGGGACTTGATCCAATGCAATGTGAATAAACTCAGACGCATCTGCGACATTCCAGGACTGATAACAATCAAGATGAACATGTACTTTTAGATCCAATGCTCTGAGGTGAAATTTCGGAGCTTTATCTATCCACTGTCCACCCACACTAATCATCCCTTGGGGAGCAACAGACAGCAGTTCAGAGATAGGCCTAGTATTGGGTAAATCTAATAAGCCCGACGCCGGGTCTACAAAACACGTAAAAGCATCATTACCTAAACTCAGGTCTTTGCGTATTTTTAGGGACTGCTCATGAGACAATTGACCAAAAATTACAGCGATTGAATCACACTGGGACAACACATGTAATGCACGGGTTAAATCTACCTCATCTTTACTACGGTCGACCGTGAAGTTCATGGTCGATTTTTTAGACATTAAATCATATAAAGGCTCTTGAAATGCGACGTTAAGGTGTATCGGTGCTCTTGTATCCAGCACTTGTTGAGACAAGAAAGAGAGAGATTGCTTCAGAGACAACTCGGGTATATCTTCTTGTACAGAAATAGATGCTCCAATGTGAGCACCAAAAAAATCAGTTTGACGGCATGATTGCCCCTCACCCTTGCCTATTCTTGACTCTGGTCTATCTGCAGAAATGACAATGAGCGGCAACTTGCTATAAAACGCTTCCAAAACTGCTGGATGGTAATTTGCAATCGCACTTCCTGATGTACAGCAAACAGCTACTGGTTTACCTAATGCCACTATTTCACCAAGTGCTTGGAAAGCAGCTGAGCGCTCGTCTAAAACAACCCTCAACTTAAAATCAGTCCTTGCGGATGCCGCTATAATAAATGGTGCATTTCGGGATCCCGGAGAAAATATTATAGAATCTACGCCCATCACTTTTAGGCCATCTAATATCCAGTTTGCAACGGGCTTATTTGAGGTCATTTCAGAATTATCGAATCCTTTAGCGCCGATATTTTGTGTTCGGTTTCGTTCCATTCACTCAAAGGTACGCTGTCTTTGGTTATTCCACCACCCGCGAAGAATCGAATGCCATTTGAGTGCCATTTCATGGATCTCAAGAGAACTATGGCATGCAAATGAGTGCCCATAAGTGCGAGGTATCCAGTATACATCTCTCGATCATATTGCTCCAATTCTTCAATCATTTGTTTAGCCTTTTTAGTAGGAGTACCACATATGGCTGGTGTAGGGTGCAACGATTCTAAAACTTCAATCTCGTTGAGAGATCCGTTATCTGAGGACACCCATGTCAATAAATGTTCGACAGGACCTGCCTTTTGAGTGCGCGGTGAACTAATAGTTATCTTTCCGCCATAGGCCTTAAGCTTATTTACAATCTCGTTGGTGACAAAATTCTGCTCTTCCTGTTCTTTACTTCCCCAGGAGGCCTTTTGCGATGACTTTAACCTTGTTCCAGCCAAAGACATACTTTGATATCCAACATCCTTTTGTTGAAGAAGAACCTCTGGACTAGCACCCATCCAATCACCTAAAACAGCGTGTTTAAAAGCGAAAACAGTGCAGTCACTAAATCTATCTGAAAGTTCTTTGAAGGTATGCTCTGCACTGGCCTGATTTACTTCAAAAAAATCATCTCTACTGAGTACTACTTTATTTAAGCTGTGACGCTGTATAGCGTCAATAGCCTTACTTACTTTATCTTGATACGACGCTGCGTTTGTTTTAAAAGAAGATTGAAATTTATCGAGGCCAAATCCCGTCCAAAAAGTTGATTGTGGAATGTTTTCAGGTTGATTAAACGCGAATACTTGTCCCTTAAAACCTCTAAGTAGCACGGTGGATTGCGCCACGTCACACGCAGTTAATCTTGTTACAGAAATCTCTCCTCCAGGCAATCGCACGATAAGATCTAGCATTATTTGCGCTGCTTAATAAAATTGAGCAATTTCACCATGGATATTAATTCCTTTTGTTCGTTTTCAACTCGGATGTGAAATAAATGCGAACTTTTACCCTGATGTATACAAGTTGCAGTAGCCCTTAGTTGACCAGTTCTAGCACTTTTTACATGATTAGCAGATATCTCCGCACCAACCGCCAGTTCTGTATCAGGGTTGATCAACATCAAAGAAGCCGCAGAACCTACGCTCTCTGCCAATGCAACAGTTGCCCCACCGTGAAGGATTTGCATAGGCTGGTATACCCTACTATTGACGGGCATTGTAGCCACCAAGGTTCCGGTAACAGGATCTGCGTCTACGTAGACAATTCCAAGCGTTTCCATGAGGGTATTAGAGCAGGCATTATTGAAGCGAGCTAGTATTTCTTCTGTAGTCAAGACTGTTTTCATTGGGTGCAAAAGTAATATCTAAAGCTAGTGTTATAAAATCAGCACGAAAAAAAGCTAAAATGAGCGTGTAGCTATTAAATTTGCGCTTCTGATATAACCGAAAAATTGGTAAAATGATCACGGTAACGTTTCCCGACGGCAATCAAAAAAGTTTTGACAAAGGCATAACTGCCATGGATGTTGCAAAAAGCATCTCTAATGGTTTAGCTAGGAATATACTTTCCGGTAGTTATGATGGTCAAACTATTGAATTAAATAACCCTTTAACCTCAGATGGTCTGTTGAAGTTTTTCACCTGGTCTGATACCCAGGGGAAAGAAGCCTTTTGGCATAGTTCCGCTCACCTTTTGGCTCAAGCCATCGTTCACTTTTACCCTAATGCACAACTAACCATAGGTCCTGCCATAGAAAAAGGATTCTATTATGATGTGGATTTTGGAGGCGATATGATTTTTGAAAAAGATTTTGAAGGCATTGAGAAAAAAATGCTCGAATTCGCCAGGTTAAAATCTGAATTTAAGCTTCGTGCCGTAACAAAAGAGGAAGCCTTAAAAGCATACAAAGACAATCCTTACAAAACAGAATTAATTTCAAATCTGGAAGATGGGACTATTACTTTTTGCGACCATGCAGATTTTACCGATCTCTGTCGAGGTGGACATATACCACATACAGGATATATTAAGGCAGTAAAAATCATGAATGTTGCTGGTGCCTATTGGCGCGGTAATGAAAACAATCCGCAACTGACTCGCATTTATGGGGTATCCTTCCAAAAACAAGGAGAACTAAAAGACTATTTAGAACTCCTCGAGGAAGCTAAAAAGCGTGACCACAGAAAATTAGGAAAAGAGCTGGAATTATTCACATTTAGTAAACGTGTTGGACAAGGATTACCGATGTGGCTACCTAAAGGTGCTGCACTACGCGAACGTCTTGAGGATTTCTTAAAAAAAGCACAGAAGAAAGCTGGATATAGTTCCGTGATCACACCACATATAGGCAATAAGGAACTCTATGTTTGTTCAGGTCACTACGCAAAATATGGTAAGGACAGCTTCCAACCCATAGGTACTCCAGAGGATGGAGAAGAGTATTTATTAAAACCTATGAATTGCCCGCACCATTGTGAATTATACAAAGCAATTCCTAAATCTTATAAAGACCTTCCTGTTCGATTTGCTGAATTTGGTACGGTATACCGTTATGAACAAAGTGGAGAGCTTCACGGACTTACACGAGTTAGAGGCTTTACGCAAGATGATGCACACATATTTTGTACTCCGGATCAACTAAAATCTGAGTTTAAAAGTGTCATTGACTTAGTGCTTTACATCTTTAAGACCTTAGATTTCACGGATTATGTGGCACAAGTCAGCTTGAGAGATCCGAATAAACCTGAGAAATATATTGGCTCCGATGAGAATTGGGAAAAAGCAGAGAATGCGATCATAGAGGCAGCAGCTGAAAAAGAGCTTAACACCATTGTGGAATATGGCGAAGCCGCTTTCTATGGACCAAAACTTGACTTCATGGTTAAGGATGCCCTCGGAAGAAACTGGCAGTTAGGAACTATACAGGTAGATTATAATTTGCCAGAACGTTTTGAATTGGAGTACAAAGGCAGCGATAACGAGACCCATCGACCGGTCATGATTCACCGTGCACCTTTCGGATCTATGGAAAGATTTGTCGCCGTATTGTTAGAACATTGTGGTGGTAATTTCCCTTTATGGCTAACCCCTGAACAAGTGAAAATTCTTCCTGTTAGTGATAAATACAACGAGTACGCTCAAGAGATAGCTCAATTCCTAGAAATTTCCGATATTCGCGCCCTCGTAGATGATCGTAACGAAAAGATAGGAAGAAAGATACGTGACGCAGAAGTCACTAAAATACCCTTCATGCTTATCGTTGGTGAGAAAGAAGCTACAAGCGGTGAATTAAGTGTTAGACGCCATGGAGAAGGTGATCTAGGTACCATGACAAGACAAGAATTTGTACAAAGTATAGAGAAAGAGATTTCTCAATTGATTAATTAACAGACGTTTAACTAAACACTACGAACCCTGAGAAGAGGTAAAAGAAAGCAGCCAAAAGAGAAATTGGCAGCAAACCACAGAATAAATGATCGCATTCGCGTTGCATCAGTCCGATTAGTCGGAGATAACGTTGAACCTGCCGTTTATGAAACCCGCGACGCCAAAAAAATGGCAGAAGACCTAGACTTGGATTTGGTTGAAATTTCACCAAATGCTGATCCGCCGGTGTGTAAAATCATTGATTATAGCAAATTCATGTATGACCAGCGTAAGAAGCAGAAGGAACTCGCTTCCAAAGCTGTGAAAGTGGTCATCAAGGAAGTGCGTTTTGGTCCTAATACTTCTGATCATGATTATGATTTCAAAAAGAAGCATGCTATTGAATTTCTGCAAGCCGGGAATAAAGTAAAAGCATTTGTATTCTTTAGAGGTCGTGCAATTGTATTTAAAGAAAAGGGAGAAATCCTGCTACTTCGTCTAGCCCAAGATTTAGAGGCTTTTGGTAAAGTAGAACATATGCCGTCTATGGATGGTAAAAAAATGAGCATCACACTTGCTCCAAAAAAATAGAAGTCACTCCATTAATAATAAAGTTGAATCATGCCAAAGATGAAAACAAAATCCAGTGCTAAGAAGCGTTTCAAGCTGACTGGCTCTGGTAAGATTAAAAGAAAGCACGCTTTTAAGTCACACATTTTGACTAAAAAAGCAACAGATCAGAAACGTCGTTTGACAAAATCTGGTTTGGTCAGCGATGCTGATGCTCCAAACATCAAAAAGCAATTGGGACTGAAATAAATTCCCCTGAGTTAATTAATAACCCTGTGCTCGGTAACCAAACCATCTTGAGATAGTAGATGTACCGCTCGCAAAAAATTAAAAATTATGCCACGTTCAGTAAATGCTGTTGCTTCTAGAGAGCGCAGAAAAAAATTAATGAAGCACGCCAAAGGATACTTTGGCCGCAGAAAGAATGTTTGGTCAGTCGCAAAGAATGCTGTTGAGAAAGGTCTTCAGTATGCTTACCGCGATCGTAAGAACAAAAAACGCACGTTTCGTGCACTATGGATTCAGCGTATCAATGCTGGAGCCCGTCTACACGGTATGTCTTATTCTCAGTTTATAGGTAAGGCTAAAAATGCGAACATTGAATTGAACCGTAAGGTATTGGCAGATTTGGCCATGAACCACCCGGAAGCGTTCAAAGCGATCGTTGATAAGGTGAAGTAATAATCTTTTGGAGTACTTAGAAAACGCCTCGTTCCCTTTGGGATCGGGGCGTTTTACTTTTGTATCAGCCTGTGACCGTGAAAATTATAAATAATGATACTTCCGCTGGGAGTGTCCATCACATCAATGACTTCAGCGTCTAATTGTGGTAAATCATGTGCGAAAAGCCACTTAATTTGGCCTTCTGTAATCCAAGGTCCCGGTATATCTAATTCCACAGGCACAACATTCACATAATCGAACAACGCTGCTATGTCATGGTTGATTGGATTAGATATAATATCATTTGGTGCGCCTTTCTGAACCAGCTTACCACGTTGTATAACCCATAACGTATCCGCAACAAGTAATGCGTCCGCAGGATCATGTAAAACCAATAGCGCGGAAAATTGATCGCGCTTTACCATAGCCTTTAGATCCAATAGAATAGAAGACTTAGTTCTTAGATCAAGCTGGGCGAGACTCTCATCCATTAATAATACGGGTGGATTACCCGCCATGGCTTTTGCAATACTTACCCTTTGACGTTGACCTCCGCTTAAGGTTCTTACTTTTTGTTTCGAAAATGCCGTTAAGTGCATGGCTTTTTTCAATGATTCAATACGAAGGGCTCTCTTACGGTCATCAAGTCTTAAGATATTGTAGGCTATATTTTCCTCTAATGTCAACATGGACTGAAGATCATCGAGTTGAGGCACCCAGCCTGCTCGAGTTTCATCTAAAACCAATCTTCGTTTTTTGGTCTCAACCAATTCCCCAGAAATATACACCTCTCCTTTTAACGGCTCTATCTCGCCTCTTAAGAGACTCATGAGGGTGCTTTTTCCAGCTCCTGAAGGTCCCACCAAAACAACGATTTCTCCTGGTTTAATTTCGGCATTTCCAAAATCAAACAACAAATCTTTATAGGCAAAGCCCAAATCTTTAAATTTTACTAGCGGCTGATTCATATGGATTGACAAAAAAAAACCGCCCCAATTTTGGGACGGTTTAATATAATCTTAAAAGTCTATAAGTGTATTACCTCACCATACGCCGCTGCCGTTGCCTCCATAAAGGCTTCGCTTAGGGTTGGGTGTGGATGCACTGTTTTTAATATTTCATATCCTGTGGTTTCTAATTTACGAGCTATTACCGCTTCTGCTATCATCTCCGTAACGTTAGAACCTATCATATGTGTACCCAGTAACTCTCCATACTTGGCATCAAAAATCACTTTAATAAATCCATCTTTGTGGCCTGATGCTGAAGCTTTACCAGATGCTGAGAAGGGGAATTTACCAATTTTAAGCTCATATCCAGCTTCCTTAGCAGCTTTCTCAGTCATTCCTACTGAAGCTATCTCAGGAAAAGAATACGTACATCCCGGGATGTTACCGTAGTCCAATGGCTCTACGTTATGACCTGCGATTTTCTCTATACATAGTATTCCTTCCGCAGAAGCAACATGAGCAAGAGCTGGTCCTTTAACGATATCACCAATAGCATAATATCCCGGAACGTTAGTCTGATAAAAATCATTCACCAAAAGTCGTCCTTTATCCGAAGCTATACCTACGTCTTCAAGACCTATACCTTCAATGTTGGGTGTAATACCCACGGCAGAGAGTACAACGTCAGCCTCCAGAATCTCTTCGCCCTTTTTAGTCTTTACATAGACCTTACAACCATCACCCGAAGTATCTACAGAAGTAACCTCCGCATTGGTCATGATTTTAACTCCGGATTTTTTGAAGGAACGCTCGAGTTGCTTGCTGACTTCTTCATCTTCCAATGGAACTATATTAGGTAGGTATTCTACCACAGTAACATCTGTTCCCATGCTATTGTAGAAATAAGCAAACTCAATACCGATAGCTCCTGAACCAACTACAACTAATTTCTTTGGTTGAGTCTCCAGTGTCATTGCCTTACGGTACCCAATGATCTTCTTTCCGTCTTGTGGAAGGCTAGGTAACTCCCTTGAGCGCGCGCCAGTGGCAATTATGATATTTGTTGCACTATAAACAGTTTCCTTTCCATCTTCACCAGTAACAGACACTTTTTTACCAGGCTGTAACTTTCCGAAACCATTTATAACCGTGATTTTGTTTTTCTTCATCAAGAACTGAACACCGCCGCTCATGCCGTTGGCAACTTGACGGGATCTATTGACTACTGCATTAAAATCTTTGTCGTATTCACTGATTTTTATGCCAAAATCTTCAGCGTGCTTTACGTATTCGAATACTTGAGCACTTTTTAGTAACGCTTTAGTTGGAATACAACCCCAATTTAAGCAAACGCCACCAAGGCTTTCTTTCTCTATGATGGCTGTTTTTAAGCCTAGTTGGGATGCTCTTATTGCGGTTACATAACCACCTGGTCCGGAACCAACTACAATTACGTCAAAATCCATTTCTGAAGTGTTTAAAAATGAGTGTGCAATTTAATACCTAAACCTAACCCTTCCGCATTGCGATGCAGGATATCTCCACATTCACATTTTTAGGAAGTGTTTTCACTGCAACAGTCTCTCTTGCAGGGTATGGCGCCGTAAAATATTGCGCATATATAGCGTTAACTCTAGGATAATGATCCATACTACTCAAGAAAATAGTCGTTTTGACCACACTATTAAAATCTGAACCGGCAGCAAGCAATACTGCTTGCAAATTTCGAAGGACCCGATCAGTTTCGTAGTCAATGTCAGTTCCTTGGTCTAATTCTCCAGAATGTGGATCGACAGCTATTTGACCAGATGTGAAAATCATATCTCCAACACTAACACCCGCGCTATAAGGCCCTATTGCTGGTGCCAAGCCCTTTCCTTCTATTGCTTTCTTTTCCATGACTTTTTTAATGTTCTAAGGTCAATTTAACCCATATTTGCTGTAATGAAGGTACTTCTAATAGATAATTACGACAGTTTTACATACAACTTGGTTCATTACTTGGAGGAACTCGACTGTGAGGTTACTGTTTTTCGCAACGACACAATCGCTCTCGTTGAATTAGATCTTAGTTCGTTTCATGGATTAGTTCTGAGCCCGGGGCCTGGACTTCCTGAGAACAATGGTTTCCTAATGGCTATGACGACTAAGGCTCTCGGTAATATCCCCATTTTAGGGGTTTGTTTAGGAATGCAAGCCTTGGGTATTTTAGCAGGCTCCACTCTTTACAACAGGAATGGTGTTATGCACGGAAGAACTACAAAGCTTCAAAAAACAGCAAACGACAGTATTATTTTAAACGGTGTAAAGTCGTTGAATGTTGGGTTATACCACAGTTGGGCGGTAGACAAGGAAGGTTTAGGGCATTCCTGGAAGGTTTGTGCAGTAGCTTTAGATGATGATGCACCTATGGTCATTGAAAATAGTATTGATCACGCTTTTGGTGTTCAATTCCATCCCGAGAGTATACTCACCGACCAAGGCAAGCTCATGATGAAAAATTGGACAGACTATGTCAGAAATATCAAAACCCAATAGATAGGCTGTATTAATTAGTAATCTACCGCTGTTCTCCTTCTTTGAGCCTTGACTTGACGAAATTTTTGATTCTTCAAGTTGATCCCAATCATGTAAGATCGTGTCGTTCCAAAAGGTACCCAAGAGAATTTCATCTCCCAACAGTGCAGATCACGAACGGCATTGATGGTGGTAAATCCAACAGATTTTTCCGCAATATCTATTCCTGTTCTGTAGTTTAAACTCCAATTATCCGTTGGTCTGTAGGATCCGGAAATACTTAAAGAGTGAGAAGAAAATTCATTGATAAACATCGGTGAGGTTTCTCCCTCCAACCCTGGCTCAACATCCGTGAGAAAACGAAGATCATAATTAAATCTAATGTCCCAATCACTTCTTAGAGGGACTAAGTCTTGATAATTATAAAAATCTATATCACCATTGGTAAATCCCCCACCGCGTTGCTCATAGGCTACCGCATTTCTTGAATTCTTCTTATTACTCTTGAGCTGTGTACTTGCTGAAAATTGAGACGTGCGATGAACCAGGATATTTTGACCTAAATTAAGAGCTAGAACTGGCGTTCGATCTCCCGCGGCTGTATAGCCATAAGGATCAAATTGCCCCTGATAAGTCAACTTAAGCCTCTTGTTAAATAAGGAACTTGCGGCAGTCAACCTCACTATATTCCAATGATATCCATCCTCAGCGGCCAGATTGTAATTTGTGTTTAAGTTAAAGCGTTCCAGAAGTTTTACTTTCCGAACCTCTCCTGTAGTATCACCCCGGACCGCCATTTTAGCTTCTACGGTATTGTCCAGAGCTAATGTTATGGAACCATTACTCCCTCTGCCAGGCGAGCCATATAAAAAACCCGTATACCTATTGTAGTACAATGAATTATCCAAAGTATCGGTAAAGTTTTGATAATAGTCCCAATAGGCTGTACCAAAATCTGGTCGGTAATTAAACGAAACCCTAGGTGTTATCATATGCCTTATAGCCTTAACCGGACCTTTAGAGAGTACAAATGTCCCGTAAATCTTGGTATTCATGGAGGCATTTAAACCGAAATCTCGTACTGCAGAAAAACCGCTTATCGTGTCTACAACAGTGGCCTTGTTTACTACTGAATCAAACGCATAGTCGTATTGCTGGAAATACCAACGTTCGGTGAAATTAGCACTTGGATTAAAGGTGAAGTACTTCAACAACTTTGCATTTGTAGATACACTCCCAGAATGTTTGATCCCATATTGCCCATACTCCTTGAGTACGTCAGTGAAATCGTAGCCTGGAACACTATCCATAAGTGTTCCTATAGTATTTAAGTTTCCTTTCAACCTTCCCTCTGCAACTGAGCTGTAGTTTATCCCTACCTTCTCATACCATTGACCCCTACCATCATTTGATTTGAACGGGAAAAACCTAGGAACATTAAAGGATGCTTTAGGGAGATTCGTAGTGAAACTTTGGGTACCATTATTCTGGGTGTGATTTCCACTAACTGTTAAATTAGCTCTTCCTAGTTTTTGATTGTAGGTGATGCTAGAGTTCATGGTATTATTCGTCGTAGACATTGTGCCGTTTAACAAATCTTCCGGATTCGCACTGTTTTTGAAGAAATTTGGGTTTTGCAAATTCACGTTCGCGTTAAACTTTCGTGTAGGATGTGCTTTTTGGTCCTGACTATGTGACCACCTGATGCTAAAATTCTTTGTTAAACTATAACCGCCGAAAGGCTCGTATAATTTCAAACCGCGTTTCTGGTACCTATAATTGTATGCAAAGCTGCCGTTGTACTTATAACGCTTCCTATATTTAGTAGTGGCTTGAACTGCCCATGATCCTCTCAAATATAAATCTCCCCGGAGTTCTAGATTCATGTATTCATTGATCGGAAAGTACCACCCTCCGTTCACTATTCCTAACCCTTGAGATGGTGAATTTTGAAAACTAGGCATCAGTAATCCAGTGATGTCAGGTTTCTCCAAATTGGTTGGGAAATAGCCGTAAGGGATTACTAATGGAGTGGGAATGCCGAAAAATTCGAAATGAGCTGGCCCTGTAATGATGCGTTCACCAAGTACGACCTTACTCTTCCCTGTTTTTATTTGAAAATGTGGCTCTGCATGTGAACAGGTAGTAAAGCCTGTTCCTGCCATATAAAGCGTATTAGAATCAACTTTTTTAACCGCATCACCATTGACATAGTTTTCTCCCTCTTGCGTAAGAACTCCTTGAATTTTAGCCTTTTCAGTTGACCAATTGTACTTTATTTCTGTCAGATAAAATATTTTACCACCATCCTCAAAAACAGGTAGTTGCTCTATTTTTCCTAGTGCGTTTTCGAGGCCTTTAGCTACGACTAATTGCTCCTCCCAAAAGATTTTTGCATATCCAGCTTGAAGACGGGTTTCTCCAAAATTTATCACCACGTTGTTGAAGAGTTCCACCGTTCCTTCAGAGACATTAGAACAGATAGAGTCTGTTGCAGAATAGTCAATAGGTTGCTCCTGCGCGCTCGCTGAAAACAGTGCACAAAATGTGAGCAAAAAAAGAAAGACTTTGAGCCTCCAAGCCACCCGGGTACGTATTTTGCAAGTAAGTTTCAAAGATATAACGAATGAACGTCCTACTTGGTATGAATAGCCGAAGTTATAAAGGTTTTAAAATTGGAATCATGGCAACGCTTTTCACAGTGCTTGCTGCGTTCAATCCAACGCCATTTGAGACAGAAAATGAAGAGGTTAACATCATTGTTATTGATGCTGGGCACGGTGGACATGATCCAGGAAATCTTGGCACCGGGCGGTATCGCAAAAAAGAGAAAGATGTCAGTTATGATGTCAGTCTCTTGCTTAAGAAATACATTGAAGAAAACCTCCCCGGTACTAAGGTGGTTCTTACAAGAAATGACGACAGGTTTATTGAACTCTACCAAAGGACCGTGATTGCTAATAGAGCAAATGCAGATCTCTTCCTATCTATCCATTGCAACGCTAACGAAAACAAGACTGCCTATGGCACAGAGAGTTTTGTGCTTGGGATGGGTGAACGAGACCAACGTCTAAATAAAACTGCCCAACTAGAAAATGCATCCAGACTATTGGAAGACAATTGGGAAAGTAATTACGAAAGCTTTGACGCCTCTAACCCTGCTGCCGTGATTGCGTTGCGTGCCTATCAAGATGCTTTCCTTCAGCAAAGTATCAGTATTGCTGATGAAATTCAGCACCAATTCGAGGGCCGAGTCAAAAGAAGAAACAGAGGGGTTAAACAACAGCCTCTCGCCGTACTTAGAGGGTCTACAATGCCAGCTGTATTAGTGGAGCTCGGATTTTTAACCAATCCTGGAGAGGAAGATTTCTTACAAAGTGAACGAGGTAAAGAGTTACTGGCAAGTGCTATTTTCAGGGCAATCAAGGCCTACAAACTCAAACGTGAAATACGTGATGCAAGCCTTCAAAGTGAGTCGATAATCAATGACATGCTAGAACCGTTGGAAAAAGATACCGATCCGGCTCAAGAAGTTATATCGTCTCCTGTCGTTCCGTGGCAAGAGACGATCAAGCCGGAGGTCGTTGCCCCAAGCGGACTGCATTTTAGTGTTCAGATTGCTGTTTCTAGGAACGACCTTCCCTGTCAGCCGCAAAATTTCATGGGACTCAACCAAGTATTTAAAATGGAGCAATATGGGTTGTTTAAGTATTACTTCGGTACAGTTGCTACCTTTACGCAAGCAGAAACATTGAAAGATAGTGCCACAACATATTATCCGGATGCCTATATCGTTGCATTCGATGATGGCCATAAAATTGATTTAAAGGAGGCGATAAAGCGCGCACCTTAGTGTAAATTAGCTATTAAACCATGACACTTTGAAAACAGAATTTAAAATAGGTCTCTCCCTAGTACTTGGAATTTTTTTATTGTATTGGGGTATTAGTTACCTCAAGGGTGAAGATGTTTTTTCAGCCCAAAGAAAATACTATGTGATTTATGAGAATACTGAAGGTCTCATCACCACTAGACCTGTTACTGTTAATGGATTTCAGATTGGCCAGGTAAGTTCCATTGATTTCATCCCTGATGGAAGTGGCCGTCTAATAGTGGGTCTTCATATTTCTCACGATTTCCCTATCACCAAAGGAACCGTCGCTAAGATATATTCCTCCAGTATTATGGGGGAAAAAAGTATATCACTGCACACAAAGGCAGGAGAATCTCTATCGTTATCAGGAGATACATTAAATGGAGCAACAGAGAGAGACTTAACGGAAGAAGTTAATATGCAACTGGCACCAATCAAAGCTAGAACTGAACAATTACTAGGTACTTTGGATACGGTGATTGGTCTGGCATCAGGATTCTTAGACGAACGTACCTCCGAAAACTTTAAATCAACTTTTGAAAGTATTAATAATACATTCAAAAGTGTAGAAGAAAGCGCAGCGGAAATGAGTTCATACCTCTCAGATAACAAAGAAAATTTCGATGTTATTAGTGAAAACTTTAGATCAATCAGTGTTGATTTAGCGGCTAATGGAGATAACATCAGTGCTACAATCTCGAACATCGAAGCTATTTCAGATTCGCTCGCCGGTGCAAAGCTCTCAGAGACGATTAATAACTTAGAAAGTATTACCTCCAGATTTAACGGATTGTTGGCGGAGTTACAGACAGGTGATGGCTCAGCAGCCAAGCTTATTTCAGACAAGGAAGTTTATAATAATTTAATTCAAGCCACAGAGAACCTCAATAGGCTGTTGCTAGATGTGAAATATAATCCTAATAAATACCTACATGTAAGTGTATTTGGGAGTAGAACCAGGTATACAGAAGCTGAAATTCAGGCGATCGAAAGAGAGATGGATGATGCACAAAACCAATAAATAAATGAATTACATCTCGAATTTCCTATTCCTGATAGCTCTTGTAATCGCCGTTTGGTTTTTTACCAAAAACGCTGGGCAAATTCGTAAGAATATTAATCTAGGTCGTGACTTAGACCGGACTGATCGAAAGAAAGATAGGCTTAATAACATGCTGAGAGTCGCTTTTGGCCAAAGTAAAATGCAAGCTCGTCCTGTTGCTGGAATCCTTCATTTTATCGTTTATGTCAGTTTCTTAATCATTAATATAGAAGTTCTTGAGATTGTTATTGATGGTTTGTTTGGAACCCACCGATTCTTCGCTGAATTTCTAGGCAGTGCATATGAAGGAGTTATATCGTTTTTCGAAATTCTAGCTGTTCTAACCATCATCACAGTAGTTATTTTTTGGTGGAGACGCAATGTTAAAAAGATTGATAGGTTCCATAAACCTGAAATGCAAGGATGGCCATTCAAAGATGCCAATACCATTCTTTATATAGAAGTAATTTTAATGACTGCGCTTCTCAATATGAATGCCGTAGAAGCAAATATGGACGGTGCGCAGCACAGTTTTTTAATAAGTTCTATGATATCACCATTGTGGAGCAGTTTAAGTGAATCTAGCCTACACATTACAGAAAGAGTCTTCTGGTGGGTTCATATTTTAGGAATACTTTCTTTTCTAAACTACCTACCCTTCTCTAAACACTTTCACATTATCCTGGCATTCCCTAATACTTACTTCACCAACCTTGAAGCCAAAGGTAAGTTTGCTAATAATGCCGCCGTTACGAAGGAAGTTGCCATGATGATGGACCCCAACGTCGATCCATTCGCAGCATCTTCACCAGAAGATCAAGTACCCGTGGAACGTTTCGGAGCAAAGGATGCAAACGATCTGAGTTGGGTTAACTTGTTAAATGCCTATACCTGCACAGAATGTGGACGTTGCACCAGTGAATGTCCGGCAAATATGACTGGCAAGCTGCTTAGTCCTCGAAAAATTATGATGGATACGCGAGATCGTATTGACGAGATTGGTAAAAATATTCTCGCTAACGGTGAATTCAAGGACGATGGTAAAAGCCTTCTAGGAGATTTTATTTCTAAAGAAGAACTCTGGGCTTGCACCAGTTGTAATGCCTGTGTACAAGCCTGCCCTATCGATATAGATCCACTGAATATTATAATGCAGCTCCGGAATTTCGCAACGATGGAAGAAAGCAGTGCACCAGCTGAGCTCAATGCAATGATGACTAATGTAGAAAACAACGGAGCACCTTGGCCTTTTTCTCAAATGGACCGTGCTAACTGGATCAACGAATAACTAAATCAATATTTCTCGACTAACTAAAAATGATCTGATGGAAAAGAGCGCTAATGCACACATCGACAACCTATTACGAGAAGCAACAGAAGACGGACAAAGCATAAGCCCGGTTTTACCAACCGATATCAAAAATTACTTAATTGACATAGATGGGACCATCTGTGATGATATTCCCAACGAGGAGCCAGAGAGGATGGCCACAGCAGCTCTATATCCTGATGCCCTAGACACTCTAAACAAGTGGTTCAAAGAAGGACATGTCATCACCTTTTTCACCTCTCGTACCGAGGAACATAGAGTGGTGACCGAAGTATGGTTAAAAGAAAATGGCTTCAAATGGCACGGATTGTTGATGGGGAAACCTCGTGGTGGAAATTATCATTGGGTGGACAACCATGTAGTAAGAGCAACGCGCTTCACTGGGAAGTTTACGGATTTAGTGGATAAGGAAACTACCATTCAAGTCTTTCAATAACGAGTCAACACGAACAGAGAAAAAACCTATAGCATGACCAATTTTATCGTACCTACCCTAGCTCAAATGAACGCAGAAGGAAAATCTCCGGAAGTGTTATTTTGGGTAGGATGTGCAGGAAGTTTCGACGACCGGGCTAAAAAAATCACCAAAGCCATGGCAAAAATACTGAACCACACAGGCGTTAGTTTTGCTGTGCTAGGAACGGAAGAAGGTTGTACAGGTGATCCCGCTAAACGCGCAGGAAATGAATTTCTATTCCAAATGCAAGCGATGATGAATATTCAAGTGCTGAACGCATATGAAGTCAAACATATTGTGACTACCTGCCCACACTGTTTCAACACCCTCAAGAATGAGTATCCCGAATTAGGTGGAAATTATAAGGTGGAGCACCACAGCCAGTTTCTAAATGGTCTGATGAAAGATGGCCGATTAAAAATTGAAGGTGGACAGTTTAGAGGCAAGAAAATCACCTTTCACGACCCTTGTTATCTAGGTCGTGCTAACGGCGAATATGAGGCGCCACGAGAGCTACTGGCTAAGCTAGATGTTGAACTCAAAGAAATGCGAAGGTGTAAACAAAATGGTCTTTGCTGCGGAGCAGGTGGCGCTCAAATGTTCAAAGATGCAGAACCCGGTACAGCAGAAATAAATCATATACGTGCTGATGAAGCTCTTGCAACAGGTACAGAGATTGTAGTCTCTGGATGTCCATTTTGTAATACCATGCTAACCGACGGAGTCAAGAACAGAGAAAAAGAAGATACTGTGCAAGTTCTTGATTTAGCAGAGATGATTGCCTTAGCTGAAGACTTGTAATATGGGAATGCACAACATGAATCCAGAATCACGTATGTGGTTTTATGGTTTGAAGCAGCCCATGAGTTTGGCTCAAAAATCAGAATTGTCTGCTATTATGGACGAGTTTGTAAGTAGTTGGAAAGCGCATGGCTCTCAACTCGCAGCAGCCTTTAGAATAGTTTTTGATCAGTTCCTGATTATTGCAGTGGATGAAAGTCAACAGCAAGCTACTGGATGTAGCATTGACAAAAGTGTGCACCTGCTTCAAGCTTTTGGCAAGAAACACGGAGTTGATTTTTTTAATCGGATGCTCATCTTTGTGCAATCACATGAAGGGTTTGTATCGTTCAGCCCAAGTGAATTGAAAGTAGAAATCGCAAATAATAACCTCGATGGATCCTCTATTGTGCTCAACACACAAGCCAGTACCCTAGGATCCAGTGGCGATGGTACCATGAAGCTAAAGGATAGTTGGGCTGGGAAATATTTGTAGTCTAGGATGGAAAAACTTTCTGGTTTATTTAAAATACAGCACTAGCGATTTCCTGGATGTTGGTACTCTTTCCCATACTATAATAGTGTAATACGGGAACCCCGGCACGCTGTAGCTCTTTACTTTGCTCAATACACCATGCTATCCCTAATTTTCGGACAGCATCGTTGTCCTTACATTTAAGCACCTCAATAGCCAAGGAATCTGGTATATCTACATGAAAAATCTGAGGTAACAAACTCAACTGACGTTTCGTTACCAAGGGTTTTAAACCCGGAATAATAGGCACAGTAATACCAGCATCTCTACACTTTGTAACAAACTCAAAGTACTTTTGATTGTCGAAAAAAAGTTGTGTTACAATATAATCTGCGCCAGCATCCACCTTTGATTTTAAATGATTGATGTCTATGTTCAGTGATGGAGCCTCAAAATGCTTTTCAGGATAGCCTGCCACGCCTATACAAAAGTCAGTAGCGGTACTATTTTGCAACTCTTCATCTAAATATCGTCCTTGATTCAAATCATTAATTTGTCGAACAAGGTCAATTGAAAATGCGTTTCCCTCTGGTTTGGGAGTGAAATAGCTCTCACCTCTCGCTTGATCACCTCGAAGGGCAACAATATTCTCTATCCCCAAGAAATTCAGATCTATCAGTACGTTCTCCGTATCCTCTCGAGTAAAACCGCCACACAACACGTGAGGAACGGCCTCAGTCTCATATCGATGCATTATGGCAGCGCAAATACCAACAGTTCCAGGTCTTTTGCGGACCACTTTCTCCTGAAGTAAGCCACTAGGCAATCGCTTGTAGACCGTTTCCTCACGGTGATAAGTAACATCTATGAATGGAGGTTTAAATTCCATTAAAGGATCAATATGGTCAAAAATATCTTGAGCCTTCTGCCCCTTTAGTGGGGGTAGGATTTCAAATGTGAATTGACATTCTTTGGAGTTGGCAAGTATTTCGGTAATTTTCATTTCTAATAATTAAGATTAGGCGACAGCCATTTTTCGGCTTTTTCCTTAGTTACTCTTCTCATTGCTGCATAAGCATCTACTTGATCTTTTGCTAGTTTGCCTATGGCAAAATATTTAGATTTCGGATGTGCGAAATAGTAGCCGCTTACACTAGATGCAGGGTACATTGCTAAACTTTCTGTAAGTGTGATGCCTATTTTTTCAACATCAAGTAAGTCAAAAATCGTGGACTTGTCTAAATGATCTGGACAGGCAGGATAACCCGGAGCAGGACGTATACCGCTGTATTTTTCAGCGATCAATTCATCATTCGTTAATTGTTCCTCTGGAGCATATCCCCAATACTCTCTTCGTATGCGCAAATGCATATATTCCGCAAGTGCCTCAGCTAGTCTGTCTGCTAGCGCTTTTAACATTAGCGCATTATAGTCATCCAGATTCTTTTCGAAATTCTTCAATGGTCCTTCTATGTCCAGACCAGCAGTAACGGCAAAACAGCCCACATAATCTTGAATAGTCCCAACCGGTGCTATAAAATCAGATAACGATTGGAATTTTGATTTCTCTCCAGTCTGGCGCAATGTATAGAAACTACCTAACGATCCATTATCCCCCAATTTAATCTCTTCATCTGCACTATTTGCAGGAAAAATGCCATAGGCGGCCTTTAGCGTTAACCACTTACCTTTTTGAATATCTCGTAACATCTTCAGGGCGTCCTTGTGTAATATTTGAGCTTGTTCACCCACGAGCTCATCTTTAAGAATTCGTGGATACTTGCCGAAAAGTTGCCAAGTCTGAAAAAAAGGTGTCCAATCTATGAAGGGAACCACATCCCTGATGGAGATGTCATGAACATGACGCACTCCTAGAAATTTTGGAGTGGAAACGGACATCGCATTAAATTCAAGCTTAGGTTTATTAGCTTGTGCATAGTCAAATGGTACCAACGCTTTTCTTTCACGATGTTTGGCATATCCTTCGCGAACTACAGCTAATGACTCCTTCTCTAGCTGAACAAAATCTTTACCATGCTCACCGAGTAATTTAGAACTTACTCCAACCGCTCTACTGGCATCATTGACGTGCATTACAGCACCAGAGTACTCTGGGTCAATTTTAACTGCTGTATGCGCACGTGAAGTGGTTGCACCACCAATCAGTAGAGGTATTTTTAGGCGCATTCGCTCCATTTCCTTTGCAATGTGGATCATCTCATCTAATGATGGTGTGATCAGTCCTGAGAGACCTATCAGGTCAACGTTGTGATCAATGGCTGCTTGAATGATTTTTTCTGGCGGAACCATCACACCTAAGTCTATAATTTCAAAATTATTACAGGCCAAAACAACTCCAACAATATTCTTTCCTATGTCGTGTACATCACCCTTTACAGTAGCCATTAAAATCTTGCCTGCACTTGAACTAACCCCATCTTCTTTTTCAGCTTCTAAATAGGGCATTAAAAAGGCTACTGCTTTTTTCATGACTCGAGCACTTTTCACGACCTGTGGTAAGAACATTTTACCAGCTCCAAACAGATCGCCAACGACATTCATGCCATCCATCAAGGGACCCTCAATAACGTGCAATGTCTTATCGAACAGCTGGCGAGCCTCTTCCACATCTTCATCAATAAAATCTGTTATTCCTTTGATTAGTGCGTATTCAAGACGGTCAGCGACGGGCACATTACGCCATTCTAACACTTTTGTATCATCCTTAATAGTGCCCTCCACAGTTTGAGCAAACTCTAATAGGCGCTCTGTAGCATCGTCTCTTCTATCGAGTAGTACATCTTCAATACGAACCATAAGGTCTTTATCGACATGCTCATATACCTCTAACATACTTGGATTTACAATACCCATATCCATACCATGCTGGATGGCATGGTATAAGAAGGAGGAATGCATGGCCTCGCGAACAGCATTATTTCCCCTAAAGCTAAAACTAACGTTAGAAACGCCGCCACTAACCTTAGCATATGGAAGGTTGTTTTTAATCCACTGAGTGGCTAAAAAGAAATCTAACGCATTTTTGCGATGCTCTTCCATCCCTGTGGCCACAGGGAATATATTAGGGTCAAAAATAATATCCTCCGCAGGAAATTCAACCACCTTTGTAAGTATGCGGTAAGAGCGTTCACAAATTTCAATACGCCTTTGGTAATTATCAGCTTGACCATTCTCATCAAATGCCATTACCACGACAGCAGCCCCAAAGCGTCTAATAGTTTTGGCCTGACTGATGAATTCCTCCTCTCCTGACTTGAGCGAAATAGAATTGACTACACATTTCCCTTGAACACACTTTAAACCGGCTACTATAATTTCCCATTTAGAGGAATCAATCATGATTGGAATTCGAGATATATCTGGCTCTGCAGCAACAAGATTCAGAAATGTTGTCATGGCTTCAGCACCATCAATCATCCCTTCATCCATATTAATGTCTAAAATCTGTGCACCACCTTCCACTTGGTCTCTTGCGACACTTAACGCCTCATCGAAGAGTCTTTCTTTAATTAATCTTAAAAACTTGCGCGATCCTGTCACATTAGTCCGTTCGCCAATATTTACAAAATTAGTATCGGAGGTAATTACAAGTGGCTCCAAACCTGATAGCCGCATAGGCTTTAAAGAAAGTTTATCCGACATAATTTCTTGGATTATACTGTTTTGCCAATTCTGCTATAGCCCTTATATGAGCTGGAGATGTGCCGCAACAACCACCAATAACATTAATAAGGTTCAACTCTAAGTAATCTCTTATTTGTGCTGCCATCTGCTCCGGCGTCTCGTCATACTCACCAAAGGCGTTTGGCAATCCCGCATTTGGATGCGCACTTATCGCGAAGGGTGCTTTCGCACCTAACGTCTGTAGATAAGGCATCAGCTGTTTTGCACCTAATGCACAATTCAAACCAATACTTAGAAGAGGTGCATGGCTGACTGAAATTAAAAAAGCCTCCGTAGTTTGTCCGCTTAACGTTCTGCCCGATGCATCCGTTATGGTACCACTCAACATGATGGCAACTTCTTTACCTGAGGCTTCAATAGCGTCTTGCGCAGCAAATAAAGCTGCTTTAGCATTGAGTGTATCAAAAACAGTCTCGATCAATAGGGCATCTATTCCAGCAGAAATTAAAGCATTACATTGTTCTAGATAATTATCTTTCAAGTCATCGAAGGATACCGCTCTGAATCCTGGATTATTAACATCAGGACTTAAGGAAGCCGTTTTATTTGTGGGACCAACGGAACCAGCAATGTACTTGTGGCCCTTACCACCCTGTTTATAGTATCTGTCTATGGCTTTTCGAGCACAAGTGACTGCCGCTGTATTTAATTCCTCAACTAAACTACTCATGTGATAATCCTCCATGGATATCGCATTGGAATTGAAAGTATTTGTCTCTATAATATCAGCACCGGCCATTAAATAGGCAAAATGAATATCCTCTATTGCTTGTGGCTGGGTGAGCACCAATAAATCATTATTACCCTTTAATGGATGAGGGTAGTTAGAAAAACGATCGCCACGGTACTGATTCTCCTCAAACTTGTAGTCTTGGATCATAGTGCCCATGGCACCATCGAGAATAAGAATGTTTTTTGTAATTGCTTCTTTTATGCTCATCGCCGAGTTTGTTAGGTACGGCTATAAAGAAAGCTTAGGATGCGAAAGTGCAACGTATCAGTCCTCTAATCAGAGGTGGGTTGTGGCACCCGGCATTTCCGGGTTGCCAAGACGTCAGCGGGCCCATTCCCTCAGTCTTTCTTGATAGCAAGCCAATATTAAGACAGATTTTTGTAATAATCCACATGTGAGGGACAAAAAATGAATTTCTTTTCTACTTTTGACCTGTGGAAGGATTTGACTGCTTGCAACCACTTAAAAAAAATGCTAAATTCAGACCAGCATCTCTTAAGTGTCAAGCAGCTTCTTCCCGGTTTAAATAAATTGAACCCTAATAAACAGACCCGAGATGTCCTATTTCTTTACTTCTGAAAGTGTTTCAGAAGGACACCCAGACAAAGTAGCTGATCAAATTTCAGATGCTATCATAGATAACTTTTTAGCTTTCGATCCTAACTCAAAAGTGGCATGTGAAACTCTTGTTACTACAGGACAGGTCATACTCGCCGGTGAGGTAAAATCTACGGCCTACCTTGACGTGCAACGCATTACTAGGGAAGTTATTCAGCGCATAGGCTACACAAAAAGCGAGTATATGTTTGATGCTAATTCTTGTGGCATCTTAAGTGCAATACATGAGCAGAGTGATGACATCAACAGAGGTGTTGATCGCGGAAATCCAGAAGACCAAGGTGCAGGTGATCAGGGAATGATGTTCGGTTACGCTTCAAATGAGACAGACAACTATATGCCTTTAGCGCTTGATTTAAGCCATAGAATCCTACAGGTTCTTGCTGAGGTGAGACGCGAAGAAAAGGACATTCCTTATCTGCGTCCAGATGCAAAAAGCCAAGTAACTATTCAATATAGTGATCGTAACATACCAGAGCGGATCGAAGCAATTGTTGTCAGTACACAGCATGACGATTTCAACAGCAATGACGAAATAATGCTGCTTAAAATCAAAGAGGATATAATCAACATTGTCATTCCTCGTGTGATGGCCCAATTGCCACTGGCAACGCAGGCGCTGTTTGGCCCAGATATCAAGTACCATATCAATCCAACAGGAAAATTTGTAATCGGCGGGCCACATGGAGACACCGGACTAACGGGGCGTAAGATCATTGTAGACACTTATGGTGGTAAAGGCGCGCACGGTGGTGGTGCTTTTTCAGGAAAGGATCCTTCGAAAGTAGATCGCTCAGCTGCTTACGCGACAAGACATGTTGCTAAAAATCTTGTAGCAGCAGGTGTCTGCGACCAAGTATTAGTTCAAGTTTCTTATGCCATAGGTGTGGTTGAACCCATGGGGATATTTATTGACACCTACGGTACTTCTAAAGTAGATTTCAATGATGGACAAATTGCTGAAATCGTCAAGGAAATTTATGATTTCCGCCCAGGATTAATTGAAAAAAATCTTAAGCTTCGTCGACCGATGTACAGTGAAACTGCCGCCTACGGGCATATGGGCCGTATCAATGAAACGGTGAAGAAGTCTTTCAAGTCTGCGGATGGGAGGACTGAAATCGATCTTGATGTAGAGCTATTTACTTGGGAGAAACTAGAGTTTGTAGACGCATTTAAAGTTGCGTTTAACTGTTAATCACCTTGGCGTTATTAAAAAAGTCCCTGGCGCTGTTGCGCCAGGGACTTTTTTTTTGTGATTATTCTTACATTATTTCAGTACCTCTATCGTTTTCTGTGCGACCCAGTGCCCTCCATTAATAACAAGTACATAGGACCCTGCAGGCAAATGTTGGAGATCGATACGATCACTTTCTTGTACTCTGGTTATGAATTGTCCAGTTATAGAGTATAGCTCAATGAACTCTATCCTCGAGGCTGTAGAAACTTTTACCACTCCCCTTGTTGGGTTTGGAAAAACAAGTAAATCTTTTGGTATCAATTCCGATACACCAATGCCACTAGTCACTACGATTTGTTTGTTATCTGAGCCACTACAGCCCGCACTGTTAGAAGCTAAAAGCGTAACAATAAAGGTTCCCTTGTTGGCATAGGTGTGCTGCGGGTTTGGAGAGGTTGCATTATTTCCATCGCCAAAGTACCACTGCCATGAACTAGGAAACATAGATGAATCTATGAACTGAATCACCTGTCCAGCTTGTACAGTGTCCGGGAATTCTGAAGAAACATACAATATATCATTAAGTGAAACCGATTTAAACAACGTATCAGATCCGCCAGAATTTGTTGTGACTAACATGACGCTATAACTTCCTGGCTTGGAATAACTGTGAGAAGGGTTTACTGCTGCCGAAAACGTCCCATCTCCAAATGCCCAGAAATATTGAGAACCGTTCGTACTCTCGTTGGAAAAGCTAACTAAACCGGTACAACTGTTTTGAACGCTGAATTGATAATCTGCTACGGGTGCAAAAATTACATTGGCTTGCACACTTATGATTTGTAGCGAATCATTATTCGTTATTGTTAATACGCCTGTTTCCAGTCCACTGGTCGTCGCCGTAAAAGTGACTGGAAGCCAATCAGAAGTACCCGCTGCTATGATTTTGTTGGTCCAGCTGGGAGTAAAATGTGAATTATTGCTTACTATGTTAGAGATGGAAAGATCTGTACATCCATTATTTTCCACCTGAACACTGTCGATAATCGGATTCGTGTTATACAAGGTCCCAAAACTTAATGTATTCGAATTCAACACCATGTCAGGTTCACTTACAACAGTTACACTCATAGGAACGGTATAAACGGGATCTGAAGGATCATTCGTCTCAAAAATAACAGTGGTATTGTAAGAACCTACAGCTAAAGATGAGACCGTTACTATTAACGACTTCGAAACACTATTGGATGCAGTCACTGTTCCAGTAGTTAATCCCACTGGAGCAGCCCAAGTAACTTCATTACGTTGGTACACATGGACAGCACAAGTCTGATTTGCTGTAGAGGAATAATTGTAGGAATATATCCTAACATCAAAATAGCCTGCTGTTATCGCATTTGAGAGTTGGGTACCGGTAATGAAACCCGTAACAGTATCGTTAGTGTAATCTGATGTATTGTTGTCGTAGAAGGTCTGAACATAGGAATTGTTCAAGTATAGATAGAAGAAGTTTGACGAAGTGCTGTACGCTCCATTAAGAATAATGTCATAAAACAAGGTATCCGAATCAATGATATTATTAAATCTGTGTGTTTGTTGGTTGGAGTAATTTGGAGCTGCATACAACCAAGGTTGAGTAGATAAGGAATCATAAACCTCAGCTACGGAGACATCATAACTCAACGAAGCCGATCCATTATTGGTTATGTTGTAGGGCACTGTAGCAAAACTATTGCACTTGTTGATGGTGACATTGATAGGATTTGGGGTAACAGAGATGTCTGATGCCCCCACTATGGTGGCGGTCAAACATTTAAAAGTCGTATCAGCATCTGTGTAAATCATCAATGTATCCGAGACTACGCCAATCGTAGAATGGTACAAATCAACAGGAACAAAACCAGTATCTCCAGGAGCAATAACTATAGAAGAAGTAGAGGAAGTGAATGACGTCCCCGCCGTAGAAGTTCCAGTGATAATTAATGTGTCACAACCTACATTATACACATTCACATCTTGAGTGTGTGTCATGTTTTGATATACGTTACCAAAGTTCTCACAGCCTGCATCGACAGCAGATTCACCCTTTCCATTCACCGTGAAGGTTACTGGAATAATAAACGCTCCTCCGGTTGGATCATTAGAACTCACACTGATATTTAAATTATAAATACCCACTTCCAAGCTATCAGAATACGCCATCACGTTAACTGTAGATGTATCTCCACCTGTGGTAGAACCTTGAGAAGGACTAAAGCTCAGCCAATTAACTCCAATACCCTTATTTGCTAAAGTTGAAGAAAGGATGTTGTCCATTATAGTTGTGATATCCGTGTAAACAGAATTAAAGTTGAAGCCATAATAAATCAATTCTCCATCTCCAATAGGAACATAGGATAGAGCCTGTGAGTAATAGGCGTAATACACTAAGTTCTGAATACCGGAATTATAGATGTACGAATTTAACGCTGCCGATTGCGGTATAAAACCGTTCACTCCTTGTAAATAAGGGTGATTTAAGGTTGTATTCACGTAATGGGTATAGTTTGTATAGTTTCCATAATAATAGCCCGTGATGAAATCCATGGCCAATATATCATTTACAAAAGTCGATCCCATGATCACCATCTTTCCTCCACCATCAATAAAGGTCTCCATATCGTCTTCAATCGCAGTATAATCCGATGACAATGCTGAAGCTGTGATAGATGGAAAGATCACCACGTCTGCCCATCCTAGTTCTGATGGCACAGTGGACGTAGAAGAAACCGTCTTAATAGACAGATCATCTACTGTGCTTAGGTAGTTTTGAAAATTAGTTAGCAATGAAGGAAAAGTGTTGCTCGTTACCACCAGTACATTTAGAACTTCTCCTGAAGAAATGGTCCAGTCTAACGTGGTATTAGATGAAGTATTACCTAGATCAAAAGAGAATCCAACAGAATCACCACAGTTTACCGTAGCGATATTTATTGCACTGGAGCTGACCCACGCATTGGGTGCTTCATCTACATATCCTGAGTAGCAAATGGGCCAAATGGTATCGGAAGTCCCAATATAAACGGTATCTTGAATCATACCCACAGCGGTTGGGGTTATTGAGACCACGACCCATCCACTATCACCTACCCACATCTGGCCAGGTGAAGCCGACGCTGCAAAAGAAACGTCGCTTGTCGTGATCGAACCAAAATATAAACTATCGCAACCTAGGTTCTCTACAAACACGCTGTCCACATAGTTTCCCCCTTTAACTAAGGTGTCTAAGTTCTTGCAATTAGTTCTATTCACAAAGGTTTCAGAAACTCCGTCTAGTGTTAAATTTACGGTGAGCCAAAGAATACTATCCACTGGATCGTTAGAACTTATAAAACCTTCAAAAGTGTGCAACCCATCTTGCAGAGTATCTGTATTTAAAACAATATTAACCAGCTGAGAATCGGCAATGGAAACGTTCCCTGTATCCGGGTTAAAGGTTAAGTTTTGACCATATCCAGCATCGATTTCAAAATCATCTACGACCATATTGTCATAAGTACCGCCACTAAATGCTTTCTGAACCAATCGAATCTGAGTTGCAGTGGTCATAGCAGCTGTGGGAATAGTGGTGGAACAAAAGAACGTAGACGTCGTATAGAAATATTGGATATCTACCCATGTAATGCCATTCGTACTATACTGCACATATACCCCTTCACCTGCATCTGCCGTTTCACAACTTCCTTGACTTAGGTTAAAATTGATATCACCGCCTGAACTCAGGTTCATTTGGTTCGATGTAATAGCTCTTACGCCACTTCCATAGAACTGTAGACTGTAGGAGCCATTAATGGTTCCACAAGTCGACCCAATAGTCGCGGAAGATCCTGTATAACTCCAAATAGAAGTATTCAGAAGCCCTGTTTCAAAGTTGTCCATCAGACTCACCCCAGTGCTATAGGTTCCCCAATTCAATACTTGCATACCATCGTTGTAGATCCAAAATGGCACATTAACCGAGTCAGGACAACCAATAATACTAATATTGAAGGTAGTGCTGTCCGTATTTATAGACGGAGCATCGGAAATTATTGCAGTGAAACACTGTTCATAGACACTGTCGTTCTCGTTGAAATAGAGTGTGTCTAAATAAGTTCCTGACGTGTTCGCATTGTACGAGATAGGAACACGCACGGAGTCATCCGGCGCAATAACAAAAGAACTCACTAAAGATTGTAATCGAGATGATGATGTACTTAACGAGTTAACGACAAGTGTATCACATCCCGTATTCCAGATATCAAGTGTATCACTAATGATCGTTCCTGTGTAGGACGCATAGCTCTCACAAGAAGTTGAGGCAGTCGTCCATTGGCCAGATCCTGTTACCTCAACTATAACGGGGATTGTTGTTCCGTTAAGCGTTGTATCATTAGATGTAAGGTTTAAGGAGAGATAGTAGGTGCCGTTTAAAAGATTCGTCGCATCTACGGTAAAGGTTAGAACCACATTGTTTCCTGGAGCAACAGTAGCTATTGACGGACTGTACGTAATATCTATGGCTGCACCCCCCTTAACTTTTATATCATCTAGAAAGTAGTTGGCCCCAGAATTAAATTGGTAGCCAGAGAAAGCCTTAACATCCGTTGCTGAGGAATAGTAGAAAGAGGCTCCGGTAACTACTGTAGAACCGTTTATGATAATGTCAAACGTTTTATTAGACCAATCAATGTTTGTGTACTCAAGGTGAGCCCAGTCTAAGTTCGAGGGATAATGATAATAAGTAGTCGTATAACCCGTTGAAGTGCGGTACACTATTCTCATTGAACCATAAGACCAATAAGTGTATCCGAAAGGCGAATATCCAAGACTGGGATAAACAGAAGATCCAAACCAGGTGTAACCAGAAGTAGAAGTGCTCGCTGACATTTTAGAGGCGTATGAGACACTTGTGGGCTGGGAACTGTTGAAAGAGGCTGTAAAAGGTGTAGCACTACTGAAATAACCGTTTAAGGAAAGCGATTTTGACCCTGTGTAGGCATACGTGCTTGAATTACTCACAGTTCCAGAAGAATTAAGTGCTGTAAACGTTTCCAAACTTCCGTCTTCGAAATTAGCATTGAAGACATAGTTAGTATCCACTAAGTCTGTACTTAATGTTAGATTTCCTGAACCCGCTGCGTTACTCAATGTCCAGGTCTGAGAGGCAGTTGTACCGCAAGGAATGGTTAGTAATATGGAGTCATTAGAGGCCGTAGCCTGAGGTGCAGAACCCACGGTGATGGTACTATATGCCGTATCTGAACTGAAGCAGTTTGTTGAAACCATCATGATGGTTTTCGAACCTGAAGAAGTATATAAGTGAGTAGGATTCGTAGAAGTTGACGTGTTACCATCTCCGAAATCCCAATACGAGCTTCCTGAATTCGTGGAAGTGTTTACAAATTGGATGGGTGTATTGAAGCTGATACTCGTTGAAGTGGATGTAAAACTTGCCGAGGGCGCTGTAGTTCCTCCTGTGGTCCAACTAAACTGAAACCCTGATGCTGTTCCGGAATAATTAGCATAGAAGCGTAGAGTAATGGCTCCTGAAGTAGATGTGATTGAACTTCCCGAGTTAGGTAAGGAAGAGCCATAATAGGATCCCAGATAAGTACCTGAAGTACCCGCTCCATCGTACAAATAGATTCTATCTGAAGAGCTGAATGTTGAAAAACTCGTAAAATTAATACTCACAGGAGCGTTGCCGGGAGGATCAATTATAAAATAACCGTTGTCGTAATTATTGTAGTTCCCATTTACACCGCCGCCATCAACCAGAACACCCGAACATGCTGCAGCTGTATCCGTAGTGCCATCTGTAGAGATGGTAAACACACCTTGGCCTAGCATCATGGTAGGGAAGAAAAGCAAGAACAAAAACTTCTTCATCGAGTAACTGAAATTTGTGCAAAAATAACCAAATTAGATTGATAGGAACAATGAATGAGTCAATGAAGAAAAGGTCGTTTAAATGACTTGAGGTGTCAATTATTATTTTGTGTGAGTATCAATTTAATCGAGAGCCGCTTTATTCAAATCTTGAAATGTATTTTTGCAGCAAACTCACTTGGGAATGATTGAAACAGATCTACTAATTATTGGGGCCGGTCCAACTGGTTTATTTACTGTTTTTGAAGCTGGATTATTGAAGATGAAATGCCACTTGATTGACTCCTTGGCTCAACCGGGAGGTCAGCTGACGGAAATCTATCCTAAAAAGCCTATTTATGACATTCCTGGTTATCCTATCGTAATGGCGGGAGAATTGGTAGATAAACTCATGGAGCAAATCGCTCCTTTTAATCCTGGATTTACGCTAGGTGAAAGCGCGATGACCATTGAAAAAACTGATAAAAACACCTTCATTGTTACCACCGATAGGGGAACGAAGCACCATGCTCCTTCCGTGGCCATAGCTGGTGGATTAGGGGTTTTCACTCCCCGTAAACCACCCATAGAGGGACTTACAGCGTTTGAAAAAAAAGGGGTCGAATACATCATCAAAGACCCTGAAGTTTACCGCAACAAGCGTGTAGTTATTTCTGGTGGTGGCGACAGTGCACTGGATTGGGCAATTTTTCTTTCTGAGGTTGCCAGCGAGGTGACATTAATTCACAGGCGCACTTCTTTTAGAGGACATTTAGATAGTGTCGATAAAGTAATGGCCCTTGCTGAAAAAGGCAAGCTTCAGCTGATTACAAATGCAGAGGTAAAAGGTGTTCACGGAACTGAGAAGCTTGAAGGAATCTCTGTATTCACCAAAGAGCATGGACAGCAAGAGATAGCATGTGACAACTGGCTGCCACTTTTCGGACTAACCCCTACCCTAGGAGCTATGGGAAGTTGGGGATTAAACATAGAGAAAAATGCCATTGTGGTGGACAATGCCACAGATTATCGAACGAATATCGAAGGTGTTTACGCCATAGGTGATGTCAATACCTATCCTGGAAAATTGAAGCTCATTCTTTGTGGTTTTCATGAAGCGACCATCATGGTACAAAGTGCTTTTAAACGCGCCTATCCGGATAAAAAAATATCATTTAAATACACCACTGTAATGGGCGGTGTTGGATCTTTGGAATAAATATGAGCATAGATATTCAAATAACTGTTGTTGACAGAGTTGGAGAAACTCATCTATTGGTCGCCCCAACTGACATGAATATGAATCTCATGGAAGTATGTAAATCTTACGACCTGCCTGTGAAGGGTACCTGTGGCGGCATGGCCATGTGTGCCTCATGTCACTGTTACATTAACTCTAACCATGCGCTTAAAGAAGCATCCGAAGATGAAGAAGACATGTTAGATCAAGCATTTTTTGTTGAGGATAATTCGAGGTTAGGTTGTCAGATATATATGACTCCCGCGTTGAATGGGTTACGCGTCACATTGGCAGTCGAGAGCGCATAACCATCTTAAATTTTGACAAGGTATATTCTGTGTAGGTGGCTTATATTAGCACCACACAGAAAATGATACCATGAATAAAATTCTCACCGCCTTACTGTCCATTGCATTTTCTTTGGCAGCATTAGCCCAACAAAGTATTGACCTCGGTGCCTTGTGGCAACGCTATGAGTTCTACGCTGGAGGCATAAGTGGGCTTAGAAGCATGAATGATGGAGCTCATTATACGGCTTTAGGTAAAAACACGATAGATAAATTCAGTTATGAATCTGGCGAATTAGTTACCACATTATTTGATGCCAACTCCTCAGAAGAACTTGATGCATTTAGCGGCTATTCACTCAGTGATAACGAGTTAACTGCACTACTAGAAACAGAGACCGAGTCCATTTATCGTCGGAGTACCAGATCTGAGGTTTGGGTGGCAGACCTAATTTCGGGGGCTGTCAAAAAATTACGGCAAGAGAAAGTCCGGTATGCAACGTTTTCTCCGGATGGAAAATCAATCGCTTATGTCCTAAACAACAACCTTTTTGTCTACAAAAGAGCTCAAGAACAACATATTCAAATAACATCAGACGGAAAATTTAATTCCATCATTAATGGTGGAACCGATTGGGTTTACGAAGAAGAATTCGCATTAGTAGATGCTTTTTGGTGGTCGCCAGACTCTAAATATATTGGGTTTTTCAGATTTGATGAAACAAATGTGAGAAGCTTTAATATGGATATCTATGGCTCCGAGCTGTATCCCAATCCGAACACCTTTAAATACCCTAAAGCAGGGGAAGACAATAGTATAGTTACAGCACATATATGGAATAGCAGCAATGGCTCGGTAAACCAAGTACTAGAGAATGTTAATTATGAATATTTACCTCGTGCCAAATGGTCAGACGAACGTACATGGGTAGTTTCCACAATGAATAGACTGCAAAATTCACTCACGCTCTACTCCGTTGACGCACCTAGTTTAAATGCGGCTCAACTCTACCATGAAACGGACGACAAGTATTTAGAGATCAATGATGAGCTTGCATTTCTTTCAGATGGCAGTTTTATTATGCTCAGCGATAGAGACGGTTGGAATCACTTGTACCATATCAACAAGGAAGGTGAGGTGAAACGTCAAATTACCAGCGGTGAATTCAACGTGACACGTTTCTATGGTAT
>OJEF01000005.1_pt1 | contig 63342 bp, 57 predicted proteins | sample 1593041 | NCBI WGS metagenome assembly OJEF01 (sample SAMN05416790, study PRJEB24817) | seawater metagenome | isolation source: Sea water | place: Canada:Atlantic | collected 2013-11
CTGCTGTTAATGCATTTAAGGTGATTAACCCCAATGAAGGTGCACAGTCTATAATGATATAATCAAACTGGTCCTGGACGGATTCAAGAGCTCGTTTTAGAAAAAACTCGCGTTTTGGTTGATCTATGATTTCCAATTCCACAGCAACAAGGTCAAGGTGTGCTGGAATAATGGAAACACCGGGTGACGTTGTCGATAGGATAAGTTCAGCCGCAGACAACGCTCCTTCGATCAATTCATATGTTCCTCGTGTGGCTTCTGCGTGTTGTATACCCAAACCACTGGTTGCATTCGCCTGTGGATCTGCATCAATAAGAAGTACTTTCTTTTCTAATGCGCCCAACGCAGCACTAAGATTTACTGCAGTTGTTGTTTTACCAACACCACCTTTTTGGTTAGCTATAGCTATTATTCTCGCCATTTCAGTGTGAAATTTTATCCTTTCTCAAATGTAAGCGAAGGGGAGGATTAATACTAAAAAAGTAATGAACAACGCAATAAGACTTATTCAGCTAATTTCCCGTCCAATTGAAGTGCTATCAATTCGGAATAATGCCCACCTGCATTTTCTAATTCTTGGTGGGTTCCTAATTCTATAATTGTACCATTGTCTAGACAAATAATCTGCTCACAATGCTTAACACTTGATATTCTGTGCGCGATAATCAGGGTAGAGATAGAAGTGGTAACGTTTTTGATATTCGATAAAATGAGTTCTTCGGTTTCGGTATCTACTGCGCTTAGACAATCATCAAAAACCATAAGTTTTGGAGATTTAACCATTGCCCGGGCTATGCTAATACGTTGCTTTTGACCACCACTTAAAGTAATGCCTCGTTCGCCAACTTTGGTCTGATATTTTTCAGGGAATTCATCAATGTTCGCGTGTACACCGGCGGCAACGGAAGCTTCAATTACTTCCTTCATATCGGTACGAGACATGCCAAAAGCAATATTATTAGCGATTGTGTCACTAAATAAGAAGGCTTCCTGCGGTACCCAGCCTAAAAGAGATCTAAGTGTAGGGAGGTGCCACTGTTTTAAGTCTACACCATCGATGAGTATTTCCCCTGATGAAGGGTCATAGTGTCTTACTAATAATGATGCGATAGTACTTTTGCCTGATCCAGTTTTCCCTAAAATACCTATACTCTGTCCGGGTTCAAGAACAAAACTCACGCTGTTTAAGGCTTGAATACCACTATTCGGGTAGGTGAAACTCACGTTTTTAAACTCAACGCGACCTACAAAAGTCTTAGGCTTGTGAGATCCTGATTCAAAGTCAGGTTCTTCATTTAAGAATTCGTCTAAGCGTTGCATTGAGGCTGCAGCACTTTGCACTAAGCTGGTTACCCAGCCAATAGATGCGATTGGCCACGTTAGCAGGTTAACGTAATAAATAAATTCAGTAATATTTCCCGCACTAACCTCACCTGCGAAATACAACTGACCACCAACGAATATGGTGATTAGCGTACTAAGGCCTACCATAAGAATCATCAGCGGTTGGAATGTGGCATTTACCCTGAAAAGTTTTTCGTTAACAGCACGATATTCTAGAGCTTGATCTTTAAAGTTTTTGGAGAACCAAGGCCATTTATGGTAGGACTTGATCACCCGCGTACCCGAAAAACTTTCTTGCGCGAATGTGCTCAAACTAGAAAGCTGCTCTTGTACTTTCAGTGATCTTTTGTTGATAAGATTGGCCACCTTATAAACAAGCAAGGCGAGAAATGGTAGCGGTATGAGTGTTAAAAGAGTCAATTTAGGACTAACACTAATCATGATTGTAATCACTAAAATAATAGTAAACCCAGTGTTGAGGGCATACATAATAGCAGGACCTACATACATGCGTACTTTTCCTACATCTGACGAAATACGATTCATCAGATCTCCTGTATTATTCTTCTTGAAAAATCGTTGAGTTAATCGCTGGTACTGATGGAAGACGACGTTTTTAAGATCGTATTCTATATGCCTAGACATTACAACAATTGTCTGGCGCATGAAATACATAAAGACGCCTTGGAGAATTGCGGAAGCTATGATATAAAGACCATAACGCACTAATTGCCACCTAACGTCTGAATTCTGAACAGAACCTTCCTTGTAGTTATCGATAACTTGGGCGATGGTGTCAAAACTGTTTCTGATTAATAACGCCGGGAATAACTTGAAAACCACAGAAATAATAACGAAAAAGCCACCGGCAATCATCATCCATTTGTATTTCAGGAAGTATTTGTTGAGTTTTTTTAGTGCGTTCATTAGTTGTAATGCGTCAATGCGAATGTATATTTGCCACAAGAATAAAAGCTCTTTGCATGCGGTGCCACAAAAATAACACGACTTTATTGAAAACAGTTCTGTTCTGTGGTGAACCTGTGCCAAAATCCCTCTTTTTATGATTACTAGACGACACATTAGAATAAAAGTGTTGCACCATCTCTATGCCCACGCCGTGGATTCAGAGATGAGCGCAGCAATACTCTTGAAGAATTTGGAAAAGAGTATAGAGGAGGTACACACTCTTTTCGCATGGGATATAAATGCTTTACTACGCATTAAAAAGCTCGCAAAACAACAGTATGATCTGGTTGAAAAACGTAATGTAAAGGATCTTGATCGCTTAGACCGAATAGGCAAGCTTATCGATATTCCTTTCTTTGCGTTGTGTGAAGAAAACGCTGCCCTTACTACCTTAATGGAAAGTGCTCATATTCAATGGAGTGAATATGACCAGCATTTCATCACCATTGTCAATACCATCCTTGAAGGAGATCTTTTTGAGAGATATCTATCGAAGGAACCCACTTTACTCAATCAAAAGAGATTCATAAAAGAAATTTATCAAGAGCATATCGCTGAGAACGAATTCATTCATGATATTTATGAAGACCAGCATGCCCAATGGAGCGACGACTTAGATGCCGCGCAAATGATGACAGGTAAGGTGATTTCAAACTGGACTGAAGGTGTTCTATCTCTGTCTATTCCAAATTTGTTTAAGGATGAAAATGACGCTGTTTTTGGCCCGTTCCTAATGCGCAAGTATTTCGAATTCGCGGAAGACAGTGTTCATAGAGTAAAGGAAAAAAGTAAAAACTGGGAGAGTGATCGCATTGCGAAAATCGATGTTGTTCTGATGAAACTCTGTATTGCAGAATGGAGAGGGATAGACGATGTTCCAGTGAAAGTTTCTCTTAATGAATACCTCGACTTGTCAAAAGAATACAGTACTCCTAAAAGTTCTTCATTCATCAATGGTATTCTTGACAAAATCGTTACTAATTTGCAGGAAGAAGGCTTACTCCAAAAAGTAGGCAGGGGAATAATAGAATAATTTAAAAAAGTAACGATGAAAAAAGTAATTCTTTTAGCGTCTTTTGCGCTAGTGATGACGGCTTGCGGCAATGCGACAGATAGAATTGAATCCTCTACAGAGGTTGAAAATGAGACCATGATGGAGGTTCTTCCTGAAATAGTTTTCGAGGAGGAATTCCATGATTTTGGTGAAATTAATGAGGGACTCGTTGCAGAACATGTATTTTCCTTCAAGAATGAAGGTGAAGGCCCGTTAATCATTTCAAACGCTCAAGGCTCATGTGGTTGTACAGTGCCAGTTTGGCCACGTCAACCTATTGCTCCAGGAGCAACAGGTGAAATCAAAGTAAGTTTTAATTCAACTGGGAGAGCTGGTAAACAAGACAAACGAGTGACATTAACAACTAATGCTGTGCCACAAACCAAAGTCTTGAATATCACTTCAACTGTAATAGCAAAGAACTAATGACAAATCTATTTTTACAAGCGGCCGCTGGCGGCGGTATTATGAGCTTCTTACCCTTTATCATGATCTTATTGGTCATGTATCTATTCTTCTTTCGTCCACAGATGAAGAAGCAAAAGGAAGAAAAAACATTCCGAAGCGAAGTTAAAAAGGGAAGTAGAGTGGTTACTTCCTCTGGAGTCCACGGTAAAATTTTAGAAGTGGGTGAGACTACATTTACTCTGGAGTGTGAAAACTCTAGACTGAAAGTAGAGAAGACCTCAATAAGTAAAGAGCTTAGTGCTCAATATCAAGCTTCTGAAAAGTAAAAAAAAGCCGACCTTAGTGTCGGTTTTTTTATGAAGAGATTTAAGCAAATAATTCGCCCAGATGCCCTGGCCTTTGTCCTATTCGCAGGTTTGGTATGGTTAGTAATGACCATCACTGGGACAACGTCCACGAAAAGCTGTAGCATAAATGTTGTGGCAGAATCCTCTTTAGTAGAGGGGTATTATTTACTTGACACCATAGTTCCTTTAATGATTGATGTTGAATCTTCAGGAATTAATGCACTTCGATTAGGGCAGTTTGAAGATGTTCTTGTCGTGGTTGAAAAGGAATTATTTTTCGTAGATAAATCAGGTCAGCTTTCTATTCGATCGGAGGACATTAAGGCATCGTTGAGTCAGGAGTATGGGAATGAATATTCTTTTACGATTACTACCTCTAGGGTTATGTTTCCGTCAGAAAAGCTATCTTCTGTAAATGTCCCTGTGGTTCTGAAGGGCATTCGTAATGCCACGCTCCCAAATGGAATGCGGTGGAGTGAAGCCTTAAGAATTGAGCCTGATACGGTTGTTCTAACCGGTCCTATTGCCAGAATGCAAAGAACACAGGTTTTTGTTACCCTACCTGAGGTTATTTGGGAGGGTAGTATGGCCATTAGTTTACCACTGGATCAATTGGAAAAAGGACTAGAATTATCTGTAAATTCAGTAGATGTTATAGGAACATCAGAATATTGGGTAGAGAAAGAGTTCATCTATCAAAGGAGAATAGGACAACGTGTATATGAAGTTAAACTTTGGCTCAGCGGTCCGTTTAGTATATTAAAAAACAGCGAGTTGATAGACTTATGTGAGTTAACTTTCCAAGACTTTGATACGTTTGAAATGGCCCAGGTAACCATTAGAAACAAAGACGTGGAGCTTTTGAGTATAACTCCACACAAATTAGAAAAACCTCTTCAATGAAACGGGTATTCTGTGTAACAGGCGGTATAGGATCTGGAAAGAGTACTGTTTGTAAAATATTGGAAAACAAAGGTATGCAGGTTTATTACAGCGATGAGCGTGCTAAGTTTTTAATGTCTCATAACGATGATTTAAAACGTGGAATTGTGGGGATTTTTGGCAATAATTCCTACACGAGTCATGGGACTTTAGACCGATCTTTTTTGAGTGCGAAGATTTTCGCTGACAGTTCGCTTAAGCTAGCTTTAGAAGAATTAGTCCATCCTGCTGTACGGGAAGATTTTGATCTATGGCTTCTTCAAAATGAGGCATCCATCGTATTTAAAGAAAGTGCTTTAGTATTAGAAAAAACGGATAGATCATGTCAAGAAATATTGGTAATCATGGCAGATCAAGAACGTAGGATTCAAAGGGTACTCGAAAGAAGCCCAGAACTTAGTAGGACTGATATTATAAATCGTATTTCTAACCAAACTAGTGACGAAACAAGACGAGAAGGTTCTTCCTTTATAATTGAAAACAACTCGGATAAAAAGACACTGGAGCAGCAGGTTGATTATTTCCTAGCCAGTGTAATTTGAACTAAACCGTTCGGAAAAGACCTAGACCCAATGTTTTTCCAATCTTGAGAGGTATTATTTGATCTAAACAATGGAATGCCAGAACCTAAGGTTATGGGTAGGTATGTCAATATCATTTCATCAATAAGTCCAGCTTCATGAACTCGAGCGTTGGTAGCACCTCCACCAATGATCCATGTGTTTTGGTCACTTAACTTAAGTTTCCGTAAAACATCTTCCGCCGCATCAGTGCTTACAACAACTCCTTTTTCAGATACCGCTATTTCACTGCTGCTAATGATGATACTTTTTTTACTTGCATAAGGGTAGTCAATCTCAAATTCCGACACCTGTTTATAAGTGTTATAGCCCATGAGTACAACATCTATACTATCGTAAAATGATCTGTAACCATAATCTTCATCAGGGAGTTGATACATAGGATCATCCAAGAAAGCAACGCTTCCATCACTTTTTGCAATGTATCCATCTAATGTTACGGCAGTATATAATGTGGCTTTCCCCATGCTAAATAATTTGAATCAAGTTTGACAATTATCATGCCGAGACGTACTTAGCTTAAAACAGCACTAGGCGCGGCCAAAAGAATTTCTTCCGATGCTTGGTTCTCAAATTGCTTGAAATTATTGGCAAATTTTTGGGCCAATTCATGTGCAGCTTTATCGTAAGCATCTGCGTTGTTCCAGGTAGATTTAGGATTCAACAGTGATGTTGGAACACCGTCGCATGAAGTAGGCATATCTAAACCAAAAATTGGGTGCTCATGGTAGTCAACGTTATTTAGCAATCCATTCATTGCAGCTGTAATCATAGAACGCGTATGAGAAAGCTTCATTCTTTTTCCTTCACCATATCCACCGCCACTCCAGCCTGTATTTATCAACCAAACGTTAACTCCTGATGCTTTCATCTTTTTAGACAACATATCAGCATACACGGTCGGATGTAATGGCATAAATGGTGCGCCGAAACAGGCACTAAATACGGCTTTGGGCTCCGTGACACCTTCCTCAGTACCAGCTACTTTAGCTGTATATCCACTTATAAAGTGATAGGCAGCTTGACCTGGAGAGAGTTTTGAAATAGGAGGGAGGACTCCGTATGCATCTGCCGTAAGAAAAAATATGTTTTTAGGATTATTTCCTATAGAACCGGGCTGGGTATTTGGTATGTGATGTATCGGATAACTAACACGTGTATTCTGTGTGATACTCGAATCGTCAAACTTGACTGTTAGATCTTTATTGAGTACTACATTTTCAAGAATCGCTTCTTCTCTGATTGCATTAAATATGTCAGGTTCCTTTTCTGCACTCAGGTCTATAACCTTAGCGTAACAACCTCCTTCGAAATTGAATATCGTATTGTCATTACTCCAGCCGTGCTCGTCATCTCCAATTAATCTTCTGTTTGGATCAGCGCTCAATGTAGTTTTACCCGTTCCAGAAAGACCAAAGAAAATCGAGGTATCGCCTGAAACTCCAACATTAGCGGAACAATGCATGCTTAAAACATTCCTTTGATGCGGTAAGATAAAATTAAGAGCACTAAAAATCCCCTTTTTGATTTCGCCGGTATATCCTGTTCCACCGATTAATATAGTTTTTTCTGTGAAGCTTAAAACCGCAAAATTTTCTTGTCGTGTACCATCTATATCGGGATCCGCCATAAATCCAGGAGCATTGATGACGGTCCATTCGGGAAGGAAGTTTTCAAGCTCTTGTATCGTTGGCCTTAGAAACATGTTTGAGGCGAAATGATTGGACCAAGGATATTCATTGATTACGGTTAATGATAATCGATAATCAACGTGAGCCCCAGCATAGGCATCTCTTATGTACACGTCCTTGCCCTCTAAGTAGGTGCAGATACGTTTTTTTAAGGAGCTAAAATTTTTCGGGTCAAACGGTTTATTCATTGGGCCCCACCAAACAGAGTCTTGTGTCATTTTGTCCTTTACGATGAATCGATCCTCAGGACTTCTGCCGGTATATTTACCTGTATTCACAGCGATGGCTCCATGGGCAGTTCTCACTGCCATGCTTTTTTCTAAACTGTGTTCTTCGAGGGTTTTAGGGTCTAAGTTGCTGAAAACAACCTTTGCCTTGATGCCTAATAAGCTCAAGGTGTCCATGTGGTTCTTGGAAATCATGTTGTGTTTGGTTGGTTTGTTCTATAATAGGTTCACCAAATATAATAACCTTGCTTTTACAGCGAGCTAAACTGATCACTAATTATCTGACGATATTCAAGATTTATCCACAGGTATATTTTTTTTGAACGCCACAGAGCCCCAGCCTGCAGCCAGTAAAAGACCCCCAATCGGTGTAAGAGGTCCCAGGAAATTTAGATTAAGGCCTATTAATTCGTCTAAAGTCAGTGCATAAATACTTCCGGAGAATAGCAGTATACCGACAATCCATAGACGGATTGTGCTTACGCTTCCAGTTGAATTATAAAGCGCGAGTATAGCCACCGTATGTATAAGGTGATACGAGACCGCTGTCTTATAGGACTGTATTGCAGTAGGTTCTAATAGATCTTTTAAACCGTGAGCGCCGAAAGCTCCAAGTACAACGGCAGTTATGCCTAGTAGTGCTATGGTATATTTCATAAGATGAATGTAGTTCTAAATAAGGTTAAAATGCAATGTTGAAAATTGAATAACAACCTTTAGTTGTGTTGCATAACCTACAACAAAAGAAAGTGCTAAATTGGTTCCAAAGCCTATTGAATGAAGAGAATTGTACTAATTGGTGCCGGTTTGAGTACCAAAAGTTTAGTCCCATACCTTAAAGACCGACTCGTAAGTCACCAATGGTATTTAAGAGTTTTAGATAGAGATTTAACGGTTGCCCAGAATCGATTAGGTCATGAGACGGACCAATGTTCAGCTGCTGCCATTGACATCACAGACACTACGTTATTGGAGCTTGAATTAGCAGATACGGATGTTGCTATTTCCATGGTACCAGCACATATGCACATGAACGTTGCGAAAGCATGCTTGAAATTAGGCATACACCTTTTGACCGCTAGCTATTTAAGCGATGAAATGAAAGAGCTTGATCAAGAAGTAAAGGCAAAGAAATTAGTCTTTCTCAATGAGTGTGGTTTAGACCCTGGTATTGATCACATGAGTGCCATGCGTTTGTTAGATGATATCAGAGATAACGGTGGTGATATAAAATTATTCGAAAGTTTTACTGGCGGATTGTTAAGTCCAGAATCTGAGGGAGATAATCCCTGGAGGTACAAGTTCACCTGGAATCCTCGAAATGTGGTACTGGCAGGCCAAGGGGGTGCGGTTAAGTTTATCCAAGAGGGTAAATACAAGTATATACCGCCTCATATGGTGTTTAGACGTACTGAATTGATCAATGTGTCCGGTTATGGAAAGTTTGAGGGTTTAGCGAATAGAGACAGTCTGAAATACAAAGATGCTTATAAACTCGAAGATGTGGGTACATTGTACCGAGGTACGCTAAGACGTCCCGGTTTTGCTCGAGCGTGGGATTCCTTTGTAAAACTTGGGATGACAGATGATAGCTATGTCATAGAGGGTACTAATGATTTAACCTTTAGAGAATTTACCAACCTCTTCTTAGCATATAATCCTCAAGACAGTGTTGAATTAAAGTTGAAATATTACTTAAACATTCCTCAAGATTCTGATATCATGAGTAAACTGGTTTGGGCTGGGATTTTTAGTGATAAAAAATTCCCATTTGAGAAAGGTACACCAGCACAGTGCTTAGAGTATATTCTTAAGCAGGTTTGGTCACTTAATCAATCTGACAAAGACATGATAGTGATGTTTCACAAGGTTGGATGGAGCCAAGGTGGCGACTTAAAAATGATAGAAAGTTCTATGGGTTTTGAAGGTATGGATTCTTCTAAAACGGCCATGGCCATAACCGTAGGATTACCCTTGGCTATTGCTACAAAATTAGTGTTGACCGGTAAGGTATTGAAGCCAGGTGTTCAGATGCCTATTACGAAAGAATGGTATGGACCTATTTTGGATGAACTAGAGGCAGACTTTGATGTGAAATTCTCTGATAGTATGGTTGACTATAAAGGTTACTAAAGGTGGAGGTAGAACGGCAATAGGATTTCATTCGCCTCTTGGGTATAATTTTTATCCTCATTGTAAAGAATAAGTTCTTTTTTGACAGGGTCAATTCCACCTTCTTTTGAAAAACCAATAATCACTCTGTTGGGTGGTCTGTTTTTGCTGGGTCTGATATAAAGCAATGATTTTGGATATAATTCCTCGTCAATAGCTTCTTCAATAAGACTACCAGATCTATCTACGGGTAAAATGCACCAAAACTCTCCAGATTGCCTAAGGAGTTTAGAGGAGTACTCAATCAGACTTTTAAAGTCTAAGGTTAAAGCATGTCTTGCCGCAGCAACACCTTGGTCAGATTTTGTAGGTCCAGCCTCAAAGTAGGGAGGGTTACTGACTATAATATCATACAGTACGTTTAGTGTAAATTCCTGTAACGGTTCATGGTAACAAACCATACGGCCGTTGAACATACTATTTTTGAAATTCTCTGTAGCTTGACGTGCACTGGGCCCGTGTATTTCTACACCATCCACAAAGGCTTTATTAAAACGTTGCGCCATCTGAAGTGCTATTACACCGCTTCCCGTTCCTATGTCTAATACATGATGCACATCCTCTGTTTTGAGTGAGCTACCAGCTAGAGCACCAAGTAGGCATCCATCTGTATTGACACGCATCGCACATTCATCATGTGCAACACTGAAATTTTTCATTTTGAAAGGTTCTGTAAGTCTCATGTTTCGCCTGTTAAGCTGAAAATTTTCGGGCGCAAGGTGAAGAAATAGATGATGTTAACCAAGGCAAACATAAAATAATAGAAGTTTGATTCCATCAAGGTAAATGTCAGTAGCATCAATGTGCCAAGTTGAACAAGTACCCATTGCCAGATGTGAATTTTAGTTAGGATTTCGAATTTAGTATCTATATCATCCTCTACCTCAATGGTTAATAATCCCTTGTTCCAAAGGCCTTTACCTAATGCCGCAAGTCCAAAGACAAAGCTAGGTATAGCATAATTCGAGATTTTGTTCATAGAGCACTGAATCACAGCGTCCTCCTTAGCACTGTAAAGCACTACTACAGTCATAATTAACTGAATAATGAGTAGGACTGAATAAATCAGATGTAAAGATCTAGGATCGTATGGGTATTGTTTATTCATCAAAAGTTAAAGGTCCAATAGCCCTTCTGGTAACTCAAGATAAATAATTTTTTCCTCGTGATTGATAGTTTTAATGAATGCTTCTACGGCTGGGACGAGATAGTCCTTCTCACCGTGTTCAATTAAAAACAAATTTTGAGCTACATTTTCAATGACATCAACGATGTGTCCTATATGCTCTCCATTGTTACTGGCTCCAAAACCGATGATTGCTTTATCATAGTAACCCTCTTTAGGAGCAGGTAGCATTTCGATAGGAAGGTATGCAGCGCTACCTACAATTCTAGGTGCGTCCTCCGGACGTATATCTTCAAACTTTACAACTAATTTTTTCCCATTGAGCTTACCACGTTCAGCAAAAAAAAATGGAACCAGTTCCGTACCTATCTCTAGGAGAACTGATTCCAAGTCTTTAAAATATTCTGGAGTAGAAGAGTCGATATGTAATATAACGGCCCCTTTATACCCATGGAGTTTAGTAATCTTTCCTAAAGAAAAGCACGACTCCTTTAACACAATTACTCTGCGCTATCTGCTACTGGAGCATCTTTCGATGCTTCTTCAGCTACAGGAGCTTCAGTTACTTCTTCAGCCACAGGAGCTTCAGTAACCTCTTCAGCTACAGGAGCTTCAGTTACTTCTTCTACAGGAGCTTCTTCAGCTACAGTAACCTCTTCAGCTACAGGAGCTTCAGTTACTTCTTCTTCTACTGGAGCCTCAACTACAACAGGAGCGTTAGCCGCTGCTATTGCCGCTGCGCGAGCCTTGTTTACTTCACTTTCAGCTGCATGACGTGCTGCTTTTGCAGCAGACTCAGCAGAAACTAAAGATTCAGTTTTTACGCTAATTTTATTTTCTTTATCTGAAGTCCATGCCTCAAACTTAGCATCAGCTTGTTCTTCAGTAAGCGCTCCTTTGCGAACACCTTCTAACAAATGCTTCTTCATCATCACACCTTTGTGCGAAAGAATCGTACGCGCTGTATCAGTTGGTTGTGCACCTTTCATAACCCAAGTTAAAGTTGAGTCAAAGTTTAGGTCGATTGTTGCTGGATTCGTATTAGGATTGTAAGAACCCAATTTCTCGATAAAGCGTCCATCACGTGGAGCGCGTGAATCTGCTACTACGATTGAATAAATTGGACGGGCCTTGCGACCACCTCTTTGCAAACGAATTTTAGTTGCCATAATTAATTGTTTTAAAAGGGTCCGAAACCCCGGTAATTAATAAAATTAAGCTGCAAAAGTAATGAATATATCTTTCTTGGAGAGTAGAAACAGAATCAACTTTCAATATGTATAATTTGTGAACCTAAAGATTCCATATTGAAGTCAAAGCTTTTAGCATCAAGCGTTTGCATTGCCTTGTCTACAGCCGATTGCTTATGGGTAGGGACATAAAATAGCATAAAACCGCCTCCACCTGCTCCCAGAAGCTTACCGCCTAGAGCACCTGCGTCTAATGCGGTGGCATACAAGTCATTAATTCTTTGGTTTGTGATACCGGTTGCTAAGCTCTGTTTCAACAGCCAATTTTTATTAAGAATTGCTCCAAAATCATCTAGGTTACCCTGAGTAAGAGCATCTTTAAGATCATAAACTAAGTCGACCATCTTTCCTAGCGTATCCAATTTTTCCTTTTGAGCGGTGTTCTTCTTCTGTTCTGCCAGAATCCCACTTGCGCTCCGTTGATTGCCTATATAATAAAGTTTAAGGTTGGAGTTCAGTTCTTTTCTTGTTTGATCGGAGATGAGAACTGGTTCAACATTTACGCTACCATTCGGTAAAAACTCAATCAAATTAAGCCCTCCAAAAGCCGCTGCATACTGATCTTGTTTACCAATAGGTTCCTTTAATAGATCCAATTCTACTCTACAAGCGCCAGACCCCAAACCTTCTTTCGAAATATCAAGATTAGAATATGCCGTTAAGTTATGTAGGAGACCTACGGTGAAACTCGAGCTACTTCCCATACCTGTTCCACCCGGAATATCTGCAATAGAACTGACTTCAATACCGTTAAGGTCAAAGTCTTTCAGTACTGTTCTAAGAATAGGATGCTGTAATTCGTCTACGTGATCTACCGTTTCGGTTTGAGAATATTTACAGCGAATTTTATCTTTTTCGAAGAATTTATGTGTGCTGATATACATGTACTTATCTATGGTTGTACTGAGCACAGCACCCTTTCGCTGGGTGTAGTAAGCCGGCAAGTCACTGCCTCCACCAACAAATGAAATTCTAAATGGTGTCTTTGTAATTATCATGGCCTAAAGATATGTCATTGTTGATAACCTTTAGTTTTCCTCCCTAAAGAATATAATTCTATCCTCGACGTATTTTAGGGTAAACGCTACGGATATGAAAGAATTAATATGAATTCTCGTGGTGTAAGTTTCACGTCAAGTATCTGAGGTTCAGTTGCTATTAAACATAAAAAAACCGCTCATGTATGCATCAAATAATCTTATTCACAGTAAACGGGTGTTCCGTTTACAAATGTTTACGCATTCCGTGTCAAAGCTATCCTTAGAATTGGATACTCAGATATCAACGTCCATCATAAGCTGTCATGAAAATATTGCAAGAATATTGACCTCTTATGATGAACATTGGAAGTTATTAGACCAAATAAGCGCATATGAACAATTGGCACTTCAAATCGCTCGATTTTCAGCACTAGTCGAGCAACTTTCGCCAGCTCTAAATATCTACCCAGGAATAGATCCGATCGTCATTTTTTCAGAGGAATTGTTCTTTGATATACAATATGTTTCTGCTAAAAAAAGAAATCACTTACATATGCTGACCTTCTATTCATCTGATCAAAGTTGTCGATTTGTTAATCAGAAAAATGATTGTAAGTATGGATTAGATAAGGATAAAGACAATAATTTAAATTAAAGCAATGATTAATATAACCTTGAACACTGTAAAAATGAATACTTCAATTTCTCAGCCTATATACCAGGAAGCCATGGCAATCAATAGAACGCTTCAACAATTAACCAGAGGATATCATAGCAATGGCACTTTTAACCTTGCGTTTAAAATAAAGGATGATATCATCAATATTTGTAACTGTCTCGACCAGGGAGTCTCTGCTCGGTATGAGCATACTTTCGAAGACTATTATAAGAAGGCAATAGGTGAATCAATCCAGTTGTTAGAGCATATGCGAATAGCAAACAGTGCTCATATGTTACGTGGAGGAATACCGTCTGAAGTATTTAAACGAGTTGAACTCCTGAAAATGAAACTGATTTTAATGCTGGAGCTATTTAAAACCGAAGTTCCTTTGGATTATATTACACTTTCGAATTGGGCACGACAAAAAGTGTCAAATGACTAATCTATGAACAACGAGGATATTCGTGGGCTTACCTGGTGGGCGAGGGAAAAAGTACGTGGATTCATGACGGGTAATCATAAGAGCCCTGATTTCGGCTTTAGCTTAGATTTTGCGCAGCATAGGGCATATGTTCCAGGAGACTCTCCAAAGTATATTGATTGGTCAGTGGTCGCAAGACAGGATAAATTTCTAACCAAACAGTTTGAAGCTGAGAGTAATCTTCGTGCCTATTTTGTGCTTGACTCTAGCGCTAGTATGTTTACCCCTAAGGACTCGTTAAAATGGACTAGAGCTGTGCAATTGATTACCCTGAGCGCAACACTGTTGCAAAAGCAACGTGACGCAATTGGTTTATTAGAGCTTAGGGATAAAAGCGCTCATTTTTTTCAAGCAAAATCCACACATGACTCCATAGAGCAACTTCTTTTTCATATTAATGGGAAAGAAGAAAGAAAAGCAGAGAATGGTTTGCTGGCAGAAGAGCTTATAAAGATGCTAGAAACCATACCAAAGAAAAGCCAGGTGATCCTATTTACTGATGTTTTCCATGAAAATTCTTCAGCAATCATTAATGCTTTGGGACTTCTAAAACACTTTGGTCATGACGTTACTGTAGGCATTTTATACAGCGAATCTTTTGAATTGATTCCTGGTGCTTACGCAGGATCTTTGGTCAAGGATAAGGAAACAGAGGTAAAAACCTTTATTGATGTCTCGTTGAATCAGAATCTCTCTACTTATGTCGCTGCGCAGCTTGAGTTTTTCAAAAACGAACTGGGTAAAGTGGGAGTAAAGAGCTTATCTCTAAATACTGATGACGAGGTCATGGTAAGTTTCTATAAGTTGCTTTCATAAAAAAGACCTAACATCTCTGTCAGGTCTTTCAGTTTGATAGTCGATTGACAAGCAACTTACTTTTTGGTAGAACTATTTTCAGCAGCACGATCTACTTTTTGTTGATCCGCAGGAGAAAGTGATGTTGCTTGGGTCGCTTTTGACGCGGCTTTTATTAATTTGCGGGCTTCTTTCTCCAATTTAAATCTTTTGTCGAATGAAGTAAAGCTGACTCCTGCACTGAAATTCACCCCTTTAGTATCAGAGGCGAGAGTGAGATTTCCATTTGATCTAGTACCACTCACAGCAGTTGCGATATCACTAATTGTATTAGTTCCAAGATAGACCTGAAGAAGAGGAGTTACTCTGAATTGAATAGCGACATTAACAAAATCAGTATTGACTTCACTCATGGACCAATAATAACCACCCTTTAACTGAAGGTATTTTCCTACCCAAACCATTGAATTTAAACCCGTGTATTGATAGTCGGAATAGGTATTTGATCTACTCGTGTAGTGCACGCCTAGGTAGCTTCGTTCCGCGAAATAATAATTAACGGCTACATTGGTATTCTTCGTGATATTAAAAGTTTGCGTGTAGCTGGAGTTAGATAAAGCAGTGGTGATTCCTCCTGTTGCTTCATCAGTAAACTGATCAATAGCATTGGAAAGCTCATTTGAAATAGTGTCTCCCGGAGCGCTCGTATAGTTAAAGCCGTTGATGGTACTTGAACCTGACATATTCTTAGCTAATTGACTATCAAAAGACAAAGAAGTGCCTCCAATTCCAGACATGCTAAGTTGTAGTTCTAGAGCCTTTAAAGGCTTGTAAGTGACTCCAAACCCCAGAGAATTTTGAGACTCACCACTTGTTATATCTCCTAAAGTGTTATAATCCTTGAGGTTTTTTAAATCAGCTAAGCTGTCTATGCTGCTCGTTGAGGAGAATAAGTTAGTTGAGGCAATATCAATATCATACTGCGCGCTAACCTGATTAAACGTACCGGTACTAGAGCTACTATTTAATCCTAGCGTATTGGTACTAACGTCTAGGCCAGCAAGATAATTATGCCTGTTCAAAGTGATTCCAATTCTAAGACTATTATCGAGAAGAGATCGTTGATATCCAAGATAACTTCTTGAAGACACACTTAATCTAGCCCCGGAATTAGAAAAATCCCCTGCGTAGTCTAAATCTAAATCTCCGTTCGCATCTGCCATACCATTTCTGGCGAAGAGCAGTAAATCTCTATCTACGACTAATCCAAAGTCGACGTCAATATCTACGCCACCGAAAAAGTAGTGGTCATGAATTTTGAAACCTACATGAGGTAGATTCAAGCCAACCAAACCGTTTAGAGAGAAGTCATCAGTATTTGCTGCTAATAAATTCCCAAGAACATCACTAGAAGAAAAGAGCTCGCCCGCAGTTGCGTTGATCCCAAAAGTTCCCTGTCCTCCAAAACTTAGTTGAAATTTAGTTAACGGATCAGCTCCAGGATTTTGAATAAGATTGCCTGCGTTACCTAAAAGACCATAGGTCGAAATGTTTTGTGCACCCAGCTGCGTTATTGAAAATAATGCGAATAGTATAATATATTTTTTCATAGCGTTATCTCAAAGTGTGTTAAAGGATGGCTGATACTTCGACTTGAATTCCCAAAGAAATTCCTATGGTAGCATCAGTTCGAAGTCTAACGGGTTCCGTCCCGCCATTATAGGTTTCCATCAAGACCTCTGCCAATATTGACTTAGCGGATAATACTTGAGTTAAATCAGTACCGGAAACATCGATGCTCAAGGATGTTGAGCTGGGAGCGGTCACAATTCCATTCATATTTGGAATTCCACTTTGCAGTAGATCAATAGACTCGCTATGTATTTCATTCCAAGAAGCATCATAAAAACGAAGTACAATGGTTGCATTCAACGGCAGAGTAGTACTGATCTCCATTAATAACCGGAGCGCTTTAATTTCCACCTCAGTAGGAATTGATCCTGTTAGATCTAAATCCTGAGCTAACGTGTCTCCAAATGATAATGCACTCGCGGTAATCATAAATGGCAACTCCATAAGTAAGTCACCAGATATAGAAGAAGAATTGGTAACGAAATTTGAGGTACCAAAACTTGCTGTGTCATGATTGATGTTTACAGCTCCACCATAAACTATACTATCTTTAGGTAGGGTAAAGACATCTACTATTTGAGAATTAGTATTGTCAAAAATTAATGTTCCAGTCTCTGTATTTCCAATACTGGTAGGGTAAGGAAGTACATAATCAGGACCATTTAGTGCGAAACCTGTTCCATTACTATACGAGCTGAAGTCTAAGGCTAACTCTATGGGTAGTCCAATAGAATTTGTGATGTCCATGCTAATCGATGGTTCTGAGAAAGATATTTGGCCATTTAAATCGTTCAAAAACTCAACGGCTAATGGTACGCTACCCGGGTCAATTACGATCTGCTGTGTGCCAAAATAGCCGAGAATATGTCCAAATTGCAGGTTGGTCATTTCAAATGTCATGTCCAAAGCGTCCGAACTGTCGATACTAACCTGTGCACCAGATCCAATTAATGTAGCAGTCACTGAAATAGGCAATTTACTATGGCTCTGTGCTGGATCTGTAGTAAGGTCTAGAATGGTATTATCTAAGTTGATCGATCCAATAGTTGTTGCACCAGCAGCGATCGTTATGGTCGTGTCCACTTCCGTTCCGTTTTTAGAAGAGCCAGGAAAACCTAGTGTTAATTCTAAATTTTCTGCTAGGGTAGAGGTAAATTCATAATCGAAGCTCGCAGTACTGAATAGAAGCTCTCTGAGTTCTTCACTACCACCAGTGCTAAGATCAATATACTGGGTGTCGTTTGAAATGTCTTGTGTTGCGATTTCAGTAACAGCGTTATAAACTTCCAAATCCGCTGAAGATATGTCTAGCGTAAGAGCATCTGTAGTATCAATTCCCACAAATGTGGTTCCAGATCCAGGAGAGGTCAACGAGGTTATTTTAAAGCCAACAGTGCTGGGAAGTGTCTTGTTAATCAAACTCTCCGTATCAGAAGCTGTTCCGCCATTCGCAGATGCGTTGTTCAAAGTATAAGAAGCAATGGTTGAACCTGTAGATGAATTCACCAGGTCAATTCCCAAACTAACCGCCACCGGCCAATCATTCGTTAAAGAAATAGTCATGCTACCATTTGAAAAGGAAGCACTGGAAAACGATCCAAATCCACTTCCTCCATACGTACCAATATTAGTCTCATTCAGCGAAGGGAAAGGAGCATTTGAGCCATGTGCGGCGCTAATAGTCGTTAAGCCGGCATCATTGGCCACTGATCCTAGAGGTATATCCTGGTTAATACTCACATTAGCCACTGGGATGGTCCCCATTGAAATCATGCTATTTGATGGGCTTTGTGTTGGAAGCGTTATTAAGTCATTCACATTGAAGCCAAAAACACTGTCCTGAACTACAACTAGCTTGTAGTCCATGTTGTCTTCAAAAATCAAACTATCATCAGGAACTAGAAGATGGTCCAAGGTCAGGTTGATCTCACCAAGTGGAAGAGCTATGACGGGCATTGCTATGATGTCAACGTTATCAATAGCGACAGTGTCCTTTTGACAGCCCATGGCAAACAGACCAATGATGGAAATGAGAAATAACTTATTCATTATACAGCAGTAATATTAAGTTACAAAGTTACTGACTTTTTAATAACAACTAGTTAAATAGTAAGACCTTTGATCAGGAAAGATTTGAGTGATGACAGCTGCTGAGACATAATGTACCCTGTGAATAGTTGTTGTAATCCTCTTAAAAAAATCACAACGATAAACAAGGAATCCATCCCTGTAAGAACATTCAGATGATAACTGATCATCAATGACGTAATTAGCGTACTAATGACTATTAGTTCTCGTAAATTCTTATTAACACTGTCCCATTTCGCAGCGCCAAATTTCGAATCTTTCCAAAGATCAACATCCTTCGAATCACCTTCTTCAAGTGCTGTTTGAGATGAATGCACCTTATTGGACCATGAATCCTGTTTGGATTTGACCATTTTTAAGCATACTGACCACAACATGACTATAAGTAGGGTGATTCCACCAAAAACTGGGGATAATATCGTGCCTATTGCAGCGTAAATAATGCCTGGAAAAACTTGAGACCATCCAATAAAAAGAAAATTTAAACCTTGAACGGATTTCCCGAAATCTAATTTTTGATTTTGACGTTCACTTGCACTTTTGTGCGCTCTAAAGTCTGAGAGTAAGGTAATTCGAATGGATGCATTTAAGAATTGGCTGTAATAACCTAATGCAAATCTGATGATCAAAACAACACCTAAAATCATGGTGTACGTGATTAAAGGCAGTTTGATATTCTGAATGGCAATAAATTCACTTCCTTCATAAATAGATTTAATGAGAGGCAAAGACAATAGTATGGGTAACGTCTCTAACAGTCCGGAGGTGCCAACAATAAACAACACATACCAAAAATTAGGCAGTGCTGTATGCCTGCGATAGAAGCGAAATGCTAGAGATATGGCGTTATCTCTGCTCAAAGTAGCTCGGAATTCTTGGTGATTTCAAGACCATAACCGCTAACACCAATTCTTTTAATAGGGTTATTTGTGATTAAATCAATACGACGAATGCCCAATTCATGTATTATCTGGGCACCAATTCCGAAATCCCGACCGTCTTTGCTAAAGGCAGGTGCTTCAGTTTTAGAGGTCTTTTTGAAACTCCTAATTCTCCGCATTAAATTAGCTTCGTTTAGCTCTTGATTCATATAAATGACTGCGCCAAAACCTCTCTGGTCTATAGTTTTTAGTGCCCGTTGTAGTTTGGAGTTTTCATTGCTGGTAAGCAGGTGGAAAATATCATTAGCAACACCTGCACTATGAATTCTAACAGGTACAATGTCATTTATCTCCCAATCACCTTTCGTAAGTGCTATATGCACTTGGTCATTCGTTTTTTGCTCAAAAGCGTGGAGATTAAAAACACCGTATGGTGTTGAGATTTCAACCTTTTCTGCCAGTTCAATTAAGCTTTCCTTGGCCATTCTAAATGCGACCAAATCTTCAATTGAAATTATTTTGAGTTCGTGCTTTTTGGCAATTTTTAAAAGCTCAGGTAGACGTGCCATAGTACCGTCTTCATTCATTATTTCCACAATCACGCCTGCAGGTTTCAACCCTGATAATCTTGCGAGATCTACAGCCGCTTCCGTATGACCAACGCGTCGCAATACACCACCATCCTTCGCGATTAGCGGAAAGATGTGTCCTGGTCTTGCAAGTTGAGCAGGTCGAATATCTTGATCAACTAAAGCTTTTACTGTCATGTATCGGTCATATGCTGAGATACCTGTAGTGCATCCTTCCCCTATACGATCAATACTCACTGTAAATGCGGTTTTATTGGCATCGGTATTGTCCTGTACCATAGGAGGGAGTTCAAGCTCTTCAGCTCGATTAGAAAGAATAGGTGTACATATCAAGCCGCGACCTTCCTTCGCCATGAAATTGATCATTTCAGGAGATACAAGCTCTGCTGCGGCAACAAAGTCACCTTCATTCTCACGGTCTTCATCATCCACCACAATGACTACTTTACCTGCTGCAATATCTAATAATGCTTCCTCTATGGAATTAAGACTCATTTTGTTTTCTCTTTGTTGGTTGCCAAACACTGGAGGTAACTCCGCGTAAAAATCTAATATAACCTATAAATAAGGCCAAGTTCATCGCACAAAAGTAAGTGAAAGGACCTGGAGGGAAGAATCGGACCCAAATAATTTGGGCGAAGACTACTGCTGAAATCAGCATGAGATAAGGAAGGGCAATTGGCGTACATAATATCAGGAGACTTGAGAGGATAAATAGATGCGGAGTCAGCCACCTCAATATTTTGTGAAACAGGAAGACCAATCCAAAAGGGAAGGGCTTATTCATCGCCAATTTCCTAAACCTTCTTAGATTTTGAAAATTACCAATAGAAATACGAATCTTTCTATTGAATTCTTCTTTTAGTGAGGTGCTTACATCTTCAAAACCAAGGGCAAATTCATTGAAAACAATGTCATATCCTTGGTCAAAAACCTGAACCGTTTGAAAAAAATCCTCCATGAAGGTGTGCGGAGGTATTTCACTCCAAAGCTTTTTTCGAATGCTGTATAGACCACCCTCCATGCCAAGACAAAATCCGTACTTATTACTTTCAGTCTGCTTAATTCTATTTTCTATGTTCAGATAAAAGTGCTCGTTTTTAGAGGTACCAGAACTGATGTTTTCTTTTTCATAGGAAAGGTTACCAGCTACGGCTCCTACATTAACGTTAGAATAGTATTTGACAAGCTCGGTGATCGTATGATGGTCGAAAATAATATTTGCATCAGTCGCTATAAAAATATCGCCGCCAGCCTTTTTAGCGAGAATGTTCATAATAGCCGCCTTTCCAGATCTTCCAGACGATATATATAGATGTAACGTTTTAAATTCTAGTTGCAGCCGTGTAATTATTTCTTCCGTTGCGTCCGTGCTTTTATCACTCCCTATCCATACTTCAATGAGTTCATTAGGATAAGAGGAATGATAGATACTTCTAATTTTCTCCTCAATAACATCTTGCTCATTGTACGCCGCGAATATCACCGTTACCAGCTGGGCATTGGAATTAATCTCTAGGATAGGATGAGATTTCCCTGGAAACAGTATTTGCCAAAGAGGGTATAAACCATAGGTAATTATAATGCCTAATAGGCACAAGACTAATAGAGAATAGAGTGCTATAAGGGCCATGCAGAATCAATAAGTTTCAAGGTTGAAGGCATGCTGTAAGTAGTCATAATATCATTTTGTAAAGACAATCCAATTTTTTTTGCCTTTTCCGGGTGATCCAAAAGATCGATCAGTTTGTGAGCGAAATCCAACGGTTTGTCAGCTAAAGGAATTATACTGAAGGTATGATTATATACTCCTTCCGCACCCACGGTTGTACTTATCACCGGAATAGCAATCCTGGCATTTTCCAACAGTTTAATCCGTATTCCAGAGCCAGATAGCAACGGGATGACAGAAATTCCATGTGACTTTGAAAACGCTTCAGCATTCGATACTCTGCCATGGACGGTAATCTTTCTATGAGGCTGTGTCTTAATATGCTTGGGAGTGTTATTTCCAGCAATATGAAATTCTGCCTCAGGACGCATATCTAAGACCAGTGGCCATACTTGGCTTAAAAACCATTCTATTCCTTGAAGGTTAGGTTTCCAATCCAATGCACCTAAGTGAAAACACCGCATGGGTGAAATAGTCTTGACAGGAAGTCCATCTTCTACGGCCACAGGGATGTGATGGGTATGTTTGTTTAATGCCTTAAACCATGCGCCGTCTATGGGACTAATGCTCCATATTGAATCGGATTGCCTCGTTAAATTTTTCTCAAAAGACTTTAGTCTATTTGCCTGAATATTGAAATACAACTTCCTAAAAGGGTCCCCGATATGATCCGCGGTTCGCTCCCAAATTACATGCTCCAAGTTGTGCGAACGCAGGATCACTTGTTTTCCCTTTCTCTTGGCAATAGGTAAATAATCGCCCATAAAGGCACCTTCGATGATCACATAATCAAAGGAATCATCGTCAAAATCTAGGAGCCATTCCCGCATCGATTTCACAAAGAATCGGATCGCATTATAGGGTCTGCTGCTGAATAATAAATTCCGTACTCCTGATATAATATTTGGGGACGTATCTACTTCAAACGATACAAAGATGATTTTGTCTAGAATAGCTTTAGGGAAATCTTTAATATCTTTTCTATGTTTAACAGTGTTGAGTGCGCCATAAGTGATGTTGATACCGTCAATTTTTAAAAGAGATTCTAGCATTCTGGCCATGGCTATGGAACTCCCGTCTTTAGAAGGATATGGGATTTTGTTTGCAAGTATCAGTACTTTTTTCATGACCGAGGTTTTCTAGTAAACCGAGTACTCAATTTGCTGTACCATTCTCCTGACAGTAGGGCAGTGTCAGTGGACGCACTATAGGTTAGCCACAAGGCTATTGGCGCTAAAATAATGGAAGGTATCCAAACCGCTGCAGTGACATCGATAAGCATTTCTCTACCCATCTTTTCAAACGTCGTATTAAGGATATGAAATACCAAAAATGATATGGTGGAAATCACCAATGGAAGTCCTATACCCCCTTTTCTTATAATACTACCTAATGGAGCACCGATAAAAAACATGATAAGTACTGAAACTCCGAGAGCATATTTCTTGTAATACTCTATCCAATGGCGCAGATGCATTTCCTTGCGCCATTCCATTTCACGTTCCATCTGACGCAGATAGTCAAGATTGCTTCTAGCAAGACGAACTGCATTTTGCGAGGCACGTACCCTCATTCCAATAACTAGATTTTGCATCAAGTCGTCTCTTAGGGCACTTTGGTTATCAGCACTGCTTATTTCAATATAGTTAAACTTGTATTTACCATGTAGGTTTTTCTCAAAGTTCGCCTGGCGCTCTGTGATTTGAGCAGACAAAGTATCTGCCTTCTCTTTGAGCTGCTGCGTATTAAGCATCATGAAGTCACGTTTACGAGTCTTGTAAAGATCCTCGGAAGAGAAGTTCCCTAGTGAAAACCTGATGTAAGCAGTATCAAATTCACTTCTTGCCCATGGCATCTTTTTCCGATCGTCTCTTTCCTTTTTGATAATATCCTCGTAGGTAGCTCCATCATGTAATTCAATCTCTAAGTACTGATCGTTAGCGACTGTTCTCATGATACCTGAGGCTGCTGTGAGCACCTTGTGATTACCTTTCTTAGCTTCCTTGTGGTCGTAGATATAGATGTCCTTTAAAAGCTCACTGTCTTCGCCGCTCTTTTCCCCAATTTTAATGCTATATCCATCGAAACCATTATAGAAAATACCAGGGGTGATGTGGAAGGCAGGCTTGCTCTTCGAAATATTCATGAGGAGGCTTTGTCCTCTTAAATTAGCCATTGGAATGACATTGTTGTAAAAGAAAAAAGCCGCAAAAGCGATTAGTATATTTAAGATAATTAAGGACCTAATTCCTCTAAATAATGAAATTCCAGCGCTCTTCATGGCAGCCATTTCATAATGTTCACCAAAATTTCCAAAGGTGAGTAAGGAGGCAAATAACACACTTACCGGGAGTGCAAATGGAACTACGCTTGCGGCCCAGTAGGTCATAAGCTCTAAGATGATGTACCATTCTATTCCTTTGCCTGCGAGATCATCTACATACTTCCAGACCATTTGCATCAAAAAGAAAAAGACCATAATTCCCAAAGTGGGGATTAATGGCCTGATAAAGCTTTTTAAGACATAACGGTCAAGTGTATTCATGGATTATAATCTGTAGAAACCCTCGAACTCATTTGCATAAATGTTAAACATCTCAGCATCTAAGGCGAGGTTAATAGCATAGGCCTTAACCAAGAAGATATTGTTCGAGCCATTGGTACCGAACTGTGTATAATTATCTAAAAGCATGGTTTTCATATTCACACCAATCAAAATCTCTTTCACTTCTTCGCTACTAACAGGTTTAAGCCTTATGTACTGAATTTCATTTCCATTAACGGTAGCTTGACCAGCCATCTTATAACTATAACCACTTTGATAATTCTTGAGGATATCTGCTGGGCTTAAACTTGTTTCCTCCGCAGAAGCGGCTACCTCAATTTCTTGATCCTCTGGATATATCAAATAAGCTGTAGTGCCGTTAGACAAGAATTCGAAGGCATTAGTTTTAACACGAACTTTCTCTCCAATAGCAAATAGTTCACCTTCAGAACTCCGTTCCTTCATTCCACCATCGCTAGGTACCTCAATGGTATTGGTGAAGGTGATATGCTGCGACTCTAAGGCCAATGTAGTTTCGTAAACTTGGTTAAGTAGTTCTTTGGCCTGCTCGTGATTTTGGCCAATTGATAAAAAGGGGAGTAACAGTAGTGCAAATATTCTCATAGGGGTAAATTTACACATCTCCTTTCAATTTCTGTTCCAATGATGTCTCATCGGTAATTAATACTTGTCGAGCCTTAGACCCTTCAAACTGTCCAAGGATACCGGCAGCCTCTAATTGATCCACAATTCTACCTGCACGATTGTACCCTAATTTTAATTTTCGCTGTATCATAGATGTGGATCCTTGCTGACTGGCTACAACTAAACGAGCGGCATCTTCAAAAAGTACATCTCGGTCCTTAGGATCCATTTCACCAACACCACTACCTTCTTCACCCACAAATTCAGGCAGTTGATAAGCCATAGGATAGGCCTGTTGGTTACCTATAAAATCACAAATGTCTTCCACTTCAGGAGTATCTACAAAGGCACATTGTAATCTGACTAAGTCCGACCCTTGAGAGAACAACATGTCTCCTTTACCTATCAATTGATCCGCACCACCTGCGTCAAGAATCGTTCTTGAATCAATCTTTGAGGTTACCCTAAACGCGGCACGAGCAGGGAAATTAGCTTTAATGATACCGGTTATCACATTTACAGAAGGTCGCTGTGTTGCAACAATTAAATGAATACCAATAGCACGTGCAAGCTGCGCTAGGCGAGCAATAGGCATTTCAACCTCTTTACCAGCTGTCATAATCAGATCCGCAAACTCATCAATAACAAGGACAATATAAGGAAGGTATTTGTGGCCCTCCTCAGGGTTTAGTCGGCGAGCAATAAATTTAGCGTTGTATTCTTTGATATTCCTGACCATGGCACCTTTAAGAAGCTCATACCTATTGTCCATTTCTATACAAAGACTATTCAGGGTAGCCACTACTTTTCCGGTGTCCGTAATAATAGCTTCATCTGTATCAGGAAGCATAGCCAAGTAGTGACGTTCAATTTTATTATACAGAGTCAACTCTACTTTTTTCGGATCTACTAAGACAAATTTTAATTGGCTTGGATGCTTCTTATAGAGCAAGGAAGTTAGAATAGCATTTAAACCAACTGATTTACCCTGACCTGTCGCGCCTGCCATGAGAAGGTGTGGCATCTTAGCAAGATCAAAAATGAAATTTTCATTCGTAATGGTTCTTCCCATGGCGATTGGTAACTCCATATCCGCCTCTTGGAATTTTTTACTCGCAATCACTTGCTTCATGCTCACCATTTGCGGGTTGGCATTAGGCACTTCAATTCCTATGGTTCCTTTGCCAGGGATTGGAGCTATAATACGTATACCTAAGGCCGCAAGACTGAGTGCAATATCGTCTTCTAAACTCTTGATTTTTGAAATCCTTATACCTGCTGCTGGCACAATTTCGTAAAGGGTTACAGTAGGCCCAATAGTGGCTTTAATCTCCTTTATTTCAATGTTATAGTTGCGCAACGTGTTGACAATGTTGTCTTTATTTTGTTCAATTTCAACTTTGTCAAAAGTGATTTGACCCGTACCATATTGCTTTAATAAATCAATTTTAGGAAGCTGGAATCGACTGAGATCTAGCTTGGGGTCATACTCACCAAACTCCTTGACCTTCTTGTTAATAGACTGGTCACTCTCACTCTTTTCTTCAAGAACTTCAACCTGGACATCTATGCTATTTTGCGGAGTAGATTCCAAAGGTGCTTTGATTAGAATTTCTTCTGCGGGTTCTGGTTTTACTGCTAGTGGAATAGTAGGGGTTTTATCTTCACCGTCTTCCTTTGGTTCTCTATCGAAAATGGATGAACTAGACTCTTCAACATGAGTATTCTGTTCTTTGTCTTGCACAGGCTCGATATCAACATCGTCCTGATGAATCTGTGACGCGTTTTTGAATTTTGGTAAGGTCACTGAAGTGATTTTGAGTGCAGCTATTGCATAAAGTAGCGAGGTACCTGCAATCGCTAGCATGACACCCAAATGACCCAATCTAACAGAAAGCCATTGATACATCTGAAAACCTGTTAATCCGCAGTAAATACTAGGAAATTCCGGATTTAGCCATGCGATAAAGGTGGACAGGAGGAAGGTGATGACAATAAAATGATTAAATAAGGCAAGCGGTTTAATTCTTTTAAAATTAAACGCTGTTCTCAATGAGAAAGCCATGACCCATAGTGGTAATAGCAACGCTGATACACCGAAACCTTTGAGCATTAGTGACGTTCCAACCCAATTTCCAAAGGTGCCAAAAGCATTGCCTATGTCGTCTAAGTGTATAACTTTCAAAGAATCCGTTGTGGATAAACTGTAGTCTTGAGGCCAATTTCCGATAAAGCTGATCAATGCAATAAAGGAAAAGAATCCTAGTAGAAACAACAGCAGAACAATAAATAATTTCGCTGTAGGATCGTTCGTGAACTCTTTACTGTTCTGACTTACCCGTCCTAAAATGGATTTCCATTTGGACGGGGTTACTTTGGATTTTGATACAGATTTTTTGGCCATGCTCGAGCTAGACTTATTCTATCAAAAATAAGTAGGTATTGGTTAGTAAAGTACCCTGTGTTTATAGCGTTATCAACACATTTACTGCTATTTTTGCTTTTCAATACAAAGTCATGCAAATTCAACTGGATATACAAAACGAATTTGGTACGCTCAAAACCGTTGTTGTGGGTGTTGCCCGCAAAATGGGTGGGATGCCTGCCATAGAGGATTGTTATGATCCTCGAAGCGCCGAGTCTGTTTTAAACAGCACTTATCCCTCGGAAGAATCCTGTATGGCGGAGATGAAGGGCTTTATAGAGATTTTAGAGGAATTAAATATAGAAGTGTTACGCCCGGAAAGTATTCCCGCATTGAATCAGGTCTTTGCTCGTGATATAGCTTTCGTCATTGAGGATCAACTAGTACTTCCAAACGTCATTGAAGATCGTGCCAGAGAGGTTACTGCTATGGCAATTATAGAGGGAAATGTCCCATCGTCTAATATTATCATGATGCCCTCTGGTTGTTATGCTGAAGGAGGCGATGTTATCGTCCATAATCACCACGTCTTTGTTGGGGTAAGTAACAACGAGGCTTTCCAAACTTACAAGACGTCAAGGACTAACTACGCTGGTCTGACTTACCTGTCAGATGAATTTCCTGGAAAAATATTTAAAGGATTTGAGTTGTTGAAGAGTGACGTTGACCCTAGAGGAGGATCGCTTCATTTGGATTGTGCCTTCCAACCCGTGGGATGCGGCGCTCTATTAGTACCGCATTTGTTTAAAAATCAAGAGGATGTAGACTGGATACTTTCTTTTTTCGGAGCGGATAATGTATACCAATGCTCAACGGAAGAGGCTTATGCGCTCACTACAAACGTGTTTAGCGTAAGTCCTACCCAAGTAATAGTTGATGATTCTTTTATATCGTTAATGGATTGGCTCAGAACAAAAGGCATGAAAGTGTTCAAGGTCTCTTATAGCGAGATAGTTAAGATGGGTGGCCTTTTACGCTGCAGTACGATGCCCTTAAAAAGAGATTAAATGACTAAAAACGCTACAAATACAATTTTAATGATTCGACCTGCGCGCTTCGCAATGAATGTGCAAACTGCGGTTGATAATTTTTACCAAGACCAGGACGCCTCACCGGAAGGAGCCAATGAAAATGCTCAGATTGAGTTTGATAGATTCGTAGATAAATTAACAGCAATAGGTGTAGAAACCTTTGTTATACAAGACGTTGCAGAACCGCACACGCCAGATAGTATTTTTCCAAACAATTGGATCAGTATGCATGCAGATTCGCGCGTTGTTCTGTATCCGATGAAAGCGGAAAACAGGAGATTGGAGCGTTTAGAAAATATTTACAGCATTTTGAGTGATTTTGGATTTGACGTTCAGTCTACGGTGGATTACTCGGATGCGGAATTAGAGAACATATATCTTGAGGGTACAGGCTCTATCATTTTTGATCATGACAACAAAACCGCTTACATGGCACGTAGCCAAAGAGCTGATGAATTCCTACTCGATCAAGTATGTGAGGATTTAGGTTACACTCCCATAGTTTTTAGTGCTTTTCAAGACACACCGGAGGGTCGTAAACCCATCTATCATACAAATGTAATGATGTGTATAACAGATGCTTATGTGTTAATGTGTCTTGATGCTATCGACAATGAGATAGAGCGTAAAATGGTTGTAGAACGTATTTATTCCAGCGGTAAAGAAATTATTGAAATTACAGAAGAGCAAAAGCATCAATTTGCGGGTAACATGCTTTTGGTAAAGGGGGCTCAGGAGGCTCTTTACGTAGTGATGAGTACCAGCGCATTCAATGCTCTGACACTCGAACAGAAAAAACGGATGCAGCAACATCACCAGTTGCTTCATACAGACCTTACAACTATTGAAACTCTCGGTGGAGGTAGTGCACGTTGCATGCTTGCTGAGATTTATTTGCCTAAACAAGTAACTTCATGAGTTTAGAACTAAATATTTCAGAAGTACTACGGGAGCTTTACGATGTAGAATCTACTCCTGATTTACAGGAGACTAGAAAGGAATTTATAGGAGACCTTACACTCGTGGTCTTTCCCTTTGTACGGATTGCTAAAAAATCTCCTGAAGCAGTTGCTCAGGAAATTGGAGCGTTATTATTGAGTAAGGGAGCCGTTTCCGCGTTTAACGTAGTGAAGGGTTTTTTAAATCTATCGTTAGATAGAGGAACCTATGTTTCTTCTTTCCGCACATTCTCAGAGGACCCTAAATTAGGGCTTCCAGAGATAAACTCTAAGGGAAAGTATATTGTAGAATACAGCTCTCCTAATACCAACAAGCCACTGCATCTGGGGCATATTCGTAATAACCTCCTGGGATATGCGGTAAGTCAAATACTTGTGGCAAATGGGGTGGAGGTGACTAAAGTTCAGATCATCAACGATCGTGGAATACATATCTGCAAATCCATGCTGGCCTGGATGGAGTATGGTGATGGAGAGACTCCGGAAAGTTCAGGACTTAAGGGTGACCACCTTGTAGGAAGGTACTATGTTAAGTTCGATCAGGTTTATAAGGCCGAAATGGCTGAATTAATCAGAACTGGAATTACCGAGGACCAAGCAAAGAAGCAAGCGCCATCATTGCTACGCGCTCAAGCCATGCTCATCAAATGGGAGCAAGGCGATTCTGAAGTGGTTGCACTTTGGAAGAAAATGAATGCATGGGTTTATAAAGGTTTTGATACCAGCTATCATAAGCTGGGTGTATCATTTGATAAAAACTATTACGAGAGTGATACCTATATTCTTGGCAAAGACGATGTTCGAAAAGGACTAGAAAACGGAGTATTCTACTCAAAAGAAGACGGTTCTGTCTGGATTAACCTTGAGGATGAAGGCCTTGATCATAAACTGGTATTGCGTAGTGATGGTACTTCCGTTTACATGACTCAGGATATAGGCACTGCCATTCAGCGATTCAAAGATTTTGACGCCACAGGAATGACTTATGTAGTGGGTAATGAGCAGGACTATCATTTTAGAGTACTTTTTCTTATTCTGAGTAAGTTAGGCTATCAGTGGGCCTCAAAACTGCACCACCTTAGCTATGGTATGGTAGATTTACCTTCTGGTAAAATGAAAAGTAGAGAAGGCACCGTAGTGGATGCGGATGATTTAATGGATAGCATGATAAGAGATGCGGGATCAATTTCCAAGGAATTAGGAAAAATTGAAGGTCTAGATGAACAAGAACAAGCTAAATTGTTTAATACATTAGGTTTAGGCGCCTTGAAGTATTTTATCTTAAAAGTGGACCCTAAAAAAAGAATGCTCTTTAACCCAGCCGAAAGCATTGATTTTAATGGGAATACAGGTCCTTTTATTCAATATACTTACGCTCGGATACAGAGCTTACAGAAAAAGAGAGAAAACGATATAGAGGTAGTGTGGTCTAAAGTCAGTGTAAACGAGTCAGAGACGGCACTGATTAAACTCCTGTTACAGTTTCCGGAGGTCATAAATCATGCTGCAGTTTCGTTTTCGCCAGCGCAACTTGCGAATTACACGTATGAGTTAGTTAAAAAATATAACAGCTTTTATCACAACAATAGTATACTAAAAGCTGAAGAAGATAATACCGTTGCTTTTAGATTAACCTTAAGCCATTCGGTGGGAGAGGTAATTAAAAAGGCTATGAATTGCTTGGGTATCCAAGTACCAAACAGAATGTAATATGAGTAATGAAGTAAGAGCATTAGAGCCTCAATCCGTATGGAATCATTTCGCTGATCTAAATGAAGTCCCAAGACCTTCTAAAAAAGAAGAACGCGTGATTCAGTTTATGGTCGATTTTGGTAACAAGCTTGGTCTACCCACGGAGGTAGATCATATTGGAAACGTCTTTATACGCAAAGCAGCAACTCCGGGTATGGAACAGCGTACAGCCGTTGTGATGCAAGCTCACTTGGACATGGTCCATCAAAAAAATAATGATACACAGTTTGATTTTGATACCCAAGGTATAGACATGTTTGTCGACGGCGATTGGGTAAAAGCCAAGGGTACAACTCTAGGCTCCGACAACGGCATGGGTGTTGCCTTTATCATGGCAGTCTTGGCTTCTTCAGACATACCTCACCCGGCTATTGAAGCACTTTTTACTATTGATGAAGAAACTGGAATGACCGGTGCCTTAGAGCTTAAAGGAGGTATGCTTTCTGGTAAAATCCTTTTAAATATTGATACAGAGGATGATGACGAATTAACGATAGGTTGCGCTGGTGGAATAGATGTGACGGCTACACGCACTATAAGTATGGTCGATGCTCCCGCGAAAAGCAAGGGATTTGAGTTGGTTCTTAAGGGTCTTAGTGGTGGACATAGTGGTATGGACATTAATAAGGGTCTTGGCAATGCTAATAAATTAATGAATAGAATTTTAGACAGGGCGGGTGCGATGGTCCGATTGGCGTCTATTGATGGGGGGAGCCTTCGCAACGCAATCCCACGAGAAAGTCTTGCAGAAGTTGTCATTCATGAGGATCATGTAAATGCGTTTGAAAAGTTACTGCATCAAGTCGCTGCGGAATTGATACAAGAGCATGCTACAACTGACCCTGATTTAGAACTGGTATGGGCAGAAATTGATGTTCCTTCAGAGGTACTGCCAAAAGATGTACATGAGTCACTAATAACGGCGCTTTATGCCAACCCAAATGGTATTTACCGTTTGTCTCCGGATATTAACGGATTGGTTCAAACGTCTAACAATACTGCTCGCGTAGAACTAAGGGACGGGATACTCACAGTACAATGTTTAACCCGTAGCTCAGTTGAAACTGAAAAAATGGACTTAGCTAGAGCTATTGTGCGCAACTTTGAGGCCATGGGCTGTCAAGTAGAGCTGGGAGGAAATTATCCAGGTTGGGCTCCAAACCCTAAGAGCAATATATTGACTACAATGAGCGGATTATACCGTGAATTATTTAAGGAAGAGCCAAATATCAATGCTTGCCACGCGGGTTTAGAATGCGGAATTCTAGGCACCAATTATCCAGATATGGAGCTGATTTCTTTTGGTCCAAATATCCGTGGCGCTCATAGTCCGGACGAAAAGTGTCAGGTTAGTTCAGTTCAGAAAAGCTGGACCTTCTTTTTGGCTACATTAGAGAATATTCCAAACGTATAACACCATGTTTGAAAGTTTAAGCGACAGGCTCGAAGGAGCCTTTGAAGTACTCAAGGGAAATCATAAGATTACCGAGCTCAATATTGCCGACAGCGTCAAGCAGATTCGTCGTGCCTTAGTAGAAGCCGATGTCAGTTTTAAAATTGCCAAGGACTTTACGAACGCTATAAAGGATAAGGCTATTGGATCTGGAGTGATTTCGGCTGTTAAGCCGGGTCAAGCGATGGTTAAAATAGTCCGAGATGAAATGGCTGAACTCATGGGAGGTAAGGCCGAAGGATTGAATCTTACGGGTTCACCATCTGTGATACTCATGGCCGGTCTGCAAGGCTCAGGTAAGACTACTCATAGTGCTAAGTTGGCCAATTTTTTAAAGAAGAAAAACACGAAAAACCCACTCCTGGTTGCTTGTGATGTTTATCGTCCTGCTGCTGTAAATCAGCTTCAAGTGTTGGGTGAACAGCTGGATATAGAAGTATATGCAGAGGTAGGTAATCAAGATCCTGTGAGCATCGCTGCTAATGCATTAGTCTACGCGAAGTCAAAAGGTTTTAATGTAGTGATCGTCGATACAGCGGGTCGCTTGGCCGTTGACGAAGCAATGATGGCGGAGATTGGTAATATCCATAAAGCTATAAAGCCATCAGAGACCTTGTTTGTCGTGGATTCCATGACAGGCCAAGATGCAGTGAACACGGCTAAGGCTTTCAACGACCTGTTGAACTTTGACGGTGTAATTCTTACTAAGCTCGATGGTGATACACGCGGTGGTGCGGCATTGACTATTAAGTCTGTTGTCAACAAGCCCATCAAATTCATTGGGACAGGAGAGAAAATGGAAGCACTTGACGTATTCTATCCTGATCGCATGGCAGATCGGATTTTAGGCATGGGTGATGTTGTATCCCTTGTTGAACGTGCTCAAGAGCAATTCGATGAGGAGAACGCACGTCAAATGAGCAAGAAAATTGCCCAAGATGCCTTTGGTTTTGATGATTTTATGGAACAGATCCAGCAGATCAAAAAAATGGGAAATATGAAAGATCTTTTAGGCATGATCCCCGGGATGGGTAAAGCCATGAAGAACGTGGATATAGATGATGATGCTTTTAAGCACATTGAAGCTATGATCAATTCCATGACGCTCAGCGAACGTCAAAACCCAGATATTATAAACGGCTCACGTCGAAAGCGAATTGCGACAGGTGCTGGAAGAACTGTGCAGGATGTAAACAATCTGTTGAAGCAGTTTACAGACATGCGTAAAATGATGAAAATGATGCAAAGTGGTGGTGGACGTCGTGGAATGATGGACATGATGAAAGGCATGCGTTAAGACAAATGATATGGTAGTATTAGATGGAAAGTTGACCTCCTCGATCATTAGACAAGAGTTAGCTGAGAAGGTGAAGTCATTAAAATTAGCAGGTAAAAAAGTACCACATCTTGCCGCTATACTAGTGGGTGAAGATGGTGCTTCTAAGACCTATGTTAATGCTAAGGTGAGAGACTGCGAGGAAGTAGGGTTTAGTTCTACACTCATAAAACTCCCTTCAGAAACAACGGAGAAGGAGCTTTTGAAAGCTATAGCTAAGCTCAATAATGATGAGGACGTAGATGGATATATTGTCCAGTTACCATTACCAGAACATATAGATGAAACTAATATACTGCTTGCTATAGATCCTAAGAAGGATGTAGACGGTTTCCATCCTGAAAACGTTGGAAAAATGACACTTAATCTACCTACTTATGTTCCTGCAACTCCTCAAGGAATAGTCGAGCTATTACGAAGGTATGACGTGCCTACTGATGGTAAGAATTGTGTCGTAATTGGACGTTCGCACATTGTGGGTTCGCCTATGTCAATTCTTCTGAGTCAGCATAATTATCCTGGTAACTGTACCGTTACACTCTGTCATAGTAGAACAAAAAATCTGAAAGAAATTTGTCAGAAGGCTGATATCATAATTGCAGCTCTAGGCCGACCTGCCTTTGTAACAGCTGACATGGTCAAACAAGGTGCTTGTGTTATTGATGTAGGTATAACAAGAGTAGACGATTCCTCTAAAAAAAGTGGATTTAGACTTATTGGTGATGTCGATTATGATGCGGTCGCTACAAAATGTAGCTATATCACCCCAGTTCCTGGTGGAGTGGGGCCCATGACACGAGCAGCGTTGATGATGAATACGATGAGAGTAACGGAACTAAGTGAATAAGTGAAGGACATAACGACATCAAATAGCTTTGAAAAATCCGCTATAAGAGCAGGCACAGTCTTGCCGCTAATGGAGGAGTTCTATACCATCCAAGGAGAGGGTTATCATTCTGGAAAAGCAGCATATTTTATTAGAATAGGTGGTTGTGATGTTGGCTGTCACTGGTGTGATGTCAAAGAAAGCTGGAATCCAGATACCCATCCACCTACTGGAATAGAAAGTATTGTGGCGAATGCTAAAAAGTATAGCGACACCATTGTAGTTACTGGTGGCGAGCCGCTAACTTGGAACATGGAGCCTCTCGTGTCTATGTTGAAAAATGAAGGCATGACGGTTCATGTTGAAACTTCAGGCGCCTACCCCTTAACCGGTGATTGGGACTGGATCTGTTTAAGTCCGAAGAAAACAGCACCTCCAAAGAAGGGTTTTTATCCTGCTGCACATGAATTAAAAATGATTGTTTTTAACTTAAACGATCTAATCTGGGCGGAAGAACATGCGGCCTTAGTCGGTCCAGATTGTGAACTGTTTTTACAACCTGAATGGAGTAAAAGAGATGTTATGATGCCGCACATAGTGGATTATGTAATGAAGCATCCCAAATGGAAAGTGAGCTTACAAACACATAAGTATTTACAGATTCCTTAATGCCCATAATAACGGACATATCTCAAGCCGTTGTTCTACTCAAGGAGGGTGGGATAGTGGCCATTCCAACAGAAACTGTTTATGGATTGGGTGGAGATGCATTGAACGTAGAGGCTGTAGCTAAAATTTTCGCAGCAAAAAATCGACCAAGCTTTGACCCACTGATTGTTCATGTTTTAAATGTAGAACAGGCACAAACCATCGCTCACTTAGATGACCTAGCGATCTCTCTCTTGAGAAAATTTAGTCCGGGACCCTTGACTTTAGTCTTACCTAAGAAAAGCGTTGTCCCCGATTTAGTGACAAGCGGACACCCCACAGTGGCCATAAGAATTCCAAATCACCCTGTTGCTCTAGAAGTATTAAGGCAAAGCGGATTATGTATCGCAGCGCCTAGTGCAAACCCTTTTGGCTTTACATCACCTACAACAGCTCAGCATGTTGAAGAGTTTTTAGGATCACGTATCGATGCCGTATTAGATGGTGGTACCTGCGATGTAGGAATAGAAAGTACGATCATTGACCTCTCTGGAAAAAGACCTAGAGTATTACGTCTGGGTGGTTTGCCTTACGAGGCACTCACTGAAGTATTGGGTGAATTGCCCCTTCAAACGAGCTCTTCTACACCTAATGCGCCGGGAATGTTAATATCTCATTACAACCCGGGTATTTCACTGAGACTTTTTAAGTCCTATTCAGCATTATTAAGCGAGCTGAACAATACGGATTCTGATCGCATAGGGTTGTTGTATTCCGGAAAAGAGATCAGGGCTAAATTTGCTATAAACCTGAGCAGGGATGAGGATTTAGTGGAAGCTGCTTCAAAACTATTTAATGCACTACGCTCTTTTAATAAGGCTGATATAGACGTGATTTGGGTACATGAGTTACCTGAAGTGGGATTAGGAAGGGCCATTAATGATAGGTTAAGACGAGCACGGTCCTAGTGTTCGAAATTAAAGGTCCTAGATGCCATTTAGTTTGCTGGTTATACTTAATTTAACTGCCTATGAATAAAATTTTAGTTATTCTCAGCTTATTTTTTGTAGTTCAATTGAATGCACAAATCAGTGGTTCTATAATTGACAACAAAAAAGAGCCTGTTATAGGGGCATCAGTTCGCTTGTTGGTCAATGGAAAACAGAGCAACATAGGAACAGTGACTGATTTTGACGGCAACTGGTCCATGGATATAAAGTCCACTCCTGTAGTCGTTGAAATTACTTCTATGGGTTTTCAGTCCCAGAAAGTTCGTATCCCATCATCTTTAAAAGTGATCACCAGACTTACTCCAGATAGAAATATTTTGAAGGAAGTAAGTGTTGTTCAGCAAAGGTTGAGTGCTCAACAGCAAAAAAGTGCATTGACTGTTGAGAGTATGGATGCCTTGGCTATTAAGGAAAGCCCTAGTGTTAGTTTTTACGATCATTTGGGAACTCTTAAAGGGGTTGATCTCACCTCAGCAAGTATTGGTTTTAAAATTATTAATACCCGTGGATTTAACTCTACGTCTCCAGTAAGAAGTCTTCAATTGATAGATGGTGTAGATAACCAGAGTCCTGGTTTGAACTTTTCTTTGGGAAATTTCTTAGGTGCACCAGATTTAGATATCGTTTCTGTAGATGTAATCGCGGGTGCAAGTACGGCATTCTATGGTCCTAGTGCATTTAACGGGGTAATCTCCATGCAAACTAAGGATCCATTTAAGTTTACTGGTATAAGTTCAACAATCAAGGTAGGAGAGCGTAATCTTACTGAACTTTCTGTAAGGTGGGCTGATAAAGTAAATGAAAAGTTCGCCTACAAAATCAACCTTTTTGCACTCAGAGCTGATGATTGGGAAGCCCGTAATATGGATGCTACGGAGGGTAGTGCAAGTAGCCCATCGAATCCTGGTGGTTATGATGCGGTAAATCGCTACGGGGATGAAGATTATTGGGATGCTGGTGGAGATGTTAAGTACTACGCAGGATTGGGTAAGTATCACCGTCCTGGTATTGAAGAACGCCATTTGGTAGATTACAACACGGAGAACATTAAACTTACAACAGCGCTTCATTACAAATTCACGGAAAATATAACAGGAATCTATGCGGTTAATTTTGGCGCGGGAACTACCGTATACCAGGGTGACAATAGATACAGCTTGAAAGATATTTTATTCCTTCAAAATAGAGTAGAGCTGCGCAATGAGGGCAAGTGGTTTTGGAGGACTTATGCGACACATGAAGATGCTGGGAATAGTTATGATGCATATTTCACGGCCCTAAGAATGCAGGATAGTATAGTTTCTGATCAGTTTTACAGCAATCAATACCGAACCATGTGGAGTATTTTTAGTAGACCTCAGGTTCGTGGTTTACCTTCATGTCCTCCTAATTCACTCCCAGTTGCGGCTTTTGAAGATTCGATGAATGTCGTGATTAACCAAAACCTGGATTTCTTTAATACACTGCATGATTCTACGAACAGCACAGTGATGAATTTCATGGAGGCAGTATATGGCTTCCCTGTAAAAAACTATCTAACTCCTGGTACTTCCGAATTTGAAAAGTTAAAAACGCACATTACTTCCTCGCTATTTACAGATGGTGGTAGTAGGTTTTATGATAAGTCTGCTTTATATCATAGTCAAGGGGAACGCACTTTTACAACCGAGAGAGGTACCTATAGAGTAGGTGGTAACGTTAGGTTATATAGGCCAAACAGTGCAGGTACCATCTTCTCGGATACAGCAGGTACTGTGATACGAAACTATGAAGCAGGTATCTATGGTGGATGGGAGCATCTATTTATGGATGAACGTCTGAAGACGAGTATCACAGGTCGTTTGGATAAGAATCAAAATTTCAAACCGTTAGTATCACCTGCCGCATCAGTGGTCTACAAATTAAATCAGGATCATACGCTAAGGTTTAGTGTTTCAAGCGCTATTCGTAACCCGACACTTGCTGACCAGTACTTAAATTACAACGTGGGACGTGCAGTGCTATTAGGTAATCTTAACGGTTTTGACAGTCTAGTAACGATAGGTAATATTCAAGAATATCTGGATAAACCAGCTACGCAACGCCTGCAACACGATTTCGGTTATTTTAATGTTGATGGAATCAGTCCTGAGCGAGTACGTACGGCAGAAGTCGGTTACAGGGCCACCCTTTGGAAACGTTTATTTTTGGATGCAAACTATTACTATAGCAACTACAACGACTTTATTGGATATATTATAGGAGCAAGAATTGAAGAAGGTACTACCGCAATTGATCGTTTAAAATCAGCTCAGGTGTACAGGATCGCGGCTAATGCGACAGAACAAGTAACCACTCAAGGATTTTCTATCGGTCTGAACACTTTCTTTGGAGATTATCAAGCATTGTCCGGAAATTATAGTTGGAATAAATTGACTTCGGATGTTAACGACCCTATTGTACCGGCCTTTAATACACCGGAGCATAAATTCAATTTAGGATGGAATCTCAGGAATTATCCTATTGGTAACGACAAGAGTAAATTACTGGGGGCCGGAGTAAACTACAAGTGGGTTCAAGGGTTTATATTTGAAGGGTCTCCTCAATTTACAGGAAGTATACCTTCCTATGGTTTAATGGATTCCCAAATCTCACTGAACCGAGTTTATACAAGGAACAATAAGAAAGTGAACGTAACCTATAAAATAGGTGCGAGTAATGTATTGAATAATAAAGTATATCAAGTATTCGGAGGGCCTTTGGTTGGAAGGTTGGCCTACCTGAGTATTCAAGTTAATTAACCTTCCTTTTTATTAAAATGCCTATGAAAAAGTTTACACTTTTTGTTTTTGCACTTTTGATTTCAAGTAGCGCGTTCGCACAACGTTACACTACTCCAATCTTTAGTGCTTCAGACGTTGTAAAATCGTCTAACGTTGCCTATGGGGTGAATTACAACCCATACATTGATTCTGCTCTTTTAGGTGGAACCAATATTCAACCATTGTATGCTGATTTTTATATGCCTTCACCGGCTGTAGATACAGTGTCTAACCGTCCTGTTGTTATTGTATGGCATACAGGTTCATTCCTACCTAAAGGTATAAATGGATCGCCATTAGGTACAAAGGAGGATAGTGCAGTAGTTGAAATGTGTACCCGTTTTGCAAGAATGGGGTACGTAAGTATCGCGGCATCTTATCGTTTAGGTTGGCTAGCTAATAGCACCAATTTAGACTTAAGAAGAGGTACTAACCTTCTCGCTGTATACTACTCGATTCAAGATGCTAAAAGCTTGGTTCGTTACCTTAATTTGACTCAAGTTGGCGCAGGAAATCCTTATGGAATTAATGCGAGCAACACGATTATGGTTGGGCAAGGTTCAGGTGGTTACTTGACTTTTGCTTACGCGACGATAGACAAGTATTCTGAAGTAGCTGGTCCTAGCAAATTTGCGTATCAGGACACTATTGGAATGTTTGGACAACCAGTTTCTATAGGTGATCCTTATATTGATACTGCTTTCGCAGGAGGTATTGATGGTTTCGGTGGAGCTGTTACAGTTACTGGTGTTACAGCTAGTGGTCTTCCAACTATGGATTACTCTGCAACTGGACGTAACTACGAGAATCATGCAGGTATGCCAGATGATGTATTGATGGTTATCAATATGGGTGGAGCCATGGGTGATGGAGCTTGGCTAGAAGCTGGTGATATCCCAATGCTTAGTATTCATAGTAAGTATGATTTCTTTGCTCCGTATGATACTGGTATGGTATATGTACCAATTGGTCAGCAATTCTTCCCAGTGGTTAGTGTAACTGGATCATATGCGGCAATTAAAGCGGCAAATGCTCTTGGTAATAATGATATTTTCTTAAATGAAAACTATACTGATCAAGTGTGGGTAGATCAACAGAGTACTAACCCTTCTAGTGAAGAGTGTCTCTACACGATCGAAATTCCACCAGCAAGCGCTACAATGCCTTGGGTAGTTCACACTTCTCCATGGAATTGGTACGATGCGAACGATCCAATGGCATCTCAGAATCCAGCGAATCCAAACGTAAAGGCTACTTCTATGGCTTGGATCGATACTGTGATGACGTTCATCGTTCCTAGAATGGCAACGGTGTTGCAAGCTGAAGGTGTTGCTGCAGGCATTCAAGAGGTAACTCTTGAGTTAAGCATCTATCCAAATCCAGCCTCAGGTTTACTTCATATTGAATCTGAAGATGGTTCAGTTATAGATGCTTTAACGGCTTACGACATTACAGGTCGTGTCGTTCTTGCGGAAACAGGACTTACGGCTGTTGAGGAGTTAGACCTTTCTAGTTGGAGTTCAGGTGTATACATCTTGAAAATCGAGTCTCGTGGAGGCACGGCAGTAAGACGTATTACCGTTAAATAAGCGATAACACAACTTATTAATGATCCCTGCCTTTCGGCAGGGATTTTTTTTGCCCTAATTTTGCCGATAAATACCTTCCTATGATCAATTACAATGGTGCCATCATTGAAAAAGCTGACCTACCAAGTGCCGATATTGCAAGAGCAACTATGTATGGCGATGCTGTATTTGAGACGCTCAAAATGCAAGAAGGAAAGCTCTTTTTTATTGAAGATCACTATTTTAGATTGATGGCTGGTATGCGGATTCTACGCATGCCAATTTCTATGGATTTCACACCGGAGTTCTTTATTGAACAGGCGGAACGTTTGGCAGAAGAGGTTGCTATTGAAAATGGTAGATTACGGATTCAGGTGGTACGTGTTGCGGATGGAAAATATACTCCATCAGAAGATCAATCTACGGTATGGTGGATGGAACTTGAAGAGCTAGAATCTATCGAGTATATCCATGCAGAAAAGGGTTTGACTGTGGATTTGTTTAAGGACCATTATATTCAGCCAGGACTACTTTCTACCATTAAGTCGTCAAACAGTCTTCCATACGTCTTAGGAGGTATTTACGCGCGTGAAAACAACTTAGATGCGGTATTGATGGTAAACGATAATAAAATGCTTGTAGAGGCAAATGCGTCTAATGTATTTGTTTTAAAGGGCGATGTGCTTAGAACTGCTCCTCTTGAAGATGGAGCACTACGTGGCGTATTTCGTAAAAATCTTTTGAACTGGGGGAAAGAGATAGGTTTACAGGTAAAGGAAGAGAGTATAAATCCTTTCGATTTGCAAAAAGCAGATGAAATTTGGCTCACCAATACCATTACCGGAGTACAGTGGGTCGAAAAATATAGAAAGAATACTTACAAGGGTGATAAAGCGAAAGAGCTTGTCGCATTACTTGAGCGTAAATTAAATGTGTTAGGCGCGCTCTAATTTAGGAGAGGATCTTTTGGTGCATTAGCCCACAAGGCATAATTACCTCCAAGATCTAGCATGTACTCTTTCCACGTCTCTTTTCGAACAGTCAATGGATCTAACTCCAATGGCGGGTTTACTACAATCCATGTTCCGTCGGCAATCTCACGTTCTAATTGGCCTTCAGACCAACCGCTGTATCCTAAAAATAGTTTTGGTAAACGTGACTCTATACTGTGTTTTTGAGTGGTTCGAAACGCTTCTTGGAAAACATCAAAATCCCCTCCAAAATAGATGTCGTTGTTGATTAGTTTTGCACCTGGTAAGTTGTCAAAAGAGTGTAGGAAAAATAAGGCATCCTGCTCAACGGGACCTCCAAAAACAATGGCATCTTTGCCTTCTAGGTCATTGATGAAATCTTGTGCGAGGAGAAGACTTTCCTTATTTAGTGCAAAGCCCATAGAACCTTCATGGTTGTGTTCGGTTAAATAAACAATGCTCTGCTCAAAGAATCCATCTCCAATAAGTGGCTTGGAAATTAAAAGTGATCCTTTGCTTGGTGCGTTCTTTTGCTTCATTAGACTAATTTAGACATATGGATTTAAAAAACATACGCGAAACCTATAAGTTCAACTCTTTGGACGAGCAGGAAATTTCAGGTAATCCCTTTACACAGTTCACGGAATGGCTTGAGACCTACCGGAAACTGGAGGTAAAGGATTCCAATGCGATGGCAATAGCCACAGTAGACGCTAATGGCATACCTCAAAATAGAATCGTTCTTTTAAAAGAGATCCGTCCCGAAGGACTTGTATTCTTTACAAATTATGAGAGCGACAAAGGAGAGCAATTGCAATTGAACCCTAATATTTCTGCGCTTTTCTTTTGGAGAGAGCAGGAGCGTCAAGTGCGGATCACCGGAAAAGTCAGAAAGATTGAGAAAGAAGAGAGCATGGATTACTTTCGCACGCGTCCTCATTTAAGTAAGATTGGAGCAGCTGCATCTGATCAAAGTAAATTCATCCAATCAAGGGCCGCATTAGAAGATAAGTTTAACGCATTTAATGAGCAGTATCCTGAAGGTAGTGATGTGCCTATGCCATCGGCATGGGGTGGTTATATCATAACGCCGGAAGTATTCGAGTTCTGGCAGGGTAGGGAGGGTAGACTTCATGACCGACTACTATTTTCGAAAGACAAAAAATCCTGGAAGATTTCAAGAATTCAGCCATAAAAAAAAGCCCTCCAATACTGGAGGGCTTTTTTAATTGTGATCTAATATAAAATTAGAGCTTACCGTTTAGATCAGCACCAGCTTTAAATTTAGCTACTTTTTTAGCAGCAATTTTAATAACTGCACCAGTTTGTGGGTTACGTCCATCACGAGCAGCACGCTCAGAAACAGAAAATGAACCAAATCCAACTAAAGAAACACGACCACCACCAGTTAGGGTTGAACCTACGTTGTTAGTGAAAGAGTCTAGAGCTGATTTAGCTTGTGCTTTAGAGATGCCAGCGTCTGCTGCCATAGCGTCAATCAATTGTGCTTTGTTCATTGCAAATTGTTTTTGAATAGTTATTATTAAACGAATGCTTCTCAAATATAACAGAAATTTCCATTCAATCAAGCGTAGATAGGCCCTCACGTCAAAAAAGATGTTAAAAGAAGTTAGGTTTTCGTAAATATAGCACTTGATTGAGTGTTTAGACTTAGTCTAAAGGGATGAAAATGGCTCATTTAGTCCATTAGCGAAGTCCTTTCCGCTCATATTTCTTTTTCCACTTGGTTTAATTTCTATGATTTCAATGCTTCCATTGGGGTAATCCAGAAATAAATGCTTCTCACGAACACTCAATTGTGGAATATCCGTCTCAAAATGTTCAACACATCTAAGAGCCTTTAAAAATTTATACCCGCTATAATGAGCCCCAGGAAATGGATTCAATCCATGGATTTGATTGATTAATTCCTGAGGGCTACGTCTAAAATCAAGCTCAGAGTTTTCTTTATTTAGCTTTGGAGCATGTGTGGCGTAATGTTCTACTTGCCTGGTGGGTCTTAGCTCATTTCTCATTAATCCCTGAACAGTTTCCACGACCATAGACGCTCCTATAGGGAGCAGAGCATCATGTAATTCTCCCGTGGTCATGTTTTCTTCAATATCTATAGTCTGTTGCAATAAGATACCTCCGGTATCAATCATTTTGTCCAGTAGAAAGGTGGTTAGACCTGTTTGCCGCTCTCCGTTAATAACTGCCCAATGAAGAGGAGCGGCTCCTCTATATTTTGGGAGTAATGAACCATGTAGATTGAATGTTCCCAATCTAGGCAACATCCAAACTTGCTCAGGAAGCATCCTAAATGCAACCACAACAAAAAGATCAGCGTTTAACGCTCTGAGTTGACTTACAAAGCGCTCTTCTTTTAAGTTGGTAGGTTGCAATATCGATATACCCAACTCTAATGATTTCGTTTTTACAGGACTTTGTTGGAGCTTTCGCCCTCTACCTGCTGGTTTATCAGCTACAGTTACAATACCCACTATATTGAATCCACTATCATGTAATGCTTGCAATGGCGCCACCGCGAATTCAGGGGTGCCCATGTAGACTATTCGAAGTGTATTAGAATCTAAGCTCATCGGGAGAACAATTTAAATCAAACCAAATATCGTCTAAACTCAAGTTATTTGAAACCATTTCCTTAACCTTCTCATGGTCGGGATAATGGTTGTGTGTGCAACTGCTGCAAGTGCCACACGCTTCACCCATGGGTTGATCGAAATAAGTTTCAATTTGTTGTACCAAACAATCCGTACTATTTAAGAACTCTAGCATGGATGTTGTCCGCTCAATTTTACTTGACAGCCAAGCATCAACAAAGTTTTTAGGAAAGGTTAGTGATTTATTAGAAGGACGTGGCTGCATAAAAAGGACTGCACTTCCTGTTTGTTCCGACTCAAATAAAATCAATCCTCGTTGTGTAAGTTCGCTCAGCTTCCCTTGGAAGCGATCTATCGTAAAGTGCATCATTGCCGCGAATCTTTTGAGATCAATTCGATGAGCGCTATGGGTGGCATTAGGATATATACGTGCGAGGGTTGTAAGAAGCTCACGGTCCTCAAGTGCTAATCGGTCCCAGGTGTCAATACTCGAAGTAATCGTAAATTTAGGCACTGATCGATCACTTTCTATGAACTGCCATAACCCTCTATGTTGTATCAGTTTAATATAGGTGAGCAGAGTAGGGATGTTCAATTTAAATTTCTCCGCTAAGGATACGATTGAAAATTGCACTTTTAGCTGGTCTCCAGCGCCTACAGCGATCTGATGCTTGCTGCAGAAGCTTTTATAAAACTCTTCAACTGCTGCTATATTTGGGACTTCAGAAAGTGTCTTCTGCAATCTTGCAACATCATATTGATGGAATAGTACATAGGTGATTGCAACAGACCCATTCCTTCCAGCTCGACCTATCTCTTGATAATATCCCTCTAGCGTATCTGGAGCATCCCAATGAATCACCCATCCAACATCTCCTTTGTCGATACCCATTCCAAAGGCTGTTGTGGCAACCATGACTTTTACTTTATTTTCAATCCACAGGGATTGATTTAAGGATTTCAAATCGCCGGAAAGCCCCGCGTGAAAAAAGCAACTAGAATGTCCTTGTTTATTTAAAACTGCAGATAAAACTTCGCATGACTTCCTGGTTTTCGCATAAATAATTCCAGTTCCTGTCAAAGTAGGAAGTAACCTTAGCAATTGACGTTCCTTATTTGGAGTAAATTTGAGTTGTAGATGTAAGTTATCTCGTCGGATTGAACCTTCAAATAATTTGGCATCGGGTATATTCAGCTGTGTATTGAGATCCCTCTTCACTCTTGCAGTAGCTGATGCGGTTAATGCCAATACAGGAACCTCTGGACGCAATTCTCTCAAAATACTCACATTAAGATAGGAGGGTCTGAAATCAAAGCCCCATTGAGAAATACAATGTGCTTCATCGATTGCCAGCATGGAGATATTAGCATGTTTGATGTATTCCAAGAACAACGGATTAGCAATTCTCTCCGGAGCAAAAAAGGCAAATTTATAATTCCCATAACGGAGGTTACGAAACGCTTCATCCATAGAACGAGCGCTATAACTACCTTTGAAATGGAATGACTTAATGTTTCGTTTAATTAATCCGTTGTGTTGATCTTCCATAAGTGCTATCAGGGGACTGATAACCATGGTGAGTCCTGGAAAAATCAAACCAGGTATTTGATAACAAATGGATTTACCTCCTCCAGTGGGTAATAAGCCAATGGTGTCTTTTCCGCTTAAGACAGAATCAATAATAGCTTCCTGATGGCCACGAAATGATTCGTAGCCCCAGTATTGCTTTAAAAGTTCTAGTGCATTAGGTTGGGTCATATTGCATTGTGGATAAAGGCCAAACGCTCTTCCACAGTGCCAACAGGAACTTGTATTAATTCATAACCCATCTCTTGATACGCCTTATAGAGGAACGATTCTACTTCAATACAATCCTCTAATGATTCCATTCGCTCCTTATCTAAGGAGTGAATATCCGGCCAGACAGGAAGAATGAATATTTTATCGAACTTTTTCGTTTTCATATCCGACATCCACTGTGCTTTGGTTTCCGCATTTCCTTTGAGAAGATAAGCATAGGAGTCCATGATACTGCGATCGTAAAAATTTAAAGTTTCTAACGAAGCCAGATCATATTGCTTATTACGAAGCTCCCAAACGACCTCTGTAAAACGATTTAGGTCTTTCCAAGGAAGAACATCCGAGCCCTTTTCAAGACTTTCTTGTATAATTTGTCGCGCCTGTTCGTGAAATACATGGTGTCCTTGCGCCTCTAATCCAAGGCTTAAGGTTGTTTTTCCTGTAGCGGGTGCTCCTGTTAATACTATTCTCGTCTTTTTCAATGGGTATGAGATATCTTCGTAAGACTGCAAAACTACTTCTAATGCGTCATGTTTTCCTAAAGATTGTTGCACTACTTGTTATTGGATTTTACACAAATGCTCAAAACAAGAGTGCAATGAAAAATTTTCAAAAGGCAGTGAACGCTTTTTCTCTCGAAAAAAACGAGGAAGCATGGGTGTACTTGACAAGATCTATCGAAAAATCAGACGACAATTATTACCAGCCTCTAATATATGCTGGAGACAGATCAACGAAAGAAGGGAATTTCAACGAGGCACTTTCTTATTATGATGCTTCCTTGCGTAAGCAAGTTATTTCAAGTACTTATCTAAAAAAGAGTCGAGTTGAAAAATATTTATACCGTTGGGAGGAGTCTATTGCAGACTTGAATAGGTATTTAGAGTTAGCTAGATTGACAAATGACCGAAGGAAATTAACGGAACAAGAGCTTAAAAATCTCCAGTTTGGAAAGGATTCCTATCAGAAGTTTATAGGCAATGGAGGGATTCTTGAGGTGAAGAAGCTTCCATTTAGTGACCATAAGATGGAATATTTCCCTTGTATTACTGGAGATGGCAAAACTCTCTATTACACAGCAAGAGAGCTAGATTCCATGAGAACTGATGAAAATCTTTTCAAAGGATCTAAGACTGAAAAGGGTTGGAGTAGTCATTCTGCTCCAGTGCTTGGCGGATTAAATAGCCCTGGCAATGAGGGGGCCTCTACGATTAGTGCAGATGGAAATATGATGGTATTTACTGCTTGTGACCGTCCTGAAGGTAAAGGTAGTTGCGACTTATATATGAGTAGATTTCAAGGTTCTTCTGGTTGGGGTAGGCCAGTGTTATTGAAAGGAGGAGTAAATACACAAGCATGGGAGAGCCAACCATCGCTCGGTCCAGATGGTAGTACACTTTACTTTGTTAGAGGAAGTAGCAGTCAGAGTCAGAATCATGATATATTCACAGCACAATTAGATGATACCGGATCTTGGAATGAAGTTCAACGACTTCCTCGTCAAATTAATACGGGATCTCGAGAAGGAAGTCCATTTATCCATTTCGATGGAGAGACGTTGTATTTTTCCTCTGAACGTAGCCCCAGTTTAGGTGGGTCTGATTTTTTTAGATCTAAAAAAATTAATGATACTTCCTGGACAGAGCCTGAAAATCTTGGTTTTCCATTGAATGGTTTTAGCGATGAGTTTTCCTTGGTTATCGATCATAAGGGGACAACAGGATATTTCGCATCCAACAGGGAAGGTTTAGTATCTGATTTTACAGCATTATCACCTGACTTAGATTTGTACGAGTTCAGTGTCCCTGATCATATAAGGCCATCCGTAACCTCGTACGTTAATGCAGTAGTGGTAGACCAGGCCACGGGTAAGCCTATAGGTAACGCTAAGATTTCCGTAACTTCCTTGACGGCGAATTCTTCTGTTTTCACTGGATATAGTAGTCTGTATACAGGGGAAATACGTCCCATGTTGCAACCTGGAAACATCTATAGCTTTACGGCTACAAAAGATGGATATATGCCTTACTCGAACCAATTTACCATTGATGATGATGCCGAAGAAAGGATAGAATTACGAATGCGGAGTGTCGTTAAAGGAGCATCCTTTGTTCTTCAGAACATATTTTTTAGTTTGGATAAGAGTGAATTGAAAGATAACAGTCTTTCAGAATTGAATGCATTATTTAATCTACTGGACCAGCAGGTTGATATATCTGCAGTTATTATTGGTCATACTGATAACCAGGGTTCTGATGACTACAATCAGATACTCAGTGAGGACCGCGCAGAGGCGGTAAAAAACTGGCTCGTAGAAAAGGGCATTAACCCTAATAGATTGAGTTCAGAAGGGAGAGGACTTTCAGAGCCTGTCGCTACTAATGAAACAGAGCAGGGCAGGGCACAGAATAGACGTACGGAAGTAGTATTGAACTAGGCTCCGTATTTATCCTTCCAAAAGTGTTTCTGAAGCTCGTTGAGTTGATGTTCTTTTGTGTTACCTGCAGGTTTCCAGAATCTCCTTGAACTCAACTCCACAGGCATAAACTCTTGTTCTACAAAATTCTGTGGGTAATCATGGGAATATAAATATCCCTTTGAATGGCCTAAATCTTTAGCCAATTCTGTTGGCGCATTTTTCAGCGCATCAGGAACTGGGAGGGCACCTGAACTACGAACCTCCTCCTGAGCGTTATTAATTGCCTTGTATGCACTATTAGACTTTGGAGATGTAGCGAGGTAAATGACACATTGGCTTAAAATGATTCTGCTCTCAGGCCATCCTACACGCTCTACTGCACTGAAAGTTTCGTTGGCCATCATGAGGGCATTCGGATTTGCTAGTCCAATATCCTCTGCAGCAGAAATAATTAATCGTCGTGCTATGAATTTAACATCCTCACCACCTTCTATCATGCGAGCTAAGTAATAAACAGACGCCTGAGGATCTGATCCACGTATAGATTTAATAAAGGCAGAGACTACATTATAATGTTCATCACCTCCTTTGTCATATCTAATTTGAGCATTAGAAAGAATGTTTTTAGCAAAGGTCTCATCTATTTCTACGCCTTCCTTTCCTTGCTGAAAGCAGAGTTCAATAAGGTTGTATAGCTTTCGAGCATCCCCAACAGATTGTTTAATCAAGAACTCATGCGCTGTTATTTTTAGATCGTGTTCCTGAGCATATGGAATATCATTAGCTAAATCAATCATACTAGACAGGTCTTGTACATTGTGAGGATTTAGCACATAGACTTGCATTCGGGATAATAGTGCTGCGTTGATTTCGAAACTTGGGTTTTCTGTTGTGGCACCGATTAATGTAATATAACCCCGTTCAACGGCATGAAGTAGACTGTCTTGTTGTCCTTTATTGAACCGATGTATTTCATCTATAAATAGTATGGGACGCTTTGTGTCAAATAGATTTTTTTTCTCAGCGGTAGCAAGAACCTCTCTGACATCTTTAACGCCAGAGTTTACTGCGCTTAGGGTATATAAGGGTGCATCTAATTCTTTTGCAAGCAATAAAGCGAGTGTGGTTTTTCCAACTCCCGGTGGCCCCCAAAGAATAATAGAAGGGAGTCTTCCTATTTGCAAACTCTTGCGCAGTGCGCCATTTTGACCTACTAAGTGTTCTTGGCCCAAATATTGGGTCAAGTCTTTTGGGCGGAGCTGTTCTGCTAACGGTTTCATACCCCGAAAGTAACTATCTTTTTGCTATGTCTGATTGGAGTAAATATGGAATTCATAAAGGTCTTTTCCTCTGGCCCGGGATATGGGTGTCTTTAGCATGGTTTGTATTTGGAATAGAGCAAGTCTTCCATTTTGACTGGGGGAAATATGGCGTTCTTCCTGGAAATATTCAGCATTGGTATGGCGTTTTAACACTGCCTTGGCTCCATGGAGATGTAAATCATATCATAAGCAACACGATAAGCTTGTTTTTTGTAGGGTCTCTAGTGCGCTATAGCTTTCCTACGTTATTTGATAAGATTTGGCTGCTGAGCTGGATTGTCCCAGGTATTGCACTTTGGTTTATTGGACGGCCAAACTACCATATTGGTGCCAGTGCCTGGTTGTATGCCCTTGTGAGCTTTGTGTTTTTCAGCGGTATTATTAGAATGCATACCAGGTTATTAGCACAGAGTATGCTGATGGTATTCCTCTATGGTTCTTTTGTTTGGGGAGTATTACCGCATGATCCTACGATAAGTTATGAAGGTCATTTGAGTGGGGCTATTGTAGGGTTAGTTTTAGCGGTATGGTACAGGAAAATTGACCCGATTCAAACACTTAAAAACCCAACCTATGTGGATTCAGAAGTGGCTTGGGAGGATTGGAAGGATCCAATGGACAGAAATCTAATCTTTGAGGAGGTTAAAGGTGCTTCTGGTACAACGTTGCCACCGCGACTAGGGCAGCAGTTTCTGTACGAAGACGGCTCTTCCCCAGATCAACTGGCATAATCCCTTTCTTAACAGCCCATTGTATCTCTTTTTGAGAGAAGTCACCTTCAGGACCTATCAAGATGGTAATGGGTCCAGTTTGATTCGCTATCTGGTCTTTGAAAGATTGTTTGATACCTAGATCGCAATGTGCTATATAACCTGAGGTTCGACTCTCAATAAATTCGCTAAACGTAATTAATGGTGAGATTGAAACTAAGGCTCCTTTGAGACTTTGCTTGGTAGCACTAAGTGCGATTTTCTCGAGCCTTCCGGGTTTCAAAATGCGCCGCTCACTATGATCGCAGAGGATGGGTACAATTCTTGTGATTCCCATTTCTACTGCCTTTTCAACAAACCACTCCATTCTATCCATCTGTTTCGTAGGTGCAATAGCAACAGTTAGGTCATAGTTGAAATTCCCAAAGCGTTCTTCTATGAGTTCGAAATTACCAGAAACCATTTGCTTTGACGCAAATTGAATATGACCCTGGTAAAGAGGGCCGTTTCCTGTGATGAAATGTATGGTGTCGCCAACTTGCTTTCTTAATACACGGACGCAATGGTTGATTTCATGCTCATGGAGATGAAATCTATCGTCTTTTATGTATCCGTGAAATAGTTGCACTAAACGCCTACCTTATCTTTAGTCTTTGTCAATGGTCTTTCAATTTGACGTTCGACATATTCTATGATTTGACCAGCAACATCCACTCCTGTTACTTTCTCGACACCTTCAAATCCTGGAGAACTATTTACCTCGAGTACTAGTGGCCCTCTCTCTGAACGAAGCATATCTACACCTGCAATATTAAGTCCTAATGCTTTGGTGGCGATTATTGCTGTTTTTTTCTCGGCGGGTGATAGGCGAACTTTCTCCCCCTGACCACCCCGGTGCAGGTTAGATCGGAATTCACCTTCTTGACCTTGACGTTTGTATGCAGCAATGACTTTTCCTCCCACCACCAAAACTCTAATATCAGCGCCGCCGGCTTCCTTTATGAATTCTTGGACGAGTATATTAGCATTCAACCCATAAAAAGCCTCAATAACCGATTTTGCTGCACTCTTAGTTTCAGCCAAAACAACACCTAGTCCCTGAGTTCCTTCTAACAACTTCACAATTAACGGTGGCCCACCCACTGTTTTAATCAGGTTTTGTACATCACGAGGTTGTTTTGCGAAAACTGTTTTAGGGATTCCAATTCCGTGTTTAGCTAGTACTTGAGTAGCCCTGAGCTTATCTCTAGATCGAACTAACGCAAGTGAGCTTAACGTAGTATAGACATGCTTAACCTCAAATTGACGAATAATAGAACTTCCATAAAACGTTACGGAGGCACCTACTCTGGGGATAATCGCTTGGTAATCCAATAATTCCTCTTCGCCTAAAAAAACATTATTGTTGCCAGTTTCCATAGCTACATAGCAGTGGTTGTGATTGATCACATTTACTTCATGACCACGTTCTTCTGCAGCTTGAACCAGGCGGGAGGTACTGTATAAATTTGGATTTGCACTTAAAATGGCTAATTTCATTCCGGTAGGTTATTTTGTTACATCCACGATGAAACCCTTTTCAAGAAGGTTCCTGCCCACTAGCATATCGTAGGTCAATTTTGTTCTATCAGAAAATCCGATTAAAACCTCAAAGGATTGTTGATTTATGGTCACTAGAGTTTTCACCATGGGTCGGGACTTTCTTATACCAAAAGAATTACGCACGTTTCTTACGACAAAGTCAGTAAAGACTATTTTTTCCCCGGTATAATAATCACTATCCTTATCAAACAGTACTACGACTAGTTCGGAAGTATCTTCATTATAGGCAATAACAGAGGCATTTATAGCACAAGTCGCTGCACCTGTATCCACTCTGGCTTGTAAACCATGGATGTTCAACGAAGGTATAGCCACGACTGTTGTGGCGCCCAAAGTATGAGGAGATTTCATAGGTTAAAAGTGCATTCTTTTTTGGTTCAAAACACACAGTTTATAGAATATACTAAAATTTAATTTTAGCTGATGCTGAAATACTCAATGGAGCCTCTTCGCCGGCTAGCAGGTTATAGTAACCAGCGATTCCGATCATGGCTGCATTGTCCATGGTATACTGAATAGGAGGAAGGTAAATCGTTAAATTTTTATCAGTTCCCAGTTTTGTTAAGCGATTTCTAAGTCCTGAGTTAGCACTGACTCCGCCGGCAATAGCGACGTGCTTAATACCGTAGTCCTTCACCGCCAACTCAAGTTTTTTAAACAATACATCGAGCAATGCATTTTGGTAACTCGCACATATGTCGTTTAAGTGTTTAGAGACAAAATCGGGGTCTTCCTTTACCTTCTTCTGAAGATTATATAAAAAGCTGGTCTTCATTCCTGAAAAACTGAAGTTATATCCATCTACCAAACTTCTACCAAAGGCCATGAAACCTGAGTTACCTGTCTGGGCAAGTTTATCTATGACAGGGCCACCGGGATAGGGTAGTCCTAGTATTTTAGCTGCCTTATCGAAAGCTTCACCCACCGCATCATCAATAGTCTCTCCAAGTATATCCATGGCTTTTGGACCCTTCACCAATACCAATTGTGTGTGTCCTCCACTGACGGTTAGGCATATAAATGGAAACGATATTGGGGTAATGGGATGGGCATCTTCAATGAGATGTGCCAAAATGTGTGCATGCATGTGGTGAACCGGTACCAATGGAATATCCAAGGCAAGCGCTAAACTCTTTGCAAATGAGGTTCCTACAAGCAGTGAACCCATCAATCCGGGACCATTTGTAAATGCTATGGCATGTAGCTGTGAAGGTTTGATATTCGCTACCTTTAATGCTCGGTCTACTACCGGTACAATATTTTGCTGATGCGCCCTAGAGGCTAATTCAGGAACAACACCACCATAAGCTGTATGCACCTCTTGAGATGCCACTTCATTAGAAAGTACTTTATTGCCGTACAGCACTGCCGCGCTTGTGTCGTCGCAGCTACTTTCTATTGCTAAGATGTAAGGTATTTGCTCCATGGAAGATTCAAAATTACCACAAAGAAAATTTACTACACTACGAAGGGTGCTGTTCTTGTGCACTCTTTTTGTCGTAGTGGTAATAGGTGGCTTGTTTGGGTTATTTAATTCAAGCTCACTTCAACAGCGCCTATTCCACCACTATGTTTCACCTGGTTTAGTTAAGAATGAAATTGACATTAGTTTTTCTCAGTTGAAATACGTGTTCCCAAATTCTTTCAAGATTGATTCTAGCTCACTTTCATATAGAGATACAATACTCCTAGAATTAGGTACTGTTTATATAGACGACTTAGATTGGATAGGGGGCATTAAAATTCAAGAAATACGGTTAGAAGCGCTTAATATAAAACGTTCTATTGAAGATCCTTGGGTGACCAGTTTGCTAGATGAATTCAACGCTGCGGAGTCCTCTCAAAGTGTGGAACTCCTTCCTTTTAAACTTGCGGTAGATACTTGGAAACTTCAAAGTCTAGAGTTTTTTAATGCGACAGACACTGTGAATGCGGGTATAAATGGACTTGAATTTGTTGGCGATCCGCAGGAAATCAGAGCGCAGAAATTGAATATTTCATTACAATACAGAGGAATGGAATTCTTCACAGAGCTTGATCGTATTGACGTTTCTTCGGGTTACGAATTTTCGGCAGTACTTAGAATTAGAGAAAATGATATAGGCCTTTTAAGCGCGGAGATAAAATATTCTATGGATAGTTCATCAGTGTTGGGTGAAGTTGTTTTGGTGAACGAGCCAATCGTACCATATCCTAATATGGATGTGGTTGAAGAGTTCCTTTCTGGAAGTCGATTGACATTTTCTGGTAGGGTAAAAGAGAACATGATTTATGGCAATATGTCAATTGATCAATCCCTGTATAATGCTCAGGGACAGTTGGAATGGAATATAGATTCCGCCGTATTATCAATGCAGGCCTTTGCTTACCCCTCCACATCGATTTATACGACCGATTTATTAAAGGGGTACAGCGATTTTTGGAATCAATTTTCTCCCGAGTCTTTAGATGTTCAATTGAAAACAGATTTTAAGGAATTAATGGCATTTGAGATCGTATTAAATGATGGTGTAAACACCGCCTCCGTGGCAGTACCTCACCTAAACGAACCAGTGCGTATCCATGCACGTTTGCCTCAGATTAGCTTGGGACCGTTGACAGGATTAGAACTCAAGTCTGTGATTTATCCTGATATAAAATCAGTGATGGCGTTGAAAGAATTTAAGGTTAATACGGTGTCGCCAGAATTGGTACTCAACGATTCTATCATAAAAGGCCTTAGTTTTTCCTATGTACATGCTGAACATCTAGATTCCATTTGGCTCAGTTGTTTGGATGACCAATTGGATTTGGATGGGTATGCAATTCTGATGGATGAGCGAATAAGTACATCATTGCATCTTAACCAGGTAGGTTTATACCTTTTCGATCCATTAGATACGGCTCAGTACTTGAGTGCCGATCTACAAGGAGATTTCACCCTAGATGGTAATGGTTACGTAAGACTGAGCGACCTGCTACTCGAAAGAGCTAATGATGTCGTATTCATGCGCGAATTTCAGGTGACACATGTTAGCAGTAGGTATAATCGAAGTTTCGCAGTACAAAGTGATGTTTTAACAGGTTTTATCGAAGGGCAATGGGATTTTAAGGATGTCACATTCTTGAGCGATCAAGTCGTGCAGCATGTTATTGGACAAAAAAATCTAAGTTGGGAACCTTCTTCCTTTAAATTTGAGATTAATGCAGGAAGTACAGACTGGTTGACCGACTTGTTGCACCTGAATGCACATCTCTCACAAGAATCATATCTCTTTGGCCTTTACGATGGGCCTAACAATCGATGGTCCATTACAGCAGATGTTCCAAAATTTCAGATGGGTAAGATCTCTGCAAATGATTTTTATTTAAACTCTAGTCAAATTATTGACGAAAACTCCACCGCATTTAGAGCAAGTCAAATCGACTATGGCAACAACACGTTAGATACCGTATTTATATCAAGCCAAGGGGCTAAGTTGGAGCATCAGGTCGAGGTCTTAATTAGTCTTAGGGATAGTATTCCGTCTACATTAGACCTACGCGCTAACTATGGTAAGGGCTGGGCGGAAGTGATTCAAAGTGATTTCAATATAGGGAAGTCGGATTTTTCGCTGAACAAGTCGTCCATTGTAAAATGGAACCAAAAGTTATGGTCCATTGACTCATTAGGCTTCAATAATTCGGAGGGGGAGTTATGGATAGATACCAAAGAGGTAGGTCCCAACAAGAACATAACCAATGTTCACCTAAGCGGAGTTGAGTCTGAACTATTGAACTACATCATTCGGGATCCTGACGCAGTGTTGTCAGGTCAGCTAAGCTTGAATGCCACAGCGTCAAATTCACTATCATCTCCGGCATTAATTGCGAACGTTGTATATGATGACTTCGGTTTGAATGATACCTATTACGGTCGATTTACTTCAAACTTGCAATGGAATGATGATGGACACATTTTTTCACAGGGTCAGCTTTTAAACAAGGGTGAGAGTGCCTTTAATTATGGTGGACATTATGATATAGAGGACGATGAGATTGATATACGTGTAAGTCTGAATGACTTAGACATTAGTGCTGCTACTCCCTTTTTACATGGGGTCATGACCAATCTTCGGGGAAAATTAGAGGGGGGCATTTCCATATATGGTCCTAGAGATGAATGGAATATAAGTGGTTCCATGGTTTTGAAAAATGGCCAGTTTAACATCCCTTCAGTCGGATCAGAATTATCCACCATGGAACCAGCCGACATCCGGATTACAAATACCATCATTGAGTTGGATTCAACACAGTTCTATGTACCCGCAGACAGCACGTTGGCTTGGGCATGGGGTAGTTTGTCCCACAATAATTTTAAAGACTTAAATTTTGACATACACCTTCAAACGGATAGTATTAGAGCTGTGGACATGTCACGGAAAATGGACAGCTACTTCTATGGTGTGGCTATTGCTTCCGGTGACCTGACCCTCGAAGGTCCTATCGAGCAGCTACATTTAGATTTATCACTTGAAACGAAGGAGGGAACTAACTTTAAAATACCATTAGACAATCCCACGGCTGTTGAGACACCTAGTTTTATACATTTTATAGGTCAAGATAAGGTCGTTATTGACCCTACAGTGGATCCTGAAAAACTAGAATATTTCACTACGGATATCGCTATATCTGCTACTGAAGATGCACAGATAGAATTAGTTCTAGATGAGGTCCTAGGTGATGTAATTAAAACGACAGGAGTAGGGAATTTACGGTTAAAGATTCTTGAAGACGAGAGTTTGGAGATGTTTGGGCTCTACACCGTATCCGCCGGATCTTACCTTTTTACCTTACAGAACATTATCAATAAAAAATTCACCTTACTACCAGAAGGCACGATTTTATGGAGCGGGGACCTATATGAGGCAGATGTGAACTTAGAGGCCAAGTATTCATTATCTACGTCTCTTCAAGGATTAGTTACCAGTTCTGGATATAATGGTGAAAATGTTGATGTTGACCTTATTATATTACTAAAAGGCGCATTAATGTCTCCTGAGATTTCTTTTAGAGTAGAGTTACCCAATGCGCCCTCTAGTTATTCGGATGAGCTTCAACGGCATTTTCTCAATGACGATGCCATGAATTATCAAGCTTTCTCACTGTTGATGTTGGGTGAGTTTTTTAAACAAGATCTCGCAATTCAAGAAAGTATAAATCTGGGATCTTCTGTAAGTAAAACCACCTCAGAATTTCTTGTTAGTGAGTTTGGGAGTTGGTTGACGGCTGGAATAGGCTCCTATGTGGATTTAGAATTAGATTACACCTCAGGTGTTAATCCATACAATAACCTAACTAATACGGGAAACAACCTCAATCTAGGAGTGAGTAAAAATTTCTTTGATGGTCGTCTAAAGGTGAATTCTTCGCTAGACATTCCCATTGCTCAAGACGGGAACTCTACGCTGCTGTTGGGTGATACAGAGATTGCTTACTCCATTACTAAAGACGGCAGAATTGTACTAAAGGCTTTTAATAGGAGTAACAGAAACGATCCATTGCTTCAAAACGCGGGTCCTTATACGCAAGGAGTCGGTATACAGTTTCACAAGGAATTTGAGCGTCTCGAGAAAACCAAATAAGGCATAGGGCGTCCTTTATTGCTTTTTCTCAATAATTCTTACGGCTTCCACTAAGGTGTCAACATAATGATCTGGTATAGTGGTATGAGGCTTCATGCCATGGCCTGTTTTTACCCTTATTGTAGTGACGTTAGCATTTGCCCCAGCTTCAATATCCCTTGGGCTATCACCTACGAGGAAGCTCTGGCCCATGTCAATATTGTATCGTTTTTGAGCCTGTAGCAACATCCCTGGAGACGGTTTGCGACACTCACATTTGACTTTGTACTCTTGGATTTCTCCCTCAAATCCACCATGAGGATGGTGAGGACAGAAATAGATTGCTTCTACAAAGGCTCCATCAGCGCCTAATTCTGTTTCCATTTTTTTATGGATATCCCCTAATTCTTTGATGGTACAAAGCCCACGAGCTATGACACTTTGATTGGTAACAACGACCACCAAAAACCCCATTTTATTAAGTTTCTTGATGCTTTCAGCAGCATATGGATACAGTTGAAAGTCCTTTGGACGATGTATCAAATCGGTATCTATATTTATGACACCGTCGCGGTCTAGGAAAACACACTTTTGCAACTGGTTAAGGTTTCTCGCAGCTACTTTACCACTTTGTAAGGCTTCCTCTACTTTATACAATCGATCAGGCGTGCCCATGTCCTTTAGATATTCTGGGGTGTTGTAGGCGTATAAATCCAACTCTTTATGTAAGGATGGGAAAATGTCTTTTCCAAAATCTGCTTTTACACCAGCTTCGAGATAATCCAACACTATGGGGTTAAACACATAGGCGGCTGCATTGACCAAATTACGGTATTGGAGTCCTTCAGGGTGGGGCTTAGCGTAAAACGCAGTTACTTTATCATGGCTGTCTACATCCAATAAATCGCTATCATATGGATGGTCATTCGGATGTACAACTAAGGTTGCATCTGCGCCTTTCACTTTATGAAAGTCCAAAAGCCTGCTCAGGTCCATGTCCATTAAGACATCACCATAAAGAACCAAAAAGGGTTGGTCAAGCTCTGATTGCAGTGCTTTAACACCTCCAACAGTACCTAGAGGAGTGGGCTCCACATAATATTGAATATCAATTCCAAAATCTTCACCGTGTCCAAAATGGGATTCTATCTGCTCATAAAGGTGATTTACAATGAACCAAACCTTTTCAAAACCATGTCTTTTAAGAAGCTCAACTTGATATTGTAGTATAGGTTTACCTAGAATGGGCATCATAGGTTTGGGGATATCATTGCGTAGCTTTGATAATCGCGTGCCTTTCCCACCTGCAAGTATGATCGCTGTCTTCATTTCTGGTAATTTGTTCAAACGTACTAATCAACCTTCACGTAAGGGCTAAAATTCAGAAAACTTTATTAAAGTTCTATTGCAATTACGAGCGTGTTTGGCTGGGGGCGCGGAGAATATTGATACATTGTCGTTCAAGTCAATCAGGAATGGCGTAACGTTAATATCCTGAAATGTAAGTAGTTCGTGAATCAGTGTAGGTAGGCGACCTTATAGGGATGAAATAATTTTAACATATTTTCAGTCATAGCCTTGGATAACATAAAATAGGAGTTACATTTGCAACCGCAATTAATTACTGGTCCGGTAGTTCAGTTGGTTAGAATACAAGCCTGTCACGCTTGGGGTCGCGAGTTCGAGTCTCGTCCGGATCGCTAAGACGAAAGTCAATAGCAGTAAGCCTTCCACGAAAGTGGAGGGCTTTTTTTATGCATTATAATCAACGGTAGAAGTGAGTACCATTTCATTTTCTAACCTTTTTTCCTCGACCCTCGTGAATCTTGCAATACCTATGTTCTTCTATGGCTGGTCGCTCACATTTTGCGCCGCTTTTGGTTTTAAAAACACACTTTCGAAACACTACTTTTTTCGAATATATTTTCTTTTCTCTTAATATGGGAAGTACCTTAGAACGGTCCTTTAGACAAATACTACAGGGTAATAATCCTCTTTGTAATGCGAGACGTTCATCGACATGAATTTGTCCGTTTTTAAGATATCTACAGCCATCAATATGATACCGTGCACCAGAGGCATTAACACCTCGTGTTGTAAATGCAACTATTTCTTTGAACGCGGTGGTATCAGTAGATGACTGAGCACTAACTTTGAGACTCATTACCATTAAAAAGCAAATACCAGCTGCAATGCGACTCATCTCTCTCATGAGAACAAAACTATTCATAATATTCTTGGTTTCCCTGCCTCAGGTACTCTTGTGTCAGATAACCATGATAAATTTTGACTATCTCACTGTAGATGAGTCTCCAAAGGGGCCTATTGGCTTTTTAGGCACAGGTGTTTCCATGGTTCATCCAAACCTTCCTGTTTACGGCGGCATCAGATTAAATAATGCGTTAATAGGTAAACGTGCTGGATATTACACCTTTGGTTATCATATGGGGGCTCAAGTTCCCTTAAGACGTGGACTTTACTTTCATCCTAGATTGATGTTTACTTCTGGAGGAGGAGCGGAGTCAAACGATGGCTCAGGAGGTTTTGCAACCATATCCACGAGTTTAGATTATAAATGGAAGGATTGGTCTTTAGGGATGGGTGGACAATACAGTTATATCAGTACTGGCGTCATTCAGGGCGTCAGCCCATATATCACTTTGAACAAATCGATTTCATTCGTAGAACCATTGAAGGAAGACCTTCATGTACAATTGTTTACAAATACCCTGTATTCCATTTGGAATGAACACTCGAGACCTACTGGTTTTATTGGGGTTGGTGGACGAAGTTTTTCCGATCAATTTTACACCAGTGTCTATCTTACGGCTGCGGTCACTGATCTTGGAGGGTATATGGATGTTTATGGAGGGTACGGTACCTACAAAGATGTTGGCCCATTCAGAATGCTGCTTGAGGCTAATCTAGGTACAGGAGGGGGTGGACGAGCACCAGCAGGTGGTGGAGCCCTATGGGGGACCCAAGGTGAATTACAGTATCATGCTGAAAATCTTTTTGCTGGAATAAGTGGTGGGCTACTCAGTAGTATCAACGAGCCTTTTTATTTCTCATTTCTAGCTCTACATCTGGGAACAGAATTGAAGTTCAACTCGAACGCTAAGAGAAATGAGTCTTACGCGAAAGAAAACTTACAGATTGAGAGCTCTATAAGGACGTATTTAGGGAGCAATGGTTTTTCTAATCTTGGAGTAGCCTTTCAGTTGTATCGGTATAAGGCACTTTCACTCCGAGGAGAAAGTTATTGGGCATTTACAGATGGTAGAGGGGCCTATGCAGAAGGTTTATTCGGTATCCGTTACCAAAAGAATTGGTGGTATATAGAATCACAAGTTGGCGCAGGTGCGGGAGGTGGAATAAACCTTTGGAATGGCGCGGGTTTAGTTTTTATAAATTCTGGATTTGATATACCACTAAATGAAAGGGTCACATTAAATTCAAAGTACATTTATAATGCCTACTCAACCACTGAATTTCCTGTTCACGGTCTACAGTTTGGATTAGGATATAAAATCCCCTTTAAAAAGGCGTAACCTCATTGTCTATGCGCATGGTTAAACTAATGCTTATTCTCTTACTGTTCTCTACGGAGACCGCAGGGCAAGCTACGTCCATGCAAATGCAGCTTGAATCCTTAAATGGTCCTACCCCCATGAGTTGGATGACACAGCGGTTTTTGATTCACAAGGACTATAACAGCACACGGTTTGGTTTTGGTTTGGAAACGCAAAGTGCGATTTCTGGTAATTATGGTGGATTTTACGTGTTTGGGGTTCACGGAATTGCTGAGAAAAAATGGAAACATTTATCAATGTCTGCTGGTGTAACTCTCGCAACTGGAGGAGGAGCTGGTGCACCAGATGGCGACGGATTTATGTACAGGCTAGAAGGAGCTGCGAAATACGCAATAGGTATGAAACAGGCCGTAGGTATATCTATAAGTGCATTAGATTTTCCTTCCGGAAATATATACTCTCTTCACCCAGCATTGCAGTGGTCTTATACAATGCCCTACAAATGGCAAACCTCTGGAGTGTTTGATTTATTCTACACCAGCATATCCTTGGTCACTGGGGTACTATTTCTAGATGAGAATGATGCATCACGCATTACAACGAATGGGCGATCAATATACGCGGGTGTTAGGTTTTCACAAGCAGTGCTTCCGGTTCTCGACCTTGATTTACAATTAGGTGCGTCAGCGGTTGGAGCGACAGACGGCTTTATGGATTACAAAGCAGGTATAACTTGGTTACCTGTTAGCATGCCGTTGGAACCTTACCTAAGACTAGCCTTGGGATCCGGTGGTGGGGGATCTATGAGGACAGCTGGTGGCCTTGCTGTTTGCACTGGATTAGGACTAAGAATGAATGACCGATTTGAACTTGGAATGGACTATTGGAATGCACTAGAAACTCGAATGGGTGCTCCTTTTTTAACAATGAGCGCCCGATTTCCGGTCATAAGCAACTTTGGTTTTATAAATAAGGCAAAGTACATAGGCTCTAAAGAAAATTTAAAGTCTAAAACTATGGTCTTGGTCACAGGATCTAGGATCAATTTGTCTCAAGGAACTGACCGCAATGGTCTAGAATATGAGCCTATGGGTGCCTTGTTTCTGGGCGGTAAAATTCCGATGAAGTCTTCCTTGTGGTTAAGTGGAGAAACACTTTGGGCTGCCACAGGTGGCTACGGGGCGTATGCAGAAGGAATGTTTGGCGTATACCATGATACATGGAAGCACCAGTCTGTTGTTTTGGGGTGGAATGGAAGTGTTATAGCCGCAGGTGGCGGTGGAATTAACGTTGGAAAGGGGGCTGCTATAGCCGCTGGTGTTCATCTTTCTAAAATGCTAAATAAAGGATTGAGAATATCCGCGATAGCGCGTTACAAATACTTTGGAATGGATGCATATAACCCTTGGACCATAGGAATTCAATTAGAACCCTCTTTCCAAGTGTACTACAAGTAAAACGGAATACCTTTGTCATTATGAAATTTAAATCTATACTTTTTATTTTTTTCTTAGGATTCTATGCGATCGGGCAGAACAATCATACAGATGCTCTTGGTAAAAAGCAAGGAGTCTGGGAGAAGAAATATGTAAGTGGAAAAACGAGATATACAGGTACGTTTAAAGACGATATGCCTATCGGAACATTTACCTACTACTTTGAGCGAGAGGGTGGTGTTATGTCTGAAGTCACGTACAGAAAATATTCTGGAGTGGGGTATGCCCAGACATTTCAACGGTCTGGAGTACGTGAGGCAGAAGGAATTTATAACAAACAGGTAAAAGATAGCACTTGGACCTATTACTCACGAGCAGGTGTTCTAACCCAAAGAGAAACGTACACTTTAGGAGTTTTAAATGGACCTCAAATAACTTATTGGGAGAATGGA
>OJEF01000006.1_pt1 | contig 55800 bp, 49 predicted proteins | sample 1593041 | NCBI WGS metagenome assembly OJEF01 (sample SAMN05416790, study PRJEB24817) | seawater metagenome | isolation source: Sea water | place: Canada:Atlantic | collected 2013-11
GACCGCCCTCACAACCGAACACAAGATTGTCCACGGTCAATGCATGCATTACCTTAATCATTTCCTTCTCTCCTTTTGTACCTTTTTATTATAGCATCGACGTAGTTTGGCGTTGTATTATATGCCGAAATTTTCACCTAAAAGGAAATAGTTCAACTACTAACCAAGGTGTCAGAGATGTTTTATTTTAGTTATTGATTAGGGGCCAGTGATTCCTTTTAATATTAAAAATGACCCGGGTGAGACTAATAACCTGAGCTCAGTTGAGCCTAAAAGATTGCGGCGCCTGCTAGATTAATATCGCCAGTATGAAATAGACAATCAAGTGCTATCAATATCCGCAAACTTTGATCTAAAAAGGCAAGCCGTCATTAATGGGGTTCAGGCTAAATCTGGAACACCAACCCTAAGTTTTATTATTTTGATGTTTGTTTTAGCGGCATTTTATGGAGTGTATCGCGCCCGTAAAAACTTTGAGGCCAATGACTGAGTTATCTTTTTTAACGGCAGCCGACTAAAGTAACCTGCTGTTTTTTACTGATTTTTTTTCAGCTTCTTGTCGTTCTAACATTTCTAATATGTACGATAGCTCACCACAACATTTATCTAATACCATGTGTGCTACTTCGTCATCATTTTTTATTCGCTCTTCAGCTAACATATCTATTCTTAGCCGCAAATACTCTATGGGGTCAGAGCGTTTCTCGCGCCGTCTCATACTGATCCCATGCGCTGGTATGCACCAGCTTTACGTGTTTCAAAAAGCCCACGCGCAACACCACTTATAAGACTTGCTGAAATGACCATCGGGGAAAAACTATACGTCTGTATCACAAAATGCTCCTTCTTTAGCTTTATCATACCGATGTAAATCAACTAATCAAGAATGGTTAAAAATGTATTCGCCACATCTACCTTGCGGGTAACGTCTGGCCAGTATTTTAGTTACTGTACTGCGGTATTCTACTATCTTTATGGTAACAATAGCCTTAGCGCAACCTGACGCGGCCTCAATCTAGCCCTGATTTGACTGGATGGGGTATTCAGCTATGCTTAAATTAATTATGAAAAAAATAATTCTAATTTGTACTTTTCTTTTTATATCCTCATCTTGCTATTCTCAAGAGGTAACTACCTATTATCTCATTCGTCATGCCGAAAAATTACGGATCGATATAACTGATAAAAATCCGAAATTAAATTATGAAGGCGTAAAAAGAGCTGATGCTTGGAAAGAAGTCTTCACTAATGTAAAACTGGATGCTGTTTATTCTACAGATTACAACAGAACTAAACTAACCGCTAAACCTACAGCTAATAGTAAAAATTTACCCATTTTTTTATACGATCCAAAAGATATGTATTCAGAATCTTTTCAGCACAAAACCAAAGGAAAAGCTGTTTTGGTTGTTGGGCATAGCAATACTACTCATATTTTCGCGAATAAAGTTTTAGGACGAGATGAATATAATCAAATTAATGATGACAACAATTCAAATCTCTATATTGTTTCTGTTATTGACGAAAAGGCTTTCTCGATTTTATTAAAGATTAATTAAGACCAGTTGCTACTTAACCTTTCACAGCCCTAGAGGCGACAACAATCTGCATAGGCGGTATCTCGATCTAGCCCTGATTTGACTGGATGGGGTATTGAGCTATAAGTCGCAAACTGCAAAAAATTACATCTTCTTTTTACTATTACAAAAAATCATTTGATCTGAGTCACTAACGGTGAAACGATTTTTGCTATTATAAGGACACATATTGCGCGTGATCATTTTAGTCGTATTGCTCTATTCACAAAATATCGGATATCGTTATGTACCTAATGAAAAACATTAACTCTCTAGCTCTTTGCTTATTGGTCGTTACTTCTTGTGGCGGCGGCAGTGAGAAAATTGAAGTCACTCCGCCCCCAGTAGCAGTTGCCACCGGCCTATTAATTCCGGTTAGTGACAGCACCGTATTGCTGGACAGCATGCGTGCCGGATTTACTGAGATCGCTGCAGCTAACGCAGCGCGTATGGGCGGCGAGGTTTGGGAGGCTACGTCAGCAGATACGAGCACCAACTTCACCACAACCTACACCCTAGAGGCTAATGTCGACGAGCATGATTTTGTTAAATATGATGGCGACCACCTATTTATAGCGCCCAGTCGAGGGATGGATTGCTGTTTTATACTTGAAGATGCATTAGCGCCTGAAATGGCAGTGGCCGACGAAATGCCTACTGAAAATGATGAGCGTAGTATTCGTATTTTAGCAACAGACCCCAGCGATGCCAGTGCCCTAGAAGTAAGTACTATAGCCTTAAGTGACAATCTGTCTGTAGAGGGTCTCTATGTAAACGACTCCCAACTTGTGGCTATAAGCAGCTCAGGCTGGTGGGGTGGCTATGGTGACTCCTTTACCCGCGTCGCCAACTGGGAATCACAAACAACTATTCTCAGCATTTATGATATCGCTGATGTAACTGCGCCTACCAATCAGATAAATATTGAATTCGAAGGTGGTTTCGTCAACAGCCGTAAAAAAGGTGACATTGTCTATCTCGTCGCTCGCCACACTCCAATTATCGAAGGCTTTGTTTATTATCCCAATGACGCACAAAAGATTGAAAATGAGCGTCTGTTAAGTGAAATATCGCTAGAAGATATGCTGCCCACTATGTCCATTGATGGGATTTCAAGCCCCTTAGTTAATGTTGGCGATTGTCTCATTACTGATTCCGAGCATGAACTATCTCCCGCAGTCAACGGTTATCCGACTATGACAATCCTTATTGCAGTTGACCTTGTCGATCGCAGCATTGCCAAAGCACGTTGCTATCTAGAGCCCACAGATGGTATCTATGTCAGTCAAAATGCTATCTACCTCAGTCAAATTGATTACGATGACTCTCTGATAGAGCCTTCGTCACGCACGATTATTCATCGTTTCGAATTGACGAAAAATTTGGGCTATCAAGGATCAGGGGCAGCTGAAGGCTCCCTTTATCTTAGCGGTGACAGAGATTTCAGAATAAATGAGCATGATGGATATCTGCGGCTAGTGACTACACAGAGAACCGGTGATTCGTCAGATACAGTTGATCATAAACTTTCTATACTTAAATTAAATACCCAAGATGTTGAGCTTGATCTCGTCTCCACCTTGCCTAATTCTGAGCGCCCAGAAGCCATCGGAAAACCCAATGAAGCTCTTTATGGTGTGAGATTTATGGGTGATGCACTCTACCTAGTTACCTTTGAACGTATCGATCCACTGTATGTTGTTGATCTCTCACAACCCACAGATCCAATGATTGCCGGCGAGCTAATGGTGACTGGCTTTTCGGACTTTCTTCATGCGGTCAATGACGATCTACTCATGGGCTTAGGACAGGATGAAAACGGCTTAGTCAAGTTAGAGCTTTTTAATGTTGCAGATATGACCGCACCCTACTCTTTGGGGGGTATTTCCTTGGGAGAAAGTGAGGGAGCATCCTGGGGATACTCAGAAGCGCGCTACAATCGCCATGCATTTACCTATCAGGCAATTGATGCCAGCAAAGATCGGTTTCTTATCCCAGCTACCATTTCGTTTTATTCCGCAGAAATGGGTTATCAAGAAGATAATCGGCTGTATATGTTTGAGATCAATAGTAAAGACAATGCAGCCTTAGCTTCTATTGATGAGATCGGCCGGATTAGCGCTGGGCGAGAATGGTGGCAAAGCAACCTCATGCGCTCTGTGATTCATGATGATGCAGTGTATTACGTTAATGGTAACGCTGTATGGTCGGCTTTATGGACCAATCCTACCGAACAAAAAGGCCCGCTATAAAGTTATAAAAAAGGCTGCGCATTGCGTACAATAACTATTCCTACGCACATCTAGAGGCGACAACAATCTGCATACGTGGGATCTTAAAGGTTCTGCCTTTTTTTTGCGTCGGACATTTAGACTCTGTTAAACAGTTGTCTGATCTGAATATGCTCTGACGCTGACAATATCACCTTCACGGAACATAAATTTGTTGGAAGCGGCTAAGCCAATGGTAATGATGGGGGCGACTAAGCCTAAAAATGTATAGGGCAGATAATCGAGGGTTGCGACACCGAGAACAGATGAATAGTAAACTCCTCCCAGACCCCAAGGAATAAGTGGTGAGGTTACGGTAGCGCTGTCTTCGCTTACTCTGGAACACACTTGGGGCAATAGTTTTAGTTTTTTGTAGGCGGGTACCAGCATGCGCGTTGGAATAATGACCGCCATATACTGACTGGCGGCAAAAATATTGATGGCGATTGAGGAAAATACGTGGGTAATAACCAGCCCACTAACCGAGCTGACCAGACTTTTGATTTTGCCAAGAATCACATCTAACATACCGGTCTTTTCCATTACTCCTCCCATAGAAAGTGCGACAAAGCCAAGAGAGATAGTCCACATCATATTCTGGAGTCCGCCCCCGGATAATATTTTATCTACGTCGGGTACGCCAATATTTGACACATAGCCAAAATTCATAAATTTCAGCATTTCGCTAAAGCTGTGGCCTTGTAACCCTATCGCAATAATCATACCGAAAATGGATGCCAGAACCATAACAGCCAAACCACTGACCTTTTTCATTACCAGCGCTATAACCAAAATTGGTGGGAGTAAGGTAATGGCATTCAGGGAGTATCTGGTATCCAAGCCGTTCATAATTTCGAGGAGTTTTTCGTCATTGACGGGGCCACTAGATTGGACCAACAGCCCCCATAAAAAATACATGAGCAATGAAATTATAATTGCTGGACCGGTGGAATAGACCATGCTTTTCACGTGATCAAACAGGTCGGCCTGGGCTACACCAGAGGCCAGGTTGGTGGAGTCGGATAATGGGGACATCTTGTCGCCAAATATCGAGCCTGAAATAACCGCGCCGGCGGTAATAGCAGGTGCAATGCCAAGACCAATGCCAATACCCATAAATCCAACACCAAAGGTCGCTGCGGTTGTCCAAGAGCTCCCGGTTGATATTGAGCCGATACTGCAAATAAGGCAGACAGAAAATAGAAAGTAGTCAGGTGACAGCAAGAGCATGCCGTAATACATCATCGCAGGAATTGTGCCTGCAGCGACCCAGCTGGCAATTAAAACACCTACCAACATTAGAATCAGCATTGGCAACATGGCAATCCGGCAACCATATAAAATAGCGTTTTGGATATCATGCCAGCGGTAGCCATGACACATCGCCACAACAGAGGCATAGGCGGTGACCAACAACAGGGTAATTTGCGTGGAACCTGTATCGTCCAGCCAAAACACCTGCGTTGATATGGATATCAGAAGGAATACCAGTACGCTTAGCGCGCCTGCAAAGGTCATGTTCGGCTGAGTGCCATCGCTATACTTATCATCGCCTGGCATAGATCCCCTGAGGAAAAAAACAACTAAAATAATAACTGAATACCCCATTCAGCCAAATCAGGGCTGGATCGAGGTGCCCTCCCGAAAGAGCCTAATCATATCATCGGGTACATACTGCCTGCCAACCCTCTATTTACTTCTGGGTACATACAGTGTGTTACTCATTCATCCATAAAATAACAGGAGAAATAATATGACTGAATTAGATATCTTTATGCTTTAAGCACAAAATAACCAGGGAACAGGGATGTATCAAGTTGCGTTGGCCTTCAGTGTTTGGGTGGCCTTTCGTGTTTCTGGTATAGCAGGCCAGCAATATAGTGATAATGTTATTGTAAAACTCGCGGCCACCGGTTTTGGTCCTGGTGCCTGGTTTTTCAATTATTCCTAGCGACCCAGTTGCGGTGATACTTCAGGTTTCTATTTTGGTGTTGATACTGCTTCCCATTTGGGCGCCTAAAAAATAATATCTGATTGTTGTGTAAGTTTTGAAGGGTCCCGCAAGGCCCCTGAAAACTTTAGATACAGTCAAAGCTCGTTATTGAGAGTTGGTTCTTAGCGAGTTAACGCTGCGCGTTTTGATTCACCACTAACTTTGGGCTTCGGTCTGTTCTATACAGACCCCAATGTTTTTCGGGTTCAAGCGGATCACAAGACCCTTTCCAGCTTTCATCAAAGGCTTCAAAAAAGTAAACCAATACCTGCTCTTGCTCGGCCCAATCCATCAATTGCTGATAATATTGCTTTTGATAAACCTCGTTAACTTTATCCGCATCAATACCAAGACCGTTAGAGTTAGTCGCCCAACCCGCCTCAGTAATAACAACTTGAACATCAGGATAAGCTTGAGCGACAGCATTATAATTTTCTATGGTGTAGGCCAAACCTTCTTGAATGCTTTTATACTCCCATACTGGATAAGTATGAATAGAAATAAAATCAATCTCTTCAACTAACGGTTTCAATTTATCTAACCAAGGCACATAGTTTTCGCAAAATGTCACCGGCTGAATCACGGATAATTTAAGCTGCTTGGCATAATCGACCAAGCTCGCAGTCGGCACTAGGTGATCGGTCCAACTCACTGACGCTTCATTACCTATCGATACAGAGCTAACAATACTGTTATAACTATTTGCCAATGTTATTAAAGTAGTGATTTGTTCTTGATTATGTTGCTTATTTTCTTGCAATTGCTCTGCCGAATAATCAGCGCCCCAAGGACATTCAGGATTACTAAGCTCAGCAGTAATATAAGCACCTAACATTACATCAAAGGGCATATTCTCTTCACTAATAACGTCTAATACCGTTTTAGAATGCGCGTCACTGGCGTATAAACGCAGCGACTGCCATTGTCCTTTTAATATTAATAAGTCTTGCTTAACTTCTTCATATGAAGGTAAATCATCAGATGCCGGACTTTGTCCATCACGGTAACCGGAATAACAAATGGCTTTAGCAAACGGTAGTTTTTTATTATTAGTCATAATCATTTATACGTACTTAAGTTTCTCATTTTTATCCCACAATCCCCAATAGGCTCCTACGTCGCCCTCGGCTCCCACTTTCCACGATTCGTCAAACGAAGAAAAATAAAACATATCAACATCATCCGTATGCGCCCAATGCTGGGCATTAAGAAAATAGCGGATGGCGTTTTCTTCTGAAGGTTGCGCACCATAAAAAATCTGCCCTTTGTTCGGCCAGCCAGTTTCAGTAATGATGACTTTCTTTCCTGCCGCAATCTCCTGCGTTCTTCGATACATATCCTTCATGTATAGCAGTGAATATTCGATTGAGCAACCTTCCCAGAAAGGATAACAGTTGGCGAGAATAACATCGCAGAGCTTTGTGATTGCTGGTCGATCTTCAAATTCATAATAAGCATCAACGTAACCCACTGGCACTTCTGGCACTGCGGCTTTAAAACGGCGTATATAATCAAGCAATTGCTCTTCCGTTAGATCGTCACGGTACATCACTTCATTGCCAACGGCGGCTATATCAACATAGCCATCTTGGGCGAGCTTAATTAAGCCCTCAAGCTCACTTTCATTTTTTTCGAAATCTTTACCCAGCCAAGCGCCCACTAAGGTTTTTAACCCCGATTGTCGAGCAACCACAGGAATTAATTGATTACCCTGAATGCATGAAAACGAACGGACCCATTGCACATAAGGTTTTAAGACCGACATTCTTCGTTGCACTTGCGCTAAACTGAGCTCATCGCCAGGCTTTTGGCCTTCTTCATAGGCACTAAAGCCAATACCATGCATGCCCTTTTCTGGGTACGCTTGAAAATAGTCATGCAATTGCCCGCTATTTTCTGCAGACACGTTCATCCCTGAAAGGGATAATATTTTGCCGTCTCTCTTAGACATTTAATAAATTACCTTGGTGGATTTCGATTGAATTATTTCTTGATTATGCGCTTTGCTTTAAAGAGGCCGAGCCTGGAACACTCAACATTAACACCAAACATGATAAATTCGTTAGAACATATCAACGCGAGTAGCCGCGCGATATTACTGGACAGTCTTTAAAGTTACAACTGAGAGGCATGCTTTTGAGGTGAGACGCATGAGTTTCATGATGAGCCGCTTAAAGCCAAGGTCTTATTCAATGACCACAAGCTTTCCTCATCAACAGCTGATCAAAAATTAATCTACTTTACTGCCCTGCATCAATTAAATCAGTGAACATTCATTTTAATGGCCCTCCATACCCTCCTCTGTCAATAAGAATGGCCTCTTAGCCCATCTAATTCTATTTCTCTCTATAAATTCATTCCCACTTCAGCCTCGCAAGAAACGAAAGCTAACAAGGGCTGTAGAGACTTTGAAGATAGTATATGGCGGTGAGAGAGGGATTCGAACCCTCGAAACGCTATTAACGCTTACACACTTTCCAGGCGTGCTCCTTCAGCCACTCGGACACCTCACCGTAAACTGTTACCGATTATCTACTGATCGGACATCAATAGGAGCACCGGCGTGCTCGTCTTATTATCACTAAAATCAACCTGAACTATAAAACCAAAAAAAGTCGCAATAACCAACAAATAAAAGGGCTTCAGGGTCAGTTCGAGCGCGGGCAACTTTACACAAATAGAAGGCCAAAAGCAATCAAGATAGCGTGGCTACTAATATATTAGCCACGGTAACAATCAGAATGTTAAACTATGCGAATGCAAATAGAAAAAAGCCAAAACTACTATCATCTAATTATCTCCAGCTTGGCTTCAATGCTCATTATTATCAGCTGGGAGGACTCAACACACCACCTTCTTTTACTAATATTGCTAGCAACTATACTTTTATATTTAGCGCTTAATTATGTGTTGCCAATATCCTATTCCGAGCGGTCCAAACATCCTTATTCTGGACCCAGTGCAGACTACTTTATCACTGGCATGCTGTTAGCCTTAGCCGATTTTGATTACACTTTTGTTTTAATAGTCAGTGGTGCATGCGCTGTATCTGTGCTTGGGTACCGCCTCAAATTTTTATTTATAAATATATCACTGGTAATTATTGGCGCTATTATTGGATACTGGCTATTGCCTCAATCAATTAGCCCTTCACCAGTAGCAATCATTTGTAGTGTGCTAGTAGTTGGCGTTTATGGCTTGCTTTTAATGGACCGTGCGCTGAGAGATCATGCGCTAATGGTTGATCAATTATCTGCGGCAAATATAGAGATCGAATTACTTAATAATCGAGCTTTTCAGCTCTCGGAATATATCTCCCCCACCGTTAGACGGGCGATATTTTCAGGGGTAAAGCTTAAAAAAAACCCCGAAGAGAAACACGTCAGTATCTTCTTTTCCGACATCGTTGGTTTTACAAGACTGACTGAACAACTTACCCCAGATAATCTAAACACTTTCCTAAATACCTATCTAAGTGAAATGTCCAAAATAGCGGTGCGATTTGGTGGCACTATCGACAAAATAATGGGTGACTCCATTATGGTCTTTTTTGGTGACCCCCGTAGTCGCGGTGTCAAAAATGACGCTGTTAGCTGCGTGTCAATGGCCCTTGCAATGAAAAAGAGTATGGCAGAGCTGCAGTCGCGATGGCAACTGCAAGGCATTGAAACCCCGCCCTCCATTCGTATAGGAATCAATTCGGGATTATGTAGAGTTGGTAATTTCGGCTCAGCATTCTATCTTAACTATACGCTTTTAGGCCGCTCAGTTAATCTCGCCAGTAGACTTGAGACAGCTGCCAGTGCTGGGGAAATCTTAATCTCTCTATCAACGTATAACCTTGTCAAACATAAAATCCACTGTATTAACAAAGGTGAAGTATCCGTTAATGGGTTCAGTCAACCACTGCTGGTATACAGCGTCTTAGGCTTGATAGAGCAAGATAAAAAAACATTATCTGACCAACCAAAACCTCAGGCCTAAACTCAGTAAAAACGTCTACTTCAGCAGCATGCTATTCGTAATCTGCTATCGATGGACAGGAGCAAACTAGGTTGCGATCGCCATAAACATGATCAAGTCGTCCTACCGGCGGCCAATATTTGTTTGCTCGCAATGTGTCCAATGGGTAGGCCGCCTGGCTGCGAGTATAAGATCGCGGCCAATCATCCTGACTCACAACTGCGGCTGTGTGAGGAGCGCCAACCAGAGGATTGTCATCTAAACTGAATTCACCACTCGCAACCTGGTCTATCTCGGCTCTTATAGCAATCATTGCATCACAAAAACGGTCGAGCTCCGCTTGAGATTCACTCTCTGTTGGTTCAATCATTAAGGTTCCTGCAACGGGGAATGACATGGTGGGCGCATGAAAACCAAAGTCAATTAGCCGTTTAGCAATATCATCGACACTAATACCAATATCATCTTTAATCGGTCGAACATCTAAAATACACTCATGAGCTACCCTGCCGTTAGCGCCTGTATAAAGCACCTCATAGTGCCCCTGGAGACGCTTCGCAATGTAATTGGCGTTTAAAATTGCGACCTCAGTGGCATGTTTAAGGCCCACTCTGCCCATCATACGAATATACATCCAGGTGATTGGCAGTATGCTCGCACTGCCAAATGGAGCTGCAGATATCTGTGCGCCTCCACGATCACCATTGTTAGATTCTCTTGGTAAAAATGGGGATAGATGCTTGCCCACACCAATAGGCCCAACACCCGGACCACCCCCACCATGAGGAATACAGAAAGTTTTATGTAGATTAAGGTGCGACACATCGCCACCGAACTTGCCTGGCTGGCAAACGCCCACCATGGCATTTAGGTTGGCACCATCGATATAAACCTGCCCACCATACTGATGAACAATATCGCAAATATCTGTGATTTTTTCCTCAAATACCCCATGGGTAGAAGGATAGGTCACCATAATCGCCGCAAGTTTTTCGGCATGCAGTGTGGCTTTGCCCTTTAAGTCTTCAATATCGACATTACCCTGATCATCACACTTCACAACAACGACCGACATGCCACACATTTGTGCCGACGCAGGGTTAGTACCATGAGCAGAACTAGGAATCAGACAAACCGTTCGGTGACTATCACCGCGACTCTCATGATAGCCTCTAATCGCCAGTAAGCCTGCATACTCGCCTTGAGATCCAGCATTAGGTTGCAGTGACATGGCATCATAGCCGGTGGCTGCACACAGCATGCTCTCTAGCTGCTCAATCATTATTTGATACCCAACTGTCTGCGCATCCGGCGCAAAAGGATGCATATTAGAAAATTCAGGCCAGGTTATGGGTAGCATTTCGGCTGTCGCGTTAAGCTTCATGGTACAAGAACCCAGTGGAATCATCGCTCGATCCAGGGCGATATCTTTATCTGACAGCTTGCGTAAGTACCGTAGCATCTCGGTTTCAGAATGATAATCACTAAATGTAGGGTGGCTCAAAAAGTCATCGGTTCTTATTAAATCACCCGGCAGTGCTTCTGATATTTCTGTCGCCAGCGTATCGGCATCCAAATTATGGTCGCCCAGTAAAATACCCCACAACGCTATAACGTCATCAATTTCAGTCGTTTCATCTAAGGAAATCCCCACGGTGTCCTCGTCAACCAAACGCAGGTTGATCTCTTGCTCTTGAGCTGATTTTACGACTGACTGAGTACGCTCACCCAACCGTAAAGTGAGGGTATCAAACCAGCTGGTGTTTACTGGTTTTATACCTTGTTGCTCTAACCCGCTAGCCAAGACTGAAGTCAAAAGATGTACTCTTTGAGCAATTCTCTGTAAACCTTGAGGGCCGTGATAAACAGCGTACATGCTAGCAATAACAGCTAGCAGAACCTGCGCTGTACAAATGTTGGATGTGGCTTTCTCTCGCCGAATATGTTGCTCGCGCGTCTGCAGTGCCAAACGATAGGCTGGCGCCCCGCTAGAATCCTTTGATAGCCCGACTAAACGGCCCGGCAAGTTACGTTTATATGCTGCACGGGTAGCCATATACCCAGCATGAGGTCCACCAAAGCCTAATGGCACCCCAAATCTTTGGCTTGAACCGATCGCGACATCCGCCCCCAAAGACCCTGGTGATTCGAGCAGTACCAAGCTAAGAATATCAGCAGCCATAACAACCAAACCGCGCTGGTCTTGAACTTTGGCAATAATATCCCGATGATTACGGACTTCTCCGCTGGCCCCTGGATACTGCAGTAAGATACCAAAGGCCTCTCCTGAAAACTCATCTGGATTACCTATTTGGACCTCAATGCCTACCGGTTCAGCGCGAGTTTTAATGATTTCAATGGTCTGCGGGAAGCAGTCCTCGTCAACGAAAAAACGCATTGATTTTGATTTTGACATACGCTGACACAAAGCCATCGCCTCGGCTGCGGCAGTACCCTCATCCAACATTGATGCGTTAGACATTTCCATACCAGTGAGGTCGGTAATCATAGTTTGGAAATTAATCAGTGCTTCTAGTCGCCCTTGGGAGATCTCGGGTTGATATGGCGTATAGGCGGTATACCAAGCTGGGTTTTCTAGTATATTTCTCTGAATGACATTAGGCGTAATAGTGCCGTAATATCCTTGACCAATAAAACTTCGAAAAACCTTATTATGGTTCGCAATCTCACGTAACTCAGCGAGCGCTTTGGCTTCTGTGCAACCATCAACAATATCTAAACGCTCGGTCATTGTAATAGCGGCTGGAACCACTTCCGTGGTCAACTGCTCTAAACTATTGCAGCCCAGCACCTTGAGCATCGCCTGCTGGTCTTTATCTGAAGGACCCACATGACGTGCAATAAATTCTGCAGAATTTTGCAAATCGGCAAGTGTTCTTGTCTTCTTCAACATCAAGGTGTCTCCAGTTAAGCTTCAGATTTAAGCGTTTACAGCAATATAGTCTTGGTACTCTGCTTTATTCATTAATTCAGAAATATCGTAGTCTTCATCTAAGGTTACCTTAAACATCCATCCACCTTCTTCGGGTGAACTATTAAGTAACTCAGGCTCATCAGCCAAGATTTCGTTGACTGCTACCACTGTCCCATTAATAGGTGCATTAATCTCTCCTGCGGCTTTTACCGACTCTATCACCGCAACTTCATCCCCTTCAGTAAGTAAGGCGCCAATGTCAGGTAACTCGACAAAAACAACATCGCCAAGCTGCTCTTGAGCAAATTCAGTAACGCCTATAGTCGCAACCCCATCGACAATAACCAACCACTCATGATCTTTTGTGTAGACTGTCTCGCCCATAATGGACTCCTATTAGTATTTGTTAGCCTCGAAAATAGCGCTGAGGAACCATTGGCATTTTTACCACAGTCATTGGCCTATTTTTACCGCGTACTAGGGCGTCTAACGTGGTACCCACGGCACAAAACTCGGTATTCACATAACCCATGGCAATAGGTATCTGCAGGCTCGGAGCAAACCCGCCACTGGTGACAACACCAACAACATTGCCCTGATTGTCAACAATTTCAGCACCCTCACGCACAGGGGCACGGCCCTCGATCAAAAATCCAACCCTTTTCTTAGCAACTCCATCAGCTAGATGTTTCAGGATTTGGTCAGACCCCAAGAAACCTCCTGGCCTGGACCCGCCCTCTCGTCGTGACCGACTAACGCTCCAGTTCAGCCCTGCCTCTATAGGTGATTTACTCACGTCCATATCATGACCATACAGACACAATCCGGCTTCCAGCCGCAATGAGTCACGGGCTCCAAGGCCAATCCATTGAACTTCGTCGTACGCCAATAGCTGGTCAGCAAGCGCAAGCGCATTTTCATCTTTCACCGAGATTTCAAAGCCATCTTCACCGGTATAGCCCGAACGAGTCACATAGCACTCAATGCCACCAATAACTGTGTGGAAGCCATTCATGAATAAAAGCTCATTCGCCTCAGGGGTTAATTCACCGATAACATCTTTTGCCTTTGGCCCCTGAAGGGCCAATAAACTCTGCCCGCTTAGGTAAGTAACCTCTAGATCGCCTAGGTACTTCCTAAGATGCTTAATGTCTTGCTCTTTGCAGGCAGCGTTGACGACCAAAAAGAAACAATGCTCTGACCATCGCGTAATAATTAAATCGTCTAAAATACCACCGGCTTCTGAGGTGAACGTAGCATAGGTTTGCTGACCGATCGCCAAGGCTTCCAAATCGACAGGTACAAGTCTCTCTAAAGCCGCCACCGCACCCTCTCCATCAACAACCACCTGGCCCATGTGAGATACGTCAAATAGTCCAGCTTTGTCTCGGGTATGAAGATGCTCTTGCATAATCCCGCCAGCGTACTGCACAGGCATTAGATACCCTGCAAAGGGCACCATTTTGCCGCCCGCTTCAACGTGGTAATCGTAAAATTTAGTGTGCTTGACGTCAGGTGCGTTAGACATAGAGATTTTAGCCCTTAGTGCAGATGACTTATTGATTAGTCCTCATAATAAGGCTCTAACGCCAATATGTTAAATTAATACTTATAATGTTATTATTTATAATATAAATACTTAATGAGCACTTAGGGTTAAATATGAAGAACCTACCCATGGACTTGCTACGATCATTTGTATCCGTAGCCCAACTCAACAGCATCACTAAGGCAGGTGAGTTATTAGGCCGATCACAACCTGCCATAACCCTGCAAATGCAGCGGCTTGAGGAGCTTGTTGATGAAACCTTGCTGGTTCGAAACGGTAAAAACATGGACTTATCTGAAGCCGGAGATAGACTTTATGAGTACGCCAATCAAATACTATCGCTCAACGATTTGGCCGTCAGTGAGTTCTCCAAAAGTGCAGTCACAGGCAAGATACGGCTCGGTATCCCCAGTGAATTTGCCACCGTATTATTACCGAAAATAGTAAGCCGCTTTGCCAAGGCATACCCTAATGTCACCCTAGAGGTGAACTGCGAACTGAGCAAGAATCTGTTAACCAAGACAGGCAAAGCCAGTCACGATTTGATACTGGCGCTGCAAGATGACCCCAACGCGAAAGACTCGGCTTTAGTCAAAATAGACCCTCTGGTGTGGGTGGCTGGCTCAGACATGACATCTCAGAAGGTGTCGGTAGTACCCTTAATAGTCGCGTCTCAAGGTTGCATTTATCGGAACAGAGCTATCAGAATACTCGACAAGTCTAAACAGCCCTGGCAAATCGTCTACACCAATCCAGATCTAACCGGAATTCAATACGCTATACAAGAAGGGCTGGGAGTCACTGTGCTAGCAAAAAGTACCGTCCCCGATAATTTAAAAATATTACGCCCATCACCTCGCTTTCCCGAGCTAGGCGATGTCGGTATTAGCCTTCTTTTTACCGGTAGACCTCGGAAAAATGAAGCCTTGCAACTGCTGGCAGAATATCTAAAGACAGGCCTCGCCTAACGCCTTTGAGTCAGCTGAACTCTCATAAGAAATGGGTTGTGAGCCTGCAGCAAGATTCTTCACTTGAGTACCCGCCAAACTTTCTAGCTGACTTTTTTGTAAAGCATTATCAAGATCTTTGATTAGATCGTTAACATCTTCTATACCAACCGACAGACGCAATAGGTTCGGCCCCACTCCTGCTTTTTTAAGCGCCTCCGGACTCATAGCCGCGTGCGTCATCGTTGCAGGATGGCATATGAGACTCTCAACGCCTCCCAATGACTCGGCCAAAGAGAAATATTCAAGGTTATTAACAAAGCCTTTTAGGCATGCCTTGTCTAGATTCAAACAAAAGGAGAACATCGCCCCAAATCCATTCTGCTGTTTTGCTGCTATTTCATGCGTTGGGTGATCTTTAAGGCCAGGATAAAAAACCCTTTCAATCAGTGGATGTTGATTAAGATAACCAACTACCTGTTCGGCGTTCTCGACATGCTGCCTCATTCTAACGCCGAGCGTCCTTAAACCTCGAGTAGTAATAAAGCTATCAAAAGGAGATCCCGTTATACCTGTACAATTTGCCCACCAAGCCAATTTTTCATATAAAGCCTGAGTTTTAGCAATTACCGCCCCGCCAACAACATCACTGTGGCCATTAATATATTTAGTGGTTGAATGAACAACAATATCTGCACCTAAGTCTAGGGGTTGCTGAATCATAGGCGAGAGAAAGGTATTATCGGTGACTTTGATGACATCACTGCCCGCCTGCTGACATATTTTAGCGATATCCACGACTCTCAATAAAGGATTACTCGGGGTTTCTATCCAAAGTAATTTCGGCTTTAATGCTAGCGCCGCCGCCAGAGCAGCAGCGTCGCCCTGATCGACAAAAACAACATTAAAAAGACCCTTTTCTTTTAGTGAATCAAACAACCTATAGCTGCCACCATAACAATCGTGAGGCGCGACTATGAGGTCCCCCTTACTAAGAAGGTGTGTCACTAAGTAAATCGCTGACATACCACTGGACGTGATAACCCCGTCATAACCATTCTCTAATTCTGCCAAGGCCTTTCCCAGCATGTCACGCGTGGGATTACCTGAGCGAGAGTAATCATATTTTCTTGGCTTAGCGACATCTTCAAATGTAAAATTGCTTGATAAATACAGTGGCGGCGTTACAGCTCCGTACTGACTATCGGCGTCTATGCCCGCTCTAACGGACAAGGTGGTCTTGTTGGTTGGCATTGGAATTCCCTTAATTAACTTGTTATTGTTTATATTAAATAATAAAGACGCATAGACGGCTAAACATCTAAAGTATCTTAGCGCCTGAGTTTTACAAGTCAAGATGTAGAGATGGCTAAACTAAGCTACAATAACTAAAACGAATAAGGTTGAGGTATACATGGCTAAGACGTGGAACGGTGATTTCATCAATCCCTACATTGAACATGGCGAAAAGAAAGACAAAGTCAAAAAAATTACTGTGTCCATTCCCTTTAGTGTATTGAAAATACTGACCGACGAGCGCACACGCCGGCAGATCAGTAATCTCCGGCACGCGACTAACAGCGAACTTTTATGTGAAGCCTTTTTACATGCATATACCGGCCAACCATTGCCGGCCGACGATGATCTGCGTAAAACTAACACTGACTACGCTCAAGAAATGGAAGACAAAGGTAATATAAATAGAAGCTAAAGGTACAGCCTTCCTAGGCGACATCTGTTCTAACCGACCTAACGACTGCGTCTCTATATAAATGTAGAAATTTCACCTAGCGAAAAGCGCTCAATATCGGGCACTAACGCTCCCTCAGCGGGGTAACCCACCACCAACAATAGAAAGGCCCTCTCATGAGCGGGCCGGTCCAGAATTTTAGTGAGAAACTTCATCGGACTGGGCGTATGAGTCAGTGTACCCAAACCGGCCTGATGCAAAGCTGTAATTAATACCCCTGTGGCAATACCTACCGATTCAGAAGGGTAATAATTTTTGTGTTTCAGGCCAGCCTCGTCAATCGTCACCTTTTTAAGAAAGACCGCTATCAAAGCAGGCGCTCTTTCCAGAAATGGTTTATTCGCGTCTGTCCCCAAAGGAGCCAGCGCTTTCAGCCATTCATCAGGCGCTCGGTTGCTATAAAGCTCTCTCTCCTCTATTTCTGCTGCATCACGAATCTGTTTTTTTATTGCGGGGTCCTGAACGACGACAAAATGCCATGGTTGCATATTGGCACCACTGGGTGCTGAGCCGGCGGCTAATATGGCGTGCTCGAGAACGGACCGAGGAATTGGCCGCTCAGAAAAGTCACGGACTGATCGGCGCCTGGACATTTGCTGGTAGAATAAGGCCGCCGAAGCCTCCATCTCCTGCTCTTCCTGAACAGAGAATGCTAAGGGGATAAACGGATCTGATTTAGCCATAGGATCTACCTTAAGGGCGAGAGGCATTGTCGTTATACAGGCGCATTAGGTTACCCCATACGCTAGTCCCTAGGCAACTCAGTGAGCTACCACTGAGCCATCAGCTGTTAAGGGTTGCCAAAATATCCTCATCGGAGCCCTCTTCGATATCCTCAAACAAAAAAGTACTTAAATAACGTTCTCCGGTGTCAGGCAACATCGCTAAAATAGAAGAGCCTTCTGCTGCTGTTTCAGCCACTTTTAGAGCCGCTGCAAAGGTAGCTCCGGCTGATATCCCACAGAAAATTCCTTCGTTTCGTGCTAGTGACAACGCTGTGTCTCTCGCCAAGGTATCACTCACGGGGAGAACTTCATCGCAAATAGTTTGATTCATCACATCAGGTATAAAGTCAGGCGTCCAGCCTTGAATCTTATGAGGTTGCCAGTCATTACCACTTAGCAAGGCGGCGCCTTCTGGTTCGGTGCCTATAATTTTGATATTCGGTCGAGCGACTTTGAGAACCTCGCCAACGCCTGTGACTGTTCCACCAGTACCATAGCCACTGACAAAGTAGTCTAGAGATCGTCCCGCAAAGGTACGTAATATCTCGGGTGCTGTCGTGTTGCGGTGATATTCGGGGTTAGCTTGATTATCAAATTGGCTGGCTAAAAACCATCCGTTTTTTTCAGCAAGTTCTTTGGCAATTCTGACCATACCAGTTCCGCGTTCAGCTGCCGGAGTCAACACCACTTTAGCGCCAAGAGCGCGCATGATTTTCCGCCGCTCTATTGAAAATGTTTCTGTCATCACCGCGACAAAGGGGTAGCCCTTAACGGCACAAACCATAGCTAGGGCAATACCTGTATTGCCTGAGGTAGCTTCTATCACGGTTTGCCCAGCCTCTAAATGGCCCTTTTGCTCCGCATCATTAATGATTGCAAAGGCAAGACGATCTTTAACTGATCCCAGAGGGTTGAAATACTCAATCTTGACGTACAAATTAACGTGCTTTGGACCAAGCCGGTTGATCTTTACCACTGGCGTATTGCCGATGGTGTCTAATATAGAATCATAAATCTGTGTCATAACGCTAAACTGCCTCTCTTAGTTCATAAAGTGGTTGTGCTTTGCCAACATGTTGGATCAATTGATTATTGAGATACCAATCAAGTTGCCCGGCCAGTGCAACGACCTCCCCGATGATCATTAACGCGGGGGATATAATCTCATGTTCTTTAACCATTTCAGGCAGACACCCTAGCGTACCGGTAATAACTCTTTGCAAGCTAGTTGTGCCATTTTCAACAACAGCCACCGGCGTATCAGGGCAACGGCCATAGGCAATTAATCGCTGCGAAAGAACATCATTTTTTAACAAGCCCATGTACACCACAACAGTCTGATTCTGCCTAGCAATACTCGTCCAGTCTAGGTTCTCCTCTGAATTTCGGCACTGGGCTGTAATAAACATGACTGTTTGGGAATAATCCCGATGAGTAAGGGGAATCCCTGCGTAGCTTGCACAGCCAGAGGCTGCGGTAATGCCCGGTACAACTTCAAAGTCAATTCCGGCAGCGACCAAAGCTTGAAGTTCTTCACCACCGCGTCCGTAAATAAATGGATCGCCACCTTTTAAGCGGACCACTGACCTTTTTTGCTTGCCGTACTTAACTAGTAACTGGTTTATCTCTTGCTGTTTCTTACTGTGATTGTTGGCTCGCTTACCGACGCTAATCAAGAGCGCCTTTAGATTAACCAACTTAAGTATTTCTGGGCTAATTAAAGCGTCATATAAAACCACGTCTGCTTTTTGAAGTAACTTAAGTGCCTTAATGGTCAACAAATCGGGATCACCGGGTCCACCGCCAACTAAATAGACCTTTTCTCTAACTGACACATTCAGGTCAGAATCATGCCCCCACCGCGCAACAAAGAACTCCACGGCCAAAAGGCATTTCCTAATAAATAGCATTGGTGTAACCATATAGTATTTCATAGACACTACTATGAGCATCTAGACGGCTAAAATTAAATAAGTAAAAGCACTACGTTATAACCGTAGGGAATCATCTTTTTTAGATATTCAGCCTAAAAATAATGGCACTCTCATGTTTCATGTGTTAAATTGAACGTCTTTCCATGTAGACGTCTATACGGCCATGAAGCTTCATCAATTAAAATACCTAATTGCCATCGCTGATAATAATTTAAGCATCACTGCCGCGGCGGCAAAAATCTATACATCTCAACCGGGCATCAGCAAGCAACTGAGGCTCTTAGAAGATGAATTACAAATAAAGATATTTGAGCGCAATGGCAAACAATTAGTAGGGATAACGACTTTGGGTGAAGAGATTCTCAATCGTTCCCGAAAAGTCTTACAAGAAATTAATAACATCAAACGCCTGACGTCCGATATCAATCCCTCGGCCCACGGCAACTTCACTATTGGTACCACCCAAACTCAGGCCCAGTATGTATTACCTGAGGTATTTTTGAATTTTCATAAACAATACCCGAACCTGAGAATTGATCTCCAGCAGGGGTCGACCGACCATATTATAGAATTACTCAACAAGCAAAGTATCGACTTCGCCATTGCATCAGGGAGTGACGAATTGGGGCCCGACATTGTAAAAATACCCTGCTACCAATGGGATCGGATCCTGTTATTTCCTCAGGATCACCCATTAGGTGACTTAGTCAGACCGACGTTAGAGGATATCACCCAATACCCCATAGTGACCTATCATGTAGGTGACAAAGGAAAATCGTCATTTATCAATAGCTGTCGAGCAGAGAACCTAGAGCCAAATATTGTATTCACCGCCCGAAATGCAGACATCATTAAGACCTATGTTAAACGTGGGTTTGGAGTGGGAATTATTGCCAGCATGGCATTTGAAGCTAAATCGGACCGTGATCTTATTGGTTATTCTACAAAGGAGATATTGCCCCGTTGTACGACTTGGTTAGCGTTCAACAAGAATCTTTTTTTACGTAAATACATGAAAGATTTTATACAATTGTTTGCCCCTCATATCTCTGAAAAAGACTATAAGCGCTATTTATTTCAGGATAATTCATTACCTTCAAACAATGAAATTCGTCCAGAAGTATCAAGACTCCCAATGCATGAAATGTGGCATATATAGACTTAACCGAGAGCTTATAATCCGCCTAGGGTGTCGACATGCAAGCCACATTCACGCTGCGATCCACCGAACCTTGTCTCTTCTTCGGATAATCCTAACGTCAAGGGTTTAGTACTGTGCTTATCTCCAATTGAGACATAACCTTTTTCCCATAACGGATTATAAGGCAAGCGATGCTTCTGCAGATACTGGTGAATATCACGATTAGACCAGTCAATAACTGGATGGACTTTTACTCTGTCTTTAAAGGTTTGAACAATAGGCAACTCATGGCGTGATTTTGATTGCTCTCGCCTAAGACCTGCAAACCAAGTGCCTACCTCTAGCTCGTTTAGGGCCCTGTCCATTGGCTCTACTTTGTTACGTTGATTGTATTCATTTAAAGCGCGAGTATCCTTTTCCCAGAGCTTTCCATAGCGCGCCTCTTGCCATGCGGGACTCATTGTACTTTGATAAACATGCACATCTAAGTCCAGGGCCTCTGCCAACTGGTCTACAAATTGATACGTTTCTGGAAATAAATACCCTGTATCGATGAGTATCACCGGAATCTTTGGCATAACCTGCGTGATCATATGCAAACTGACTGCCGATTGAGCTCCAAAACTCGATGCAATCGAGTAATTGCTAGGTAAATTCTCAGCTGCAAATTCGATTCGCTCAAGTGCCGTTTTTTTCTCTAGGGCTTCATTTACATTCGTTAGCCAGCTTTGACTGTTATCCATGAAAATCTAACCCATTGACAACCGACCTGATATACCCTTGGCGAATCACAAAATCACCAAAATACTCACCCTTATTGCGTTGACCGGCATAATCTTTAAGTAACGGGGCCAACTCATCGAGAATTTGCTGCTCGTTGATGTTTTCTTTGTACAACTTATTCAGTCGATCACCTTTGAAGCTAGCGCCCAAATACAGATTGTATTTGCCCGGTGCTTTACCCACAAAACCGATTTCACCTAAAAATGGTCTGGCGCAACCATTTGGACAACCCGTCATGCGAATATTAATTGGCTGCTCCAACAAATCGTAGTGCTCCAGAATTATCTCAATTTTACTTATTAGGTCTGGCAAGTAGCGCTCGGCTTCAGCCATCGCCAAAGAGCAGGTTGGAAAAGCGACACAGGCTACAGAATTCAAACGTGTCGGCGTCTCCTTGTCGCCACAACTGATACCATGTTTGTCAATTAGGTCCTGAATCTGCTGCTTTGTGTTAGGGGTAATATTGCTAATAATTAAATTCTGATTGCCGGTAATTCTGAATTCACCTTGGTGAATCTTGGCAATCGCCAATAAACCGGAAAACAAGGTTACATGAGGGCTATCTATGATGCGCCCACTATGGATGTAGAGGGTTAAATGCCATTTCCCGTTCTCAGTTTGTAGCCAACCATAGCGATCGCCATTGCCCGTAAAGTCAAAAGACTTAGCCTTATCTAACGACCACCCCAAATACTCACTCAAGATGGACTTGAATACATCAATACCGAGGCGATCAATGGTGTACTTCAAACGAGCTAATTTACGGACCTCTCGATTACCATAATCCCGCTGAACCCTAACCACACTTTCAGCAACCGCTAACAATTGATCTGGGGTACAGAAACCAATGACATCAGCCACCCTTGGGTATGTTTGACTATCGTTGTGAGCACTACCCATACCGCCGCCAACCAGCACATTAAACCCAATGAGCTTATGTTGCTCAATAATCGCAATAAACCCTAAATCGTTAGCGTAAACGTCAACATCATTATGGGGCGGGATTGCTATTGCCGTTTTAAATTTTCGGGGTAAATAAGTTTTCCCGTAAATAGGTTCTTCCGTGGTTTCTATTTTTTCTCCGTCCAGCCATATTTCGTGAAAAGCATTACTCTTTGGCAATAGATGCTCACTAAGCTTTTTCGCCCACTGATAAATCTCTTGATGAATCTCAGACGTTTCGGGCAAAGACGTGGCCATCACATTTCGATTTACATCACCACAGGCGGCAACCGTATCGAGTAACGTTGAATTTATGCCGGCTATAGTTTGCTTAAGATTTCTCTTAAACACACCATGCCACTGAAACGCCTGACGCGTGGTCAAACGTAAACTTCCATTGGAATAGTTTTTTGCTAATTCAGCTAGCACTAAATATTGAGCAGAACTTGCCACGCCCCCAGGCACGCGTGCACGAATCATAAAAGAATACAAAGGCTCCAGCTTTGATTTTCGTCGATCATTGCGCAAATCTCGATCATCTTGCTGATAAATACCATGGAATTTAATCAATACTTGATCATCATCACAAATAGATCCTGTCACGGGGTCAACTAATCCATCTTTTATAGTTCCACGCAAATACTCACTCTGAACCTTAATTCTCTCAACGTCGTTATGAGTGAAGCCGTCATATTGGGTTGGTACAATTTTCGTATCACTCATTAGTAAACATCTCTTTGATATCTCGCTTGTTGCTTCATCTGTTTTAAATAATCTTTTGCCTGATCTTGGGTTTTATTACCCTGCTGTTCAATAACCTGCAGTAACACTAGCTCCACCTCTTTAGCCATACGAGACATATCGCCACAGACATAAAAACAAGCACCCTGCTCTAACCACTGCCAAACCTGCTCCGCGTTCTGGCGTAGCCTGTCTTGAACATAGATTTTCTTTTGTTGGTCACGGGAAAACGCCACATCGAGCTGCGTCAGAAGCCCTGATTTAAGATATTTTTGCAGCTCTGTTTGGTACAAAAAATCAGTATTAAAGTTGGGGTTACCAAAAAATAACCAATTACGCCCTTTAGCTTCTGCCCCCTCTCGTTGCTGTAGAAATGAGCGGAAAGGAGCTATACCCGTTCCGGGTCCGATCATAATTATGGCTTTATCTGCCGGCGGTAATTTGAAGTTTTTATTGTGATCAACATAGACATTAACCTTATCGCCTTCATTGAGCTGACGCGTTAAAAAGTGGGAAGCTTGTCCATAACGAATTCCATCTTGGTTCTCATTCTCTAGGTGATTCAGCGTGATATGAACCTCCTCGGGATTCTCATCGATACTCGATGAGATAGAATAAAGGCGAGGCTTAAGCGGCTTTACTATTTCAACTAACTCCTGGGCCTCTAAGGTGATATTGGCAAGCTTTAGAACATCGATTAGCTGATGATTTTGGATGTACTCAGAGTAACCTGTGTCTGCAATATCGAACAATTTTTGGGAGCCGCTTAAAGTTGCTAGCTCTCTAATAAGACCTTTGTTTAAAAGCGTGATTTCTAGCTTTTGACGCAATAAGTTCTCAATACTGCACTCTTCTTCTTTAAAGGTAACGCTAGCCTGCGGGTCAATACTCAGCTGGGATAAAATCTCCCCAACCAAAATTTGGTCATTATCGGCCCAAACGCCTAAAGCATCACCTGGGCGATAGCTGAGTCCTGAACCTGCTAAATCTATTTCAAGATGATAGGTATCTTTAATGGACCCCGGTGCCGTTAGCTTCTGAATAATGGAAACAGTCGCTGAGAAAGGTTTTTCTTTAGAATAAGGGAACTGAATAATGTTTTCGGCTAGAGCCCGAGTCGTTAATGCAGGTGGTTGCAGCTCAGCAATAGCGGCGACAAGCTGAGTTATCCAACTAACAGCCTCCTGCTGATAATCGACATCGCAATCCAACCGCTCAATTAGGGGCACAGAACCCAAGCTTGATAGTGCCGAATCAAAATCTTTAGCTGTTTGACAAAAAAATTCATAACTTGAATCACCCAAGCCTAGTACAGCGTGTTTCACTCCATTAAGACCGGGGGCTTTCTTAGATAAAACTGCTTCATAAAAGTCTATGGCATCATCTGGCGGTTCGCCCTCCCCATGAGTGGATGCGATCACTACTATCAGCGCATAATCGTTCAGCTTGGCAAGTTTAATATCCAGAGTAGATTCAAGGGCGGCGTTATAACCACTAGATTCAAGACTCTCTTGCAAATTTTCAGCAATTGCCTGAGCATTGCCAGTTTGTGATGCATAGAGTATTAAAGCCTTAAGTGAACTGTCTTTAGAAGCTTCATGCGCCGTGGCTAGGGTACCCACTGTACTCAGTTGGGCCGGAGAGGTTTCTGCCAGACCCGCGCAGTAGCCTGCCAGCAAAAGTAGCTCGCTAGGCCCTAAATTGGACACTTTCTGCAGTAGATCACCATCTATGTTGGTAAATCTTGCCGTAGCACGTTGTAGGGATGTTCGGTCTTTCACGATCACTCTCAGCCTTAAGTCGTTAATGCGGCGAGATTATTGCCGTTTAGACGGCTAAATAACATTGACTATTGATCATACCGACATAACCAAAAAGAATAGCTAAAAAATATTAGACACTTATTGGCAAATGTCTGACCTTTTTTTGACTGAAAACAGAATATCTCTAGACAAGATTTTATTGGCGAACTTGCCTTATCGATTGTGGGCGCTCAAAGGTGGTACTGCGATAAGGATTAATATCCAAACCACCACGACGCATATAACGTGCATAGACGCTCAATTCTGAAGGTTGGCAGAACGCCATTAGATCGTTAAAAATTTGCTCTACGCACTGCTCGTGAAAATCTTGGTGCATGCGATAAGAGACAATATATTTGAGAAGTCCTTCGCGGTATATTTTCGGCCCACGATAGGTGATATAAACAGACGCCCAATCTGGCTGATCAGTTACCGGACAGTTTGTCTTTAACAGATGCGAGTAAAGCGTTTCTGTAATTACCTCATCTCTATCGGCAGTTAATAAAGAAGCATCTGGCTGATAGGTGTCAATGACAACTGACTGTTGGTCAACACAGATCCCCTCTGGCTCCAAGATTGGATTAAATCCGGCATACTCAGAAAGCTCATACAATACTATTTCAATCTGAGACCCTGAAGCCGCAGACAAATCCTTCACCAGAACATTGTGCAACGCTTGCATCGATTCATAACGAGTTTGAATCACTGAATTGAGATACAGTTTAAAAGACTTAGACTCAATAATAGACTCGCTAGTACAAGGAAAGAAAAACTCACCAATAGCCACATGAGGAAGGCCATCTGGGTTTAGCCATGAAATTTCAAACGCGGTCCAGATATCGGTGCCCATAAAGGCTAAAGCACCCTGCTCTGTCTGCTGACGTGCTTTTGCCCGAGGAATGGGGCAGAGCAACAATGGGTCGTACTCATCGCTATAGCGCGTCTCTTGGCCTAATTGGGTGTCGGAGTAATCCACCATTAGCTACGCAACCGAGAGCCTGTCTCGAGCAACCTCAAGGCTAAAAAGAACAATACTAAAGAAAATAGTCCTACCATCGAAAACGCCCACACAATAGGGATATCAGTAATGCCAGCAATGCCGTAGCGAAACGCATTAACCATATAGAGCACAGGATTAATCATAGACAGATTACGCCAAAATTCACTCAAGAGATCCATAGAGTAAAAAACGCCACCTAAATAGGTGAGTGGCGTCAAAACAAATGTAGGAATGATTGAAATATCATCAAAATTTGCTGCATATATTGCGTTAATAAGTCCCGCGAGTGAGAACATCAAAGAGGTCATCAATACAATAGCGATAGTCACGGGTAAACTATGGATACTAAAGTCAGCAAAATATAATGACAGCAGAGTAACAATAAACCCCACCCCCAAACCACGGCTCATACCTCCGGCTACATATCCCAATAAAATGATCCAGTTAGGCGTTGGCGACACGAGTAACTCTTCAATATTACGCTGGAACTTAGAGCCAAAAAATGAAGACACCACGTTGGAATAAGAATTGGTAATCACCGACATCATAATCAGCCCCGGCGCAACAAACTGAATATAAGGCAACCCAGACATGGTGCCTATTCGAGACCCAATCAACTGCCCAAATATGACGAAATACAACACTATCGTTATGATTGGTGGCAACAAAGTTTGCGGCCAAATTCTTAGAAATCGGCGAATTTCACGGCGCAGTATAGTGTCAAAGGCGATCCATTTTTGGCTACTATTCATTAGTTTGGCCTCCGGCTGCATCAATTAAATTCTTTTCAACCATATCAAAAAATAACTCTTCTAAACGGTTAGCCTTATTTCTCATGCTAATCACGTGGATATTCTGACGGCTAAGCTCTATAAAAATCTCATTCATTGACTGCCCCTTCGTGACATCAACTTCAATACTGTGTCCATCAGCTAAGGTCAGCGGATAACCCTCCAATGTTGGGCACTCTGTAAGCTCTTCCCGAACGTCAAGAATAAAGGTTTCTCGATCTAACTGTTTGAGCAGCGCTTTCATGCTAGTGTTTTTGACGATGGTGCCATGATCTATAATCGCTATATTACGACACAGACTCTCCGCCTCTTCAAGATAATGGGTGGTGAGAATGATCGTCGTGCCTTGATCATTAATCTCTTTTAAGAACTCCCACATAGATCGACGCAACTCAATATCAACACCGGCAGTAGGCTCATCAAGTACCAGTAGCTGAGGTTCATGAATCAATGCTCGAGCAATCATCAAACGGCGTTTCATACCGCCAGACAATGTTCTAGATATTTCGTTACGACGCTCCCATAAACCAAGTTGCTTAAGATATTTTTCGGCCCGCTCTAGAGCAATGTTGGCTTTAATACCGTAATAACCAGCCTGAGCGACCAATATATCTATGGGCTTTTCAAACTGGTTAAAGTTAAATTCTTGAGGCACTACGCCAACAAACTGTTTTGCGATAGAAAAATCTCTATCAATATCATGCCCGAAGATTGTCACTACTCCCTCTGTTTTTCTGACCAGAGAGCAAATGATGCCTATCGTGGTTGATTTACCAGCGCCATTGGGGCCTAGAAGAGCGAAAAAATCACCCGTAGCGACATCCAGATCTATGCCTTTTAGGGCCTCGAACTGATTATCATAGGTTTTACGAAGGTTTTTGATGGATAAGGCAGGCTGCATAGTATTCAACTAATAGGTTCCAATTGACGTTTATAAAGACAGGTTTATAAACGCTTATTGTATCCTGCATCCACAAATAAGTCCTCGTTTAGATGTTGTTTTCCCTAGTTACCCATAGCTGTTAGGGGCATAATAGAGACCTGAGTTTGATCTAACGAGAGCAGCATGCCACGCAAAACAATTCGTCGTTTTTTGCCGGACATAAAAGGGTTACTTGATCGCCCGTCGTTACGTTGGATTAGTGACTTACCCCAGGATCCAAATCTGTTGCATCTCAACCGCCATTCTGTGTCCTTGGCCGTATTTATCGGTATATTCTGCGCCTTTATTCCTATTCCTATTCAAACCCTGCTGGTGATAGGCATGTGTTTTTGGTGGGGTGCCAATCTGCCCATTTCCATGATGATCATATGGCTTAGTAACCCAATAACCATTCCGCCAATGTTCTATCTAACCTATAAATTGGGCAACTATCTACTGGGCACTGAGGTTGGAGAGTTTTCGGTCACTCTAAGTTGGCAGTGGTTCTCTCAACTTGGTTCAGAAATATTACTGCCGCTGTTTGTCGGCAGCCTGCTTTGCGGTACTCTTTTGGCATCTATCGGCTACTTTTCCATTCTCTATTTATGGCGCTGGAAAGTAATTAGAAATTGGGAGAAGCGCAAAGACTTACGCAATACCCCATAGATAAGTTAGGGCCCCAATGACTCAGCTTAAAACTCTACTCGTACCTTAATTCATCAGCTGGAACCGTCCGGCTGGCGCGCAACGCAGGATAAATAGTGGCGAGCACATTCAGTACTAAGGCAGAGACTGCAATCAAGGTCACGTCTGACCAGCGCATATCAACGGGAACGTAATCAATAGGGTACACCGAGGTCTCAAGGAATTTAGCGCCTAACGCTGACTCAAGCCAAACGACCATATCAGCGGTCCAATAACAACCGGCCACACCTAAAGCGACCCCGATTGAAATGCCGAACAATCCTATCATTGAACCCTGCATTAGAAACAAACTTACGATATTAGACCTCGACAAACCCAAGGTCTGTAAAACAGCGATATCTTTGCGCTTATCCATGACAGTCATCATCAACATGGAAATGACATTAAAGGCGGCTATAGCAACAATCAAAAAAATCAGCAACCCAACCATATTGCGTGATAGCTGGATCGCCTTATAGAGGTTGCCATGAGTCTGAAACCAATCTCGAAAGCCATAACCATAGGGCAACTGATTAACAATCTCAAAACCAATATTACGCGCATTAAATTGTTCGTCTATCTGCAACCGGAACCCTTGCACTCTGTTGCGCATACCCCCAATCGTTGACGCCTGTTCTAGAGAAACCAGGGCCAAAGCCTGATCTATTTCAGTGTGTGTAGAAAAAACACCTGCAACGACAAGTGAGTATGCTTTAGTCGGCAGACCATCGGCCGCGGGAATAATCACCGATACCGATTGCTTGATCGATACGTTTAGTGCCTCGGCAACCACCTCAGACAGCAATATCTGTCCCGCATCAGGCATAATCAACTGATACTCCTCAAGCATTTTCGCAATACCAATCGGCAGAGCCCGTGAGGAGAGCCCCAGCAATTGAATTGGCCGTGCTTGCAAGCGGCTATTAATGAGACCCTCTACTTGATTGTACGGCGACACTTCAGTGACATGGTTAAAGGTCGCAATACGAGATTGTTCTGCCGGCCAGTCTTCTATGCCTTGCGGATGGATAATCTGTACATGAGGCACAACTGAAAGAATATTCTCACGTAATTCACGATCAAAGCCGTTCATGACCGACAAAACGATCACCAGCAATGCCACACCCAGGACTAAGCCGGTAATTGCCAATAGAGAAATAAAAGAGACTAATAGATTGGAGCGCCCACCGGAGAAGAAATAGCGGAGGCCAATAAATATTGGGACTGGCTTAAACAACAGGTTGCTCCATCGCCACTAGTTTACCCTCTTCCAAACTGACCGTTCTATCCATTTGAGCGGCAATGGTCCTGTCATGAGTGACTAGTACAAAGGAGATGGCTAATGAATGGTTTAGTTCGATCAATAACGCCAGGATCGATGCGGCGGTGTGGGGATCAAGATTCCCGGTAGGTTCATCCATTAGAACAACGGAGGGCTCGGTAACAAGCGCTCGAGCAACGGCGACGCGCTGCCGCTCTCCCCCAGAAAGTTCAGCAGGCTGATGACTTAGTCGACTGCCAAGACCTACACGTTCTAACAACGCGGTGGCCCGCTCTCGCGCTTCTGCGACCGAGCAGCCACCAATCAAAAGTGGCATAGCGACATTCTCTAAGGCAGAAAACTCACCTAGCAAGTGATGAAATTGATAAACAAAGCCCACATGCTGGTTGCGCCAACTCGCTCGATCAGACGCCCCCAAGCTACCCCAGTGCTGATCACAGACCAAAACCGTACCAGAACTCGGATCATCAAGACCACCTAGCAGATTCAGCAACGTAGTTTTTCCGGAACCAGACACACCCACTATTGCTAGCTTCTCACCCCTCTTAATATCAAGATTAACCGCCTTAAGCACCGACAAGTTCAGGTTGCCCTGCTGATAATCACGACTAAGGTCTTTAGCAACGAGTACTGATTCAATGGTCATAACGCAAAGCCTCCGCTGGCAATATCTTTCCTGCACGCCAAGCAGGGTAAAGCGTAGCTAAAAAACTAACTGTCAGCGCAATACCTACAACTGCTGCAACGTCATTAAATACTATTCTTGATGGCAATGTATTGATGAGATAAATGCTTGGATCAAACAGATAAACGCCTAACAAGCCCTCAATGATACCGACAATATCACCAATAAAGTACGCCACAAAACACCCCAGCAAAGTACCACTGAGCACGCCAACAGCCCCTACTGTCATACCTTGCACTATGAAGATCTTGGTAATCAAGCTGGAGTTTGCTCCCATGGTTCTGATCACCGCTATATCTTTGCGCTTGTCAGCCACCATCAACACGAGACTTGCGATAATATTAAAGGCAGCAACAGCAATAATGACTGACAGTAAAAGACTGACCACCAGTTTCTCCATTCGCATAGCCTGAAATAGAGAACTCATAGCGTTAGACCACGAACGCCACTGGTGATTGGGAAGTATGGATGTCGCATTGGATTTCAACCAGCTATCGACTTTATAAGGGTCTTCAAATTGCAGCTGAAATCCCTGATAGTTATCCCCTAGCCGCATTAATTTCTGCATATCTTGCTGGTGCATAAAAGCTACCGAAGCATCGACCTGGGCCCCAACTTCAAAAATCCCTGAAACCGTGACTCGCTTTGTCCGTGGAAAAATACCGGCGGGTGTCACGCTAATCATCGGCAGGGTAACCTGTATTTTATCGCCTATAAAGACATTGAGTTTTCGCGCTATTTGACTGCCTAAAATGATACTGAAATCACCGGGCGCTAGCTGCTCCACATAACCACTCAGCATATTCTCTTTTAATAGCTTAGCAGTTGGCCAGGCCTCGTCTAAGCCCTGTAAATTAACCCCAACCTGATTGACATCTTTAGACAGCATCACAAACCCCTGCACCATGGGAACGACAGCAGTGACCCCCGTATCACCTCTAGCAATAATCTGTTGTCTAATCTCGGCGAGTTGATCTGATGTAAAGCTAGGGTGGCCTGCGACCGTAGCATGAGGAATGATCCGTAATAACCGCTGTTTTATTTCTTTATCAAAACCGTTCATCACAGACAGCACCACGATAAGTGCCATCACGCCAAGTGCCATCGCAGCCACAGAGAAGCCTGAAATAAACGACACGAATCCTTCTCTCCGCTTACTACGGGTATAGCGATATCCAATAAAGAATGGGAGATTTTTTAACATGAACAGATTAAACCTGAAAGCCCGATCACAAACAACAAAGAGTCCAGTAGAGGTCCATAATCTTGATTATTCTACGGAATGAAAAGGAAAATCAGGCGTTTAGCTCTGCTTTTCATCAAAATGGCGGTGCTGTCTACTGACCCGATTCAGTCCGTTCATCGACGCAATTCGATAGGCTTCAGCCATGGTTGGATAGTTAAAGGTGGTTCGCAGGAAGTACTTGATCGTATTAGCCTCACCTTCTTGATTCATTATTGCCTGACCAATATGAATAATCTCAGCGGCCTCAGCACCAAAACAATGGATACCAAGAATTTCGAGGGTGTCTTGGTGAAAGAGTATCTTCAACATACCGACTTCTTCACCAGATATTTGGGCCCGAGCGGTATCTTTAAAGTACGCTCGCCCAATTTCGTAGGGAACTTTTTGCTCGGTCAATTCTCTCTCGTTTTTTCCCACAAAACTAATTTCAGGAATAGTCCAAATACCCGTGGCAACGTCGTCCACCCGAAACTGATCTGCCATATCGCACATATGAGAAGCCGCGGATCGACCTTGATCATATGCTGCTCCAGCTAGCGCTGGCCATCCAATGACGTCACCTACCGCATAGATATGAGGGATGGCAGTTTGATAATCTTGGTTAACGATCAACTGGCCACGCTCGTCAGCTTCTAAGCCAATCGCGTTTAAACCAAGGCCTTTGGTGTTACCAGAGCGCCCGTTACACCAAAGTAACGCTTCTGCATGAATTCGTTTACCTGACTTTAACTCTAAGGTAACTCCCGTTTCACTGGTCACGACTCGTTCGTACTCTTCGTTGTGACGAACCATCACATTTAGATCACGCAGATGATAACTCAAGGCATCTGAAATTTCATCGTCGAGGAAATTCATTAACCATTCTCGCGTATTGACCAGATCGACCCGAGTATCTATGCCAGAAAAGATTGAGGCGTACTCACAGCCAATGACGCCAGCACCATAGATAATAATATTACGTGGTGAACTATCCAGCCTCAAAATAGAATCGCTATCAAAAATAGCAGCATGATTGAAATCGATATCATCAGGACGATAGGGACTAGACCCTGTCGCAATAAGAAAAAATTTACTGCCAATAGCCACCGAGGTGCCATCATCAGCACGCACTAATATCTCGTGAGCATTGCTAAACGTGGCTCGCCCTACATGCAGGCGCACGCGATTGCGGGCATAACCTTTTGTCCGTCCTTCGACCTGTTTAGTAATCACATCCTCGGCGGACTTCATCATTTCCGGAAAAGAGAACCAGCGAGGTTCACCAATAGACCGGAACATAGGCATTTTATTGTATTGCATCATACGCCGCACCGAGTGCCGCAGAGCTTTAGATGGGATGGTACCCAAATGGGTACAGTTACCACCTGGCATTGCACGATCATCAACGACTGCGACTCGCAACCCTTGCTTAACCGCATTTATAGCTGCCCCTTCGCCCGCTGGACCACTGCCAATAACAACCAAATCGTAAGAAAAATCAGCCATCTCTAAAAACTCTTTTGTTGGGCGTCCATTGCGTTATAAGACACTGACTCACTGATCTCAGCGCTTTTCTCGTCACATTTATTGGGGTCATCACCGCAAATATCGCAGGTATAATCAGTTTCACCTAAAGCCGCGCCGACACCACCGCAAGAACCAGATATAGGCTTGCGACCCATCAGAACACCAACTGACATGGCTCCGACCAGTAGACCAAACATCACAACTGCTAAAATAATTTCTGCCATATTACTGAACCTCTATCAGTTCGTTGATTCCCAAGAGAGGCGTAAACGTTTCACTGTAAGAAACGGTATAACCTTCGTCTTGTCGAGCAACAATATAAACCGGAATCTTTAATTCATTAGCTAAATCGACAGCTTGATCACTATTCATGACCATTAATGCTGTTGCCCAAGCATCAGCCTCGGCACAGGTGTCTGCGACCACCGTAACCGAAGCCACGGAATGAGTCGTTGGACGTCCCGAGCGGGGATCAATGGTGTGGGAGTAGCGCACGCCATCTCGTTCAAAATAATTCCTGTAATCCCCTGATGTAGCCACGGCTCCTGCCTCTAAATTAAGCACCTGAGCCACCGCCTCAGTTAGCGATGGTGACTCTATGGCTAATCGCCAAGGATCCCCTTCAGGATTAAGCCCGCTTACTCGCGTCTCCCCACCCACCTCGACCAAGTAATCAGGAAGGGCGTTCATTTCCAAAAGGTCAGCGACCAAATCTACAGCGTAACCCTTAGCTACCGCAGATAAGTCCAACCGCAAAGGGCGACTTTTACTCAGCAAAATTTGCTGATTATTCACCGTCCTATTAACCGCATCAAAACCAATGCTAGCAAGACTCCTCTGGATAGCGCTATCACTCGGCACAACATCACCAGTAAATGTGGGCCCAAAGCCCCAAATATCCACTAATGGGCCAACGGTTGGGTCAAGAGTACCACCGCTTTTTTGCCAAACTTTTCGTGTTATCCGCAACACTTGATCAAAGTCATCAGATATAACTAAACGCTGTCCAACATCCAACTGATTAAACTGACTTATCTCAGAATCAACTTTGTACGTCGACATAGACTGATCAACACGATCAAGAGTCTGTTCAATTTGTTTGGCAAGATCCACCGGAGCCGGTTGGTCTGCAACAATTGTGACATGATAACTGGTACCCATCTTACTGCCAGATATCTTAATAATTTCTGGGCCACGATTACAACCACCCAATAGTGCTATAAAGGCAAAAAGCAGGACACAGTTAAACGAAAAAGAGGCTTTATTAAGCCTCGTTAGCGTACTAATGTTCTGCTTATCCGCCAAAGTCATCAAGGAAAATATTCTCTTGTTCTACGCCCAGGTCGGTCAGCATTTTGACTACTGCTGCATTCATCATTGGCGGACCACACATGTAAAATTCGCAATCCTCTGGTGCCTCATGATCTTTCAAATACTGCTCATAAAGCACATTATGAATAAACCCTGTTAGCCCATCCCATTTATCTTCTGGTTGAGGATCGGACAACGCTAGGTGCCAATCGAAATTGTCATTTTCAGATGCTAAGGTGTCATACTCATCGTCATAAAAACATTCACGCAGCGAACGAGCGCCATACCAAAAGCTGATTTTACGGTCTGAATTAACCCGTTTAAGCTGATCAAAAATATGTGACCGCATTGGGGCCATACCCGCGCCACCGCCAATAAAGACCATCTCATTACTAGTCTCTTTCGCAAAGAACTCGCCGAAGGGACCATAAACAGGGATAGTATCACCAGCCTTTAAGCCAAACACATAGGAAGACATCACACCAGGTTTGATACCTACCGAACCTGGAGGTGGAGTCGCAATACGAATATTAAACTTAACCACGCCCTTCTCATCAGGGTAGTTAGCCATTGAATAGGCTCGGATAACGGTCTCATCGACTATTGATTCATGGTTGAAAAACCCAAAGCGCTCCCAATCACCACGATATTCCTCTTCAATATCAAAATCAGAGTATTTAATGTGGTGCGGCGGACACTCTAGCTGAACATACCCTCCAGCTCGGAAATTGACATCTATGCCTTCCGGCAGCTTCAGCGTCAGCTCTTTAATAAAGGTTGCCATATTTGGATTTGATACAACTGTACAATCCCAACGTTTAACACCGAACACCTCTTCAGGGACCTGCACCTTCATATCCTGTTTGACGGGGGTCTGACACGACAAGCGCCAGCCTTCAGCCGCCTCACGTCGAGTGAAATGCCCCTCTTCGGTTGGCAGCATCGACCCGCCGCCATCGCTAATCACACATTTGCACTGGGCACAGCTGCCACCACCACCGCACGCCGAGGGTAAAAATAGTCCCGCGGAAGACAAAGTCTGTAGTAGTTTATCGCCAGCCGGCACGGTAATGGTCTTCTCACCATTGATCACAATATTCACACTACCGGAGGATACAAGCTTGCTTCGAGCAGCCAAGATAAACGCCACGAGTGCGAGAATCACCGCCGTAAACATGCTTACACCAAGAATAATTTCAGTATTCATACTCAGTTACTTCTCCGTTATTACAGATCAATTCCGCCAAAAGACATGAACCCAAGGGAAACTAAACCCACGGTAATGAATACGATACCCAGCCCCTGTAGGCCTTCTGGAATATCACTATATTTCAATTTTTCACGGATACCCGCCAAAACAGCAATAGCCAGCGCCCATGAGGTTCCCGAACCGAGACCATAAACAACACTTTCTGTGAAATTAAACCCGCGTTCGGCCATAAGTAAGGAGCCCCCTAAAATGGCACAATTCACCGTAATAAGAGGCAAGAAAACGCCTAGCGCGTTATAAAGCGCAGGGACATACTTATCTAGCACCATTTCCAGAATTTGCACAATGGCCGCAATAACGCCAATAAAGCATAAATAAACTAAAAAGCTGAGATCAACATCAGGAAGACCTGCCCAGGTAAGCGCACCATCTGACAGAAGATAGGTCAGTAACAGGTTGTTGACTGGAACAGTAATGGTTTGCACCACAATGACTGCGATTCCCAAGCCTATTGCAGCGTCGATTTTTTTCGACAATGCGATAAATGTGCACATACCTAAGAACATACTTAGGGCGATATTATCAATAAAGATAGAGCGGACGAGCAAGCTAAGATAATGTTCCATTAGAGCACCTCGCTTGGCTTACTATTATGAGTAATTTTAAAGTCAGCTTTTTCAACCTGAGATTTCTTCCAAGTGCGCAAAACCCAAATGAGTATACCGATCAAGAAAAAGGCACTGGGCGGCATTAACATCATGCCATTTGGCACGTACCAGCCACCGTCACTAACAGGCGTAAATATTTCGTAGCCCCACAATTTACCAGCACCTAAAAGTTCACGCACAAAAGCCACTAGCATAAGTATTGCGCTATAGCCTAATCCATTACCAATACCATCAAGAAAGCTTGGAATAGGCGGATTCTTCATCGCAAAGGCCTCAGCCCGACCCATGACGATACAGTTGGTAATGATCAGTCCGACAAATACTGATAGTTGCTTACTAATATCATAGGCAACCGCCTTGAGCACCTGATCGACAACAATAACCAGTGACGCGATGATCGTCATTTGCACAATAATCCTGATACTGCCGGGAATATGGTGCCTAATCAATGAGACAAAGAAATTAGAAAAAGCGGTGACTATAGTAAGCGCCAGGCACATAACGAAGGCTACCTTCATGCTAGAGGTCACTGCCAGCGCGGAACAAATGCCCAAAATCTGTAAAGCGATAGGATTATTAGCGACAACCGGCTCAAGTAGAGTATCTTTGATATTTGCCATGCTAGGCATCCCCTGATTTCAAGTGGCCAATGAGCGGCGCAAAGCCCTCTTCGCCAAGCCAATACTGAATGAGATTATGGACACCGCGCGTGGTGAGAGTGGCCCCAGCTAGTCCATCAATTTGGTATTCTGACCCGTCTCTGGACATATCAGCTTTACCTTTAATCACGCTAATAGCTACCTCGCCCGACTTATAGGCCTGTTTGCCGACCCACCCAGCCTTCCAATTAGGGTTATCCACTTCGCCACCCAAGCCTGGTGTTTCTGTATGTTCGTAAAAACCGATACCTGCAATGGTCTGAAGATCCGACTCTAATGCCAAGAAACCATAGAGCGTGGACCAAAGACCGTAACCTTTGATCGGCAGAATGACTTTCTCTATGCCCTGCTCTCCATCAACAATATAAACAGTCGCAAATTTAGCTCGCCGCTTAATCTTTGCGGGATCATTTTTTGGGTCCAGAGACACTGACATAGAAGGATCTTTCGACGCTTTACGTTGATCATAGATCGACGCATCTACAGCGTCAGTGAAATAGCCCGTATCAAGATCAACAACTCGCGCAGTAATCTGCTCAAACTGCTTCTCAACGTCAATACCTGGTTGTAGCAAGCCTGCTGAAGCAAGGATATTTGTCTTCAAGTCTAGTAACTTATTTTCTTGTTGCTGTGGCCGCAAGATAACAGCCGCACTTGAGACAACAACCGCGCAAACCACACAAAGAACTAGTGCTACACCAAATGTCTTTTGAACTGAATCACTGGCCACGAGCTAATCTCCTTTTAATATTCGCATTAACCACAAAATGGTCCATCAGCGGAGCGAACAAATTTGCAAACAAGATCGCCAACATCATGCCTTCAGGAAATGCAGGATTAACCACACGAATCAGAATGACCATCACGCCAATCAGCATGCCATACCAAAACTTCCCCGTATTCGTCATTGCTGCAGAGACGGGATCGGTTGCCATAAAGATGGCGCCAAAGGCAAACCCTCCGATAACCCAATGCCAATAAAAAGGTAGCGCAAACATGGGATTGCTTGAATCAATATTATTAAATAGCGTCGCCAAAAGAGCCGATCCAATCAATACACCGCTGATAATGCGCCAAGAAGCAATTTTGGTGATTAACAATAAGGCTGCACCCATCAGTATGGCTAGGGTTGAGGTTTCACCAATAGACCCCTGTATGGTGCCGATAAACGATTGTGTCCATGTGGCGGTTTGCTCGAGAGCAACAACACCCTGAGCTGATGCAACCGAAAGCATAGTAGCTCCCGTGTAGCCATCAACAGCTGACCATACCGCATCGCCACTCATATATGCTGGATAGGCGAAATATAGAAATGCGCGACCTGTTAAGGCTGGGTTAAGAAAATTCTTGCCTGTGCCGCCGAAGACTTCTTTACCAATGACAATACCAAAACTAATACCCATAGCCACCATCCATAGAGGCAGATCGGGCGGGCAACAGAGTGCAAACAAAACAGAGGTTACGAAAAAGCCTTCATTAACCTCATGGCCACGTACGCTGGCAAATAAAACCTCCCATATCCCACCTACAATAAAAGTGGTCATGTATATGGGTAAGAAATACGCAGCTCCATGAATAATATTGTCCCAAATGCTCGTAGCGTCATAACCCGCAAGTAGGCCTATGAAAAGACCACGCAGACCTTCCTGAGATAGCATGCCCATCTCAGCCATAATGGTGTTAGCTTGAAAACCGATATTCCACATCCCAAAAAACATAGTTGGAAATGTCGCCACCCAAACGGTAATCATTACGCGCTTTAGATCGATTCCGTCGCGCACATGTGAACTATTTTTAGTCACATCTGCAGGCTTAAAAAGACCTGTATCAATTGCTTCATACAAGGCATACCATTTTTCCCACTTACCGCCTTTGTGAAAATGTGGCTCGTATTTGTCGAGAAGATTACGCATCATAGTATTATCCCTCCTTCTCAATTCTGGTCAGATTATCCCGCAGGATTCGTCCGTACTCATATTTTCCAACGCAGACATAGGTGTACAGACCCATATCGTCTTCATCTAGTTCTAGGCAACCGAGCTTTTGAGCCATTTCAGTATCGCCAACAATAAGTGAACGCAGAAGCTGTATAGGCAAGATATCCAGAGCAGTCACTTTTTCATACCCACCTACCGGCACCATTGCTCGTTCACTTCCATTGGTACTGGTGGTCATATTGAATAGCTTTTTGGTGAGTGAAGAGACAAACACTGGCAATGAAGAATGCTTGTCCACTCCAGCTCGAAGATAATGCAGAAATTGTCGCTCACGCCCTTCTTGGATAACAGAGACTTGACTATGATAACGACCCAGGAAAGCAAATTCTGAAACGGCTTGACGCCCCGAAAGAACTGAACCAGAAATCACCCTATTCTCATCATTTTTAAGCTCGCCAATAACTAATTGATTGATATTAGCCCCTAATCGCGTACCTAAAAGCCTCGGCTGTGTCACCTGAGGCCCTGCAATGGCGATGACACGCCTGACATCAATGCAGCCTGTCGTAAATAAAGCGCCAATGGCAATCACGTCCTGGTAACCAATCGACCACACAGTTTTATCTATGCTGACAGGATCAACAAAATGAATATGAGTCCCAGTAAGTCCCGCAGGATGAGGGCCACTAAATGCAATCTTCCTGACACCGTCTATATCAGCTCCGGGTATTGTCGAATTCGGAGCTACGCATAAGTTGACGGGCCCGTTGGTCAGTCGCGTAAGTATCTTTAAGCCACTTGTAAAATCTTCCCGTCGCTGACCGACAATCACCGAGGGGTCTGCTGACAAAGGATTAGTGTCCATGGCAGTGACGAAAATAGATGATGCCATAGTGTCAGCGGCAGGCACTTTTGAAAACGGCCTAGTTCGCAACGCAGTCCATTGTCCGGACTTAACCAAATTTTCAATAACATCAGCTCTATCGAGGGTATCCAGCTGCTCCACTGCATATGTTTCAAAAGTTTCACTAGTATCGCCATCGATATCGATAACTAAAGATTGAAAAACTCGTCTTTCACCACGGTTAATGGCCACTACCGTTCCGGCAGCTGGTGCTGTATAGCGTGCAGATGCATTTTTCTTGTCAGTAAACAACAGCTGACCCAGTTTAACTTGGTCGCCTTCGCGCACTGCCATGGTTGGCTTCATGCCCTGATAATCTAGGCCAACCAGGGCGACTTGGCTAACGGTCGGGCCATCATAAACCACCTGCTCTGGAGCTCCCGAAATGGGAAGATCCAAACCGCGACGAACTTTAATCATAGAGTTTACCAGTGTTCACATTTATTTAATGACTGTTAAGCGCACCTCGAATACAGTCAATAAAATATTGAATTTGTAGCGAATCCGCTGTTACTCACCGGGCGATTTTCTGCCCTCACTAGGATAGAGACCTTGAGTGAGAAATTTGTGCGCGAGAGTATAATGGCCTATGACCCCAGACGCCAGCTTATAAGACCTAAAACGCCCTTATCACCGCATAAAATGATACTTTTTGTTCTAAGGACTAAAAACTAGTAAGGCTGCACAATATTCAGACAAAAATAAGCTCGGCTTCCCGAGCTTATTACGACACTTGAGCAGATTTAGATTAGGCTTCTCTTGGGTATGACGGCCAAACAACGCCTGCAAATTTCTCTAAACATCTGACTACCTGACAGCTGTAGCCAAATTCGTTGTCATACCAGCAATATAGTACGCAGCTACGACCTTCAACAATCGTAGCTTGAGCATCAAGAACGCAAGCCTGCCGAGATCCCACAAAATCAGTTGAAACAGCTTCCGTTGAAATTGTGTAGCCTATTTGCTGCTGAAGATCTGAATGCAAAGCCTTCTGTCGTAAAAATTCGTTCAACTCCTCAACCGTGGTGTCTCGACCCAACTGCAGATTTAGAATAGCCATAGACACATTCGGTGTCGGAACTCTTATAGCATTACCCGTCAACTTGCCTTTTAGCTCAGGTATCACCTTAGCGACCGCTTTAGCCGCACCCGTAGATGTAAGCACCATATTGAGAGCAGCACTTCGGCCACGGCGTCCACCCTTGTGGTAGTTATCGATTAAATTTTGATCATTGGTATAAGCATGGACAGTCTCAACATGGCCACCACTAATACCAAATTCATCTAACAAGCACTTAAGAACTGGGACAATCGCATTGGTTGTGCAAGAGGCTGCAGAGATGATTTTTCTGTCCGGCGTAATCTGATCATGATTAACACCATAAACAATGTTGGGAATATCATCACCAGCAGGCGCCGTTAATAGCACTTTACTGGCGCCAGGCCGCAGGTGTCCACTAAGTCCTTCCGTATCTTTCCAAACGCCCGTATTGTCAACGATCAACGCATTAGTGATGCCATAATCGTTGTAGTCGATTTCTTCAGGAGAATTAGCATAAATTATCTTGATCGGATTACCATTAACGACCAGAATATTTTTATCTTCTAAAACCCGAACAGTGCCTTTAAAGGGGCCATGAACGGAGTCTCTGCGAAGCAATGCAGCGCGCTTTTCAAGATCATGGTTTAACTTCCCTTTACGGATAACGATAGCGCGCAAGCGCAGCACATCACCACCACCGGCTTTATCAACCAGAATTCGAGCTATTAATCGCCCGATTCGACCAAACCCATAGAGTACAACGTCTTGGGGTTCAGGCAGCGGCTTAACATCAGAACCTATAATTTCATCAAGCTCAGCGGCTAAAAAGTCACTCAGACTCGACCCATTGCCATTACTTTTTTGATACTTAACCACTAATTTACCCACGTCAATATGGGCAGGGCCAAGCTTCAACTTAGAAATACCTTCAAGCATTGGGTAAGTATCAAATTCAGAGAGTTCATTACTCTCAACCTGACGAACAAATCGGTGTTCCTTCATCAAGTCAGTCACTGACTGATTGACCATGCTATTGCCATACATGTACGTATTAATATTGCTCTGACGATACAATTTACCGATTAAGGGAATCATACCCTCTGCCAATGCTTCTCTTTCTTTCCAGTCTTTGAAAAAATCGTCTGGGAGGGGCCTTTGCTGTTCGTCCACGAATTATGTCCTTATGCAGATGGAGTTATTACAAGATATTATCGAACACGAAACCCAAACAGGCAACTAATCGAGGGTTAAAATAGCAAGATAGGCATTATTTCTATAACTAATAGCCTGAGGTAAGTAGAATACCCGCCAATAAAGCAGCATAAAATGAGATCAACAGAAGTCCACTATGAATATTTTTAATCAACAACCCGCTGTTAAACCTGGCGATAAATGTGTTTGGGGTGGATTACCATCATCTGGCCGTGCTTTGGCCGTGGTTGAAGCCGCTCTTAAGTATTCGGGTTTAACCCTAATTATTACCGACACTGCACAACAGGCAAGCATTCAAAGTCGTGCCTTAGAGTTTTTCGCTGCACAACGAAACCTATCGATCTTTACATTCCCTGACTGGGAAACACTGCCCTATGATATTTTCTCGCCGCACCAAGATATTATTTCGGCGCGCCTACAAACCTTAGCAAAATTGCCAAACGCGGACCACGGCGTTCTCATTGTACCTTTGACGACATTAATGCATCGGATTGCGCCCATTGATTTTGTCGCCTCCAGAACGTTCTGTTATAGCATTGGCGAACAACTTGACCGAGGTTTATTGCAAGGGCAGCTCTCGCGAGCAGGCTATAAACGTGTAGATACAGTTTACGAGCATGGTGAATTTGCCTTTCGCGGATCAATCATCGACGTTTTCCCTATGGGTGTTAAAACGCCTTTTCGAATGGATCTTTTGGATGATGATATAGAGTCTCTACGGCTTTTTGATCCAGAATCACAGCGCACATTAGAAAATGTCGAACAAATTGAATTACTTCCCGCAAGAGAATTTCCGATGGACAAAGAGTCCATCAATCTGTTTTTAAATAACTGGCATGAACGCTTTGATCATAACCCCGCCAAATGTCCAGTCTATCGCGACATTAAAGATGGTATTGCACCCCAAGGAATAGAGTATTATCTAAGCTTGTTCTTCGAACAAACAGCGACGCTTTTCGACTATTTACCCATCAATTTACAGCTATTTACCAGTAGCGGAATAGAACAGGCAGCAGAGCAATTTTGGAGCGATATCAACAATCGTTATCAAGAATATGGAGTGGATCCTGAGCGCCCTCTTTTAAAACCAGAGGAAATATTTCTACCTGTTGATCGCCTTTTTCATGAAATAAAAAAACGACCAAGAACGATTCTTGATCGTCAACCCATCGATCCGGCTGTTCATCACCAAGACTCAAACCTAGTGTCTGTCCCTGACGTGTCGGTAAATGCCAAACAAACAAGTCCTCTGCAAAAATTACATGACTTTTTGGGCACCTTTGAGGCTGCCAAGGCTGGCTCTCGAGTTCTATTTTGCGCTGAATCGTCAGGCCGTCGTGAGGTATTAACTGACCTACTAAAGACCATTCAAGTTAATCCAGCAGAGGTCGATAGCTGGTTACAATTTGTCGAGTCAGATCTACAGTACGGCATAATTACCTACCCCTTAGATCAAGGCATTGTTTGCCCAAATAATGGCCTGTGCCTTATCACGGAAGGCGAGCTATTTGGCCAGCAGGTCATGCAGCGACGCCGGCGCTCCAAGGTGTCTGAGTCGCCAGATTACATTTTCAAAAGTCTTGCCGAATTAAAAATTAATGCCCCAGTAGTGCACATAGAACATGGGGTCGGCCGCTATCAAGGGTTGATCACCTTAAATGTAGATAAGACCGCGCAAGAGTTCCTGATGCTCTATTACGCCAATGATGCAAAACTCTACGTGCCAGTGTCGTCCCTGCACCTAATCAGCCGCTTCGGAGGCGGCGATCAGGTTGCAGCACCACTCAATCACCTTGGTAGTGATAAGTGGGATAAGGCTAAACAAAAAGCCGCCAAACAGGTGCGGGATACAGCCGTTGATCTTCTCGATATTTACTCCAGGAGAGCAGCTCGCAAAGGTTTTGCATGCTCAGCTAACGAGCAAGACTATCTGAAATTTAGTGGCGACTTTGCCTTCGAGGAAACAGCCGACCAACAGGCCGCCATCGATGCGGTCAGGAAAGACTTATTAAGCGCCCAACCTATGGATCGATTGGTCTGCGGTGACGTAGGTTTTGGCAAGACGGAAGTTGCCATGCGCGCAGCCTTTACGGCCGTCAGTAGCGGCAAACAGGTAGTCATCCTAGTGCCAACCACCCTGCTCGCGCACCAGCACCTGCAGAATTTCCGAGATCGTTTTGCAAACTGGCCCGTTAATGTTGAAGAGCTATCTCGATTTAGAACCGGGAAAGAACAAACGGCAGTGATTGGTGATACTGAGGCTGGCAAAGTTGATATCTTGATCAGTACCCATAAGCTGCTTCATGCCGAAATCAATTTTAAACAATTGGGCCTTATGATCATCGATGAAGAACATCGCTTTGGCGTGAGACAAAAAGAAAAGATTAAATCTTTGCGCAGTGAGGTGGATATATTGACCATGACAGCCACGCCAATACCCCGCACGTTAAATATGTCGATGCACAGCATTCGGGACCTGTCGATTATTGCAACGCCTCCAGCTAAAAGATTGTCGGTGAAGACCTTTGTCCGTAAACAAGAGTCAAGGGTTACCAGAGAGGCCATTCTGCGGGAGATACTCCGGGGGGGCCAAGTCTACTTCTTGCACAATGATGTCAAAAGCATCCAAAGAGTTGCCGATGAGCTAGCTACTCTAGTCCCCGAAGCAAGGATCAATATCGCTCACGGCCAAATGCGCGAGCGTAATCTCGAGCAGGTCATGTCAGATTTCTATCACCAGCGCTTCAATGTATTAGTTTGCACCACCATCATTGAGACCGGTATTGATATACCTAGCGCAAATACAATTTTGATTTCCCGTGCCGACAAATTTGGTCTTGCTCAGCTACATCAGTTGCGAGGCCGAGTCGGCAGATCCCACCACCAAGCCTATGCGTATTTGATGCTTCCACAAGACAAGAAAATCACCTCAGATGCCACCAAAAGGCTCGAAGCTATCTCTGCCGCAGATCAACTGGGATCTGGCTTCACACTAGCCACTAACGATCTTGAAATCAGAGGGGCTGGAGAACTTTTGGGCGAAGAACAAAGTGGCCATATTCAAGCTATTGGCTTTACCCTTTATCTGGAAATGCTAGATAGAGCCGTTGCAGCCATTAGAAATGGTTCAGAACCTGATTTCGATGCCGCACTAAATCAAGGCCTTGAGGTCAATATGCACGTACCGGCCCTGATTCCAGATGACTACCTCCCAGATGTGAATATGCGCCTAACCATCTACAAAAGATTAGCTGACTGCCAATCAAAATCAGACTTACATGAACTCCAAGTAGAAATGATAGATCGCTTTGGCTTGCTCCCAGAGCTATCAAAAACCTTATTTAAACTTGCGGAGCTTAGACTGGTAGGTGAGCAACTAGGGCTGAAGAAAATAGAAGCTGGCCTAACCCGTGGTCGTTTACAGTTTAAATCGACCACGATTGTGGAACCGATTACTATTATCAAAATGGTCCAATCAAAACCTTCCACTTACCGCTTGCAAAACAATGATCAACTGAGTTTCACTATGGACATGGAGAATCCCGAGCAGCGCTTCTCCATAGTGCATAATATACTGCAGGGGCTATTGCCACCTGACTGAAGAGAACGAACCGAACAAGCACAGATACCGACCATTAGACGGAATATTAATGAGCAGTAACAAGCGGTTTTTAGATGGCGCGAGGACTTATCTTTTTATGCTAGCAACAGTGGCTGCTAGCAACTTTGCCTCAGCGCAAGAAAATCAACTCCCCATTCCCTTGGTGCCGCCTGAAAATTGGTATCAGGTAGAGATAATTTTGTTTACGCAACCTGATAATCTTAGCGGCGAAATACCGCCTCTAGACCACAAACTTGAATACCCTAAAAATTTACTCGCTTTGATTGATGCAGAAGCAAGATCTCATCAATTTACCCTCTCCCAAATCCAGGCCGCTCTTCTTTTGGATCCAAAGGCGGAGCCATTGCTGCCCAAAGTTCTAGTCTGGATACCCATCGCGGAAATGGAGGACCCTGCCATTACACTTAATGTGTCTAATCAGGAACCCACTACTTTAACCGGCGAAACAGAAACAGAAATAGAAATAGAAATGCAGATTGTCGAAGACAGCCTCCCTGTCGAGCCTTACATCCCCGAATATGAAGAATCTTTTATTATTTTAGATGCTAAGGTAAGAGATCTTAATGACAGCGCAAGGGCACTTGATCGCCGGAATTATAATGTCGTCTTTCACGAAGCTTGGCGTTTTGAAGCAGACGCTGCTGGTGAGGATCCTTGGATCCATATAAGCGCTGGGAAGAGGCTAGATGACCGATCTGAAATCGAGGGTAGCCTTCGGTTTTATAAATCACGATTTTTACACGTTGAAACTGATCTATGGCGACTCAAGTTCGTCAATGAGAATTCCTTGGTCGATACCTTAACCGTAAAGCTCCCAGATAATCCAAATTTTCAATTGATCATAGAGGACTCACCCAAACAACAATGGGAGATCCCCGTTTTACCAGAGTATCTAAGTGACCTAAATGCCGAATCAGAGCTAGTTAACAGCAACAGTGCTGCTTATGGCGAAGAAGCCATTGATCTAGGCCTATTAGAAGATGAGCACGATCATGGCGCCATCAAACAGTACTCGATTGCAGAGATATGGCCTATCAAGCAATCTAAGCGCATTGAAGAGAACAGTGTCTACTATCTAGATCATCCTGAACTGGGCGTTATGCTGACCATTAAAACCTATAAGCCCGAACCGCTAAATCCACAAGTAATCATTGACGATGAAGGCGTAATAGAGCCCGAAAATCAGGACTAAACTAAGCGCACACTTAACAGATGAACCCCTCATTCCTGCTGAGATTAAAACTGTTACCTATGATCGACAAAGATCAGGCTCTCGGTATCAAAACCCAATGTCGCAGACAACTCAATAAAGTGATTAACAAGATCATCACTGACCTCAGGCGATCTCGACAAGAACCACAGATAATCGGTGTCCATGCCGGCCACAAAGGCGTATTGATAGTCCACGCTGTCTAGTTCAAATATGATATATGACCCATAAAAAGGACCAAAAAAAGATACTTTTAAATGGCCAATATCAGGCGTTTGTACAAAGTAAGCTTTACCTTCTGCCTGACGCCACTGCTTAGACTCGTCCATAAATCCTGCATTAAGAACCACCACACCCCCATCCTCTCGCATCGAATAGGTAGCGCTAACAGAGCTCATACCGCGTTCAAAAGAATGATCTAATCGAGCAATTTCGTACCACTGGCCAAGATAGCGCTCCAGTTGGAAATTTTGAACAGGATACACACCCTCCGGAGCTCCCAGACAGCCAGCCAGTCCTGACGAAACCAAGACCAAGCAAGCTAACTTTAGCCTAATCGCCAAACGGTTAAGACCCTTCGCAATCATACTTTTGAGGATGCACCAGCACTGATTTCCAATGCTGCTGAATTTTCAATATGAACAGTTGACGTAGGGAAGGCCATCTCAGCACCTGCACTCTCAATAATAGAGCTCACCTTCAGCAGCACGTCCTGTTTAATCTGGTGGTACGCCACCCAGTCAGTGGTCTTGGTAAAGGTATAAATAAAGAAATCGATAGAGCTAGCAGAAAACGCATTGAAATTGACAATTAGTGTCTGAGTTGCATCTATATCATCATGTGTTTTAAGCATTTCCGTTACCTGATCCACTATAGTTGCCATACAGGAAACATCTGAATAACGAATACCAACCGTCTCGTAAATACGTCTATTGCTCATTCGGGAGGCGTTCTCCACAGAAATAGCTGCAAACACTCCGTTGGGAATATACAGCGGCCGCTTATCAAAGGTACGTATTCGGGTTAGTCGCCAACCAATATCCTCGACGGTTCCCTCGATTTCTTTATCAGGCGATCGAATCCAGTCTCCCACCGAGAATGGGCGATCTAGGTATATCATTAATCCACCAAAGAAATTTGCGAGTAGATCTTTAGCCGCAAAGCCAATCGCGATACCACCTATACCGCCAAAGGCAAGTAATCCTGAAATACTGTAACCAAATAACTGCATGGCAATAAGTAATGCAGTAATCACCACTGATACCCGCAATAATTTAGCCACTGCTCTCACGGTGGTGCTGTCAACGGGCTTGCTAATATAGTCTGGATTAATAAGGTTCTGCTCAGCCCTCTTAATGAAATTAGTCAAAAATAGAGTCGTTAGAAAAATTACAGCTAGGCGGTTAATCGGATCAATCAACTCCAACAAGGGGGAATTCATTTTTTGCGCGGCCACGCCGGCTGCAAAGTTAATTCCAAGTATCCAAATGAACCATATAGCGGGTCTTCGGCAGGCCTCTATTACGGCATCATCCCACACTGTGGCTGTCTTAGAGGTTCGCGCTTCAAGCCTATCGATGATTTTGTTCAAAATGTAACCGAGGCTCAAAACAACCACAACGATGAGAAATAGCTCGGCAACCCAAAGGAACCCAGAGTCACTGAACTCAACCAACCATGTCCGAAAATTATTCATTTAATAATTCCTGCTTTGCTTTATTGTTAATGATATCTCACACCCTGTTAAAGTCACTGATTTAATTCAATGCTGCCACTTTTTGGGATATCGCCAGCCGTCGAGGCGAACCTTCAAGATCTGACCAACTAATCGACCGTTTAGCCACCATCGATGCTAATTTGGAGCTTTGCGATATATTGGCAGACTCCATGTACGACAATACCTCAACTGCCCCCTGGGGACAATTGCAGACTAAAATCATATCGCAACCTGCCTTTAGGGCCAGTTTCGCTTTGTCCACATAACCACCGGCAATATCAGCTCCTTTCATTGTTAAGTCATCACTAAAAATAATACCCTCAAAGCCTAACTTTCCCCGAAGCACATCATTCAACCAAAACGATGAGAAGCCAACTGAGTCTGGGTCAACCGACGGAAAAGTGATATGTGCAGGCATAACTGCATCCAGCATCTTTGACAGCTTTGCAAAGGGCTGTATATCCCGGGCATACAAAGTATTCCAGCTACGATCATCAACCGGCGCCTCTAGGTGACTGTCTGCAACGATGCCTCCGTGACCAGGGAAATGTTTTCCAGTGGCTGCCATCCCTGCATCGTGCATGCCTTTAATAAAAGCCTCAGCTGCACTGATTACTATTTCTGGCTGGTCGGAGAACGATCGATCGCCAATGATGCTGCTAGTGTCACGGTCAACATCCAAGACTGGGGCAAAACTTAGATCAAGGCCACAAGCAATCACTTCAGATGCCATCAGCCACCCCAAGTCTTTGCTTAAACCCAACCCTTCCTCTGGCGAGCGCGCGATCAAGTTCCCTATTGCCTGCATAGAAGGAATGGCGGTAAACCCCTCGCGGAGTCGCTGAACCCTTCCACCCTCTTGATCAACCGCGACGAGCAAAGACTTAGAACAGGCTCTAATCTCAGCAACCAAATCACAAATTTGATCTCTACTCTGAATATTACGACTGAACAGAATGACGCCACCTACTTGGGGATTTTGCAGCTGAAGCCGCTCATCACGGTCAAGTGAGACTCCTTTCAAATCGAGCATCAATCGTCCGTATAAATCAACCTCTGAACTATTCAATAGCGCACTCCCAAATAAAAGCTTTACACAATATCTAATACCAAACTATTTAAACCCATTTACTCTTGATAGGTAATATCTATTTTGGCTAGTTAAAATCAATCAATTCGTGCTGGCCGGTTATTAACAATAGCTTCAATACTCGCCATAACCGGGTCGGTTAACAATGGCAATACTTCTATTGATTTTAGGTTATCTTCAAGCTGTGACAATTTAGATGCCCCCAAAATAACAGTGCTCACCTGTGGATTTTTAAGACACCAGGCTATCGATAAATGGGTCAAACTCACACCCAAATCTGCCGACAACACGGCAAGTTTTCTAATTTTCTCAATTTTTTGCTTACCGTCGTCCGTCGTCCACATTTTTCGTAGCCATTCATAACCCGGTAGGGCCAGTCGACTGTCAGTGGGAATACCCTCGAGATATTTGCCGGTTAGTAACCCAGAGGCCAAGGGCGACCAAATAGTGGTTCCCATGCCATAGTTTTCATACAGAGGACAGTACTCCCCTTCTACCTTGTCCCGATACAGTAAGTTGTACTGAGGTTGTTCCATGGTGGGTGGTGTTAAATATTCTTTTCGGCAAATCTCATGGGCTTCGGTGATCTGTTGAGCCGACCACTCTGACGTGCCCCAATATACCACTTTGCCCTGTTGCACCAAATTGTGCATGGCTCGAGCGGTTTCTTCTATTGGAGTATCTGCATCTGGCCGGTGGCAATAAAATAAATCCAGGTAATCAACGTTTAAACGGATAAGCGCAGCATCGCAGGCATCGCGCACATGTTTGGCGCTGAGACCGATCTGGGTTGGTTTACCTCCGCCCCAGTAGACCTTTGAAGACACAGCATAGGTGTCCCGTGGCAGGCCTAAACTCAATATCGCTGCACCCATAATTTTTTCTGATTCACCCGCTTCGTAGCCCTCCGCATTATCAAAAAAATTAACGCCATTGTCATAAGCGCTTTGTAACAGCTTTTTCGCAGCGCTTATGTCGACCTGTTTACCAAACGTTACCCACGAACCCAAAGACAGCGCGCTAACCTTTAAGCCCGATTTTCCCAGCTTTCGATATTCCATATCAAATCCCCAAATAAATGCTTTACACAATGTCTAATGCAAAGCTATTTAAACCAATTTATTATTTACATATTCCTCGCAGCTATTTTACCCTGTTACTGAAATTCTACCCAAAAAAATAATTACATATTTTTTCGTGAGTTAAATAAAATACCTACAAAACACTTTCACTTTTATCTGCAAGTGACACATCACCCCAAAAATCTGAACCGTGCAACAAGCGCCGGCTAGTGATATTTTAGAACACCAACTATAAAAAGGAACACTATTATGGCTAGCCAAATACCATCTGTTGGACAGTGGTATAGGGATATGGCAACTAATCAATTCATTGAAATTATCGCGGTCGATGAATATTCCTCCGTCATTAGCATTCAATACGAGAACGCTGAGATCGATGAACTAGATCTGGCCTCATGGAATGCACTGCCCACGACCTGTAGTAACAGCCAGGAAGAACGCTGGGAGTTATCTTTATTAACAGACCAGGACCGCATCTTCTGTGACCACATTACGGTACTTGCCGGGGTAAATAGCACCCCCTCTAAAGTAAAGCCCGATACTGCATTTGGTTGGGATGATCTGTAGTCCAGTTTCATCAAGACCCTAAACCGAAAAACCAGTGGTACCTTTCTGCTGATCTAGCAACGACTTGCTAATTGCGTAATACTGTATATAATCACAGTTAAACAAGGCTTGAGGATATATTGTGGAGCGACTAACAGCAAGACAGCAAGAGATACTAGACTTGATTCGTGACAGCCTTGATGAGACTGGCTACCCCCCAACAAGGGCTGAAATCGCTCAGAAACTAGGTTTTCGCTCGCCCAATGCTGCGGAAGATCATCTTAGGGCGCTGGCTCGCAAAGGCGTAATAGAAATGATCCCTGGTGCTTCACGTGGCATCCGAATTGTCGAGCAATACTCTGGCATCCCTATTATCGGCAGGGTCGCTGCTGGTGAGCCAATAATGGCTGAGCAGCATATTGAAGATTACCAAGAAGTCCCCTCCAGCACCTTTCATCCTAGTGCTGACTACTTTTTGCGTGTGCAGGGCCAAAGTATGGTTGACGTGGGCATAATGGACGGAGACTTACTTGCCGTTCATCAGCAGCCAACGGCTGACAACCAGCAAATTGTTGTCGCCAGAGTCGATGGCGAAGTAACCGTAAAAAGACTAAAGAGAACGAAAAGCAAGCATGAGATTCATCTGTTGCCAGAGAACCGCGAGTATTCGCCCATATTAGTTGACTTGAGAGCTCAGGAATTTGCCATTGAGGGACTAGCGGTTGGCGTCGTGAGAGTATCGCTTTAAATTAAATATTAATGCAGAATTTGACGCTTTTCACCCGTTTCAACAGAGGCGGGGGTTCGGTCGTCGTTAATTTCAAAGACTGTTTGGATGCCGGCGTCCATCATGCTTTTGGCAACATCAATATGTTTTCCATCAAGGTACTCTAAAACTGAGTCTGAAAAACTTATTCGAACGAGAGGCTCGTCGGATCCGGCGCGTTGCAATGCAACCTCACCATCATCAAGCATTACAAGTTCGTATTCTGTAAAAGCCATATTATAAACCCCTATTATCTAGCGTATTATAACAGCAAGCTAGAGCACTATTAAACCTTGCCGATTATTAGCTGGCGCCCTTCTGACTAGGCACCCATTTCCCATTTACGTAAAACGCACTCCAACCCGTTGGTTTACCATCGCTTTCACTGCGAACATACTGTTCTTTAGTCTTGCGACTATAGCGAACCACAGACTCGTTACCCTCAGGATCTGCACTTGGCGCAATCAAAAGGAATTGGTATTTTTCATCGATGCGTTCTTTATACGGCAACAATTCATTAACCGTTGGTGCGCGAGTTTCTCTATGTCGTGGGAATTGACTAGCAGCTAAGAATATACCTGACGCACCATCACGCAGAACGTAATGATCGTCTACCTTAATACAACGAAGTTCAGGCATGGCAATAGGGTCTGCCTTTGGCGGCGCTGCTTGCCCACTGCGCAGTAACTTGCGTGTATTTTTACAAGGTTCACCCTCAGAGTTTTCGCCGGTACAGCCAAAGTATTTGCCAAATCGACCCGTTTTAAGCTGCATTTCACTACTACATTTATCACAATCAAGAACTGGTCCTTCATACCCTTTTATTACGTATTGACCAATCTCAATTTCATGGCCAACACAATCTGGATTGTTGCCACAAACATGGAGCTTACGCGTTTCATCTATTAGATAACTGTCCATTGAAGTATTACAGAGTTTACATCGATGTTTGTGGAGTAAAGACTTTGATTCAGCCTCATCATCCTCTTCGATATTGACTGCTTCATCACCCGCAGTCAGATTAACCGTGTGCTTACAGCGTTCCTTCGGCGGCAAAGCATATCCAGAACAACTCATAAATACACCCGTTCCAGCAGTCCGAATCATCATCGGGCGATCGCACTGTTTACACTCAATCTCTGTTTCAGATGGTTTGTTAGGGCGCATTCCCCCTTCAGAGTCCTTAGCAGACAACACCTTTGCACTAAAGTCCTTATAAAAGCGATTGAGCAGGCTCTTCCACTTCAATTTTCCTTCAGCAACCTGGTCGAGCTGTTCCTCCATGGACGCTGTAAAGCCATAGTCCATCAAATCGGTAAAACTCTCTGACAGGCGAGTAGCCACAATGTCGCCAATTTTTTCTGCAAAAATTCGTTTGTTTTCGATCCTGACGTAACCACGATCTTGGATAGTCGATATAATCGATGCATAGGTCGAAGGTCTTCCTACACCGCGCTTTTCTAATTCTCGCACCAATGCTGCCTCAGAAAAACGAGCCGTTGGCTTGGTAAAATGTTGCTGCGGAATCAGCGCTAACATCTTCATAGGATCGCCTTTCTGGAGATCAGGCAGCTCAATATCATCATCACCTTTTCGATTGGCGGGCATCACCGCAAGGTGGCCATCAAACCGTGTAACCCTGCCCTTAACCGTAAGCTCATAGTCTCCCGCACCGACAGTAATCGTCGTTGAGGTGAACTCTGCATTAGTCATCTGGCATGCAACGAATTGCTGCCATATCAACTGATAAAGTCTTTGCGCATCAACGTCCATCTCGCTAAGGCTACCCGGCGCTATATCTACGTTCGAAGGGCGAATCGCTTCGTGTGCATCTTGAGCGCCAGATTTACTGCTATAGGTGATCGCCACGTCAGGCAGGTACTTAGCGCCATGACGTAATTCAATATAGTCACGACAAGCAATAACCGCATCTTCACTCAAATTGGCCGAATCTGTACGCATATAAGTAATGTAGCCGCCTTCGTACAAACGCTGGGCCATCATCATGGTTTTCTTAACGCCAAAACCTAACCTAGTACTGGCCGCTTGCTGTAATGTCGACGTAATAAATGGAGCTGAAGGTTTAGATTTTGTTGGCTTATCTTCTCTTTTACTTACGGCATAATCGGCTTCTCTTAACGCACTCAAAGAGGTGTCGGCCTCGACCTTACCGGTTGGCCGAAAAGCCTTACCTTGATGCCGCTTTACATCGAAACGAATTTTAACATCGTCCTGGTCAACGTCTGAACTGGCACTGCCCTCCAAGTCAGCTTGAACGGTCCAGTATTCTTCAGGAACAAAAGCACGAATATCACGCTCACGCTCAACGACTAATTTTAGCGCGACAGACTGCACTCGGCCCGCGGACAAACCGCGCCCTACTTTTTCCCACAGTAATGGAGAAACCATAAAGCCGACAACACGATCTAAAAAACGCCTTGCTTGCTGGGCATCAACGCGGTCTTTATTAAGCTCACCCGGAGCCTCGAACGCTTTTCGTATAGCTTTCTTGGTTATTTCGTTAAATACAACTCGCTTATAGCGACTTTCGTCGCCTCCAATCACCTCGGTTAGATGCCATGCTATAGCCTCGCCCTCTCTATCCATATCCGTCGCCAGATAGACAGTGTCGGCGTTTTTAGCCAGCTTTTTAAGCTCAGCTACAACTTTTTCTTTACCCGGGAGCGTCGCATAATCTGCCTTCCAGTTATTGTCTGGATCAATACCCATACTTTTTATGAGTTGAGATTTTGCTTTTTTCTCGCGATGTACAATTTTATCTTCAGGAGACATTTTACGGGTCAAAGCCGCCTGCTTTGCACGATCTTTGGGATCACTAGGCACTCTATTTGCGCCCGTAGGCAAGTCTCTAATATGGCCGACACTCGATTTAACAATAAAATCATCGCCCAAATAGCGATTAATTGTTTTGGCTTTGGCTGGTGACTCTACAATGACTAAAGATTTGCCCATTTGGCGAAAGTTCCCTTATTACGGCATCACTTTATACTAGTAAATGAGCTCGTTTTGATTACGCAACACGTTTAACACGCGTCCAAGGTTCGCATATATACTTGTTCTATTGCCCTTTGGTCAAGCTTCAATGCGAAATATTTTCAATGTGGCGTTTTAATTTACCTAAACTCTCGGCAATTTTTAGCAAGTCCTGATGATCCCCACGCTCGCTCCAAATAGCGCCCACATCAGCCTCTGTTGCAATAATTGCTGTCACGTTTAACGGCAGTTCAGGCAATATTTCTAATAATATTTCATGCCAACTTAAATCGGCCTCACTTTGTACCCACTGCCAACCAGTCCAAGGTGATTCCCACCCTCGCCCACTAAACCGATGGATCACCCAATTTCGCTGGCCACCTGAACCTTCCCACCGCATTTTATAACAAACAGTCTCTAAAGCAGTTTCCGACTCCCTAGCATCAGGCCTTCGATGTAGGCTAACCCGAATATTTACTGCCGCCGCACCACTGCGCAACTCTGCTAATCTCTTTTGGTAGGGCGATTGTTTAAACCACATCAAGGGTGAGACGACGACGGCAATAATAAATATGATTAACAACCACGCCATTAACTACTACTCTTATAGTAAGACTGAGAAAAATTATTGCTTTTAAAAGCCATAGTATTTAATACTACAA
>OJEF01000007.1_pt1 | contig 47191 bp, 47 predicted proteins | sample 1593041 | NCBI WGS metagenome assembly OJEF01 (sample SAMN05416790, study PRJEB24817) | seawater metagenome | isolation source: Sea water | place: Canada:Atlantic | collected 2013-11
GAGATAGCGTAGCGTCTCGTGGGCTCGGAGATGTGTATAAGAGACAGCTAAAGGAGTGGTTACTTCTACTGGAGGTGAGGTGGGGTTGTCACTACTACAATTAATTAAAATTGAGAATGCAAAAATTATAAAATAATTTGTAGATTTAATTAATAGTTTCATAATTTATTTAAATTAATTTTTTAAGGAAACAAGTTAAACATTTTTAAATAAACAGTGATAAAAACTATTAACTTAGTTGCGTGTACTATAGTTATAAAAATTAAACAAGTAATTTATTAAAAATTCATCCAACACAGCGTCCATTCTTCAAACTCCTATTGATTATTTAAAAGGCGTCGGGCCGAGTCGCGCTGAAGTCTTACGTAAAGAATTGGGGATTCGTACGTTTCAAGATCTTATAAATTTATTTCCAAATAGATATATAGACCGCACTCGGTTTTATAAAACCACAGAACTTCAGCCTTCAAATTCGGAAGTTCAAATCATTGGACAAATTACAGGATTTAAAGAAATTGCACAAAAGCGAGGCAAACGACTGGTTGCCACTTTTAGAGACGATTCAGGCTTCATTGAACTGGTTTGGTTTAGGGGGCATAAATGGATTCGGGAGCACCTAAAAACACATACTGATTATGTTATTTTTGGAAAAGTCAGCCTGTTCAACAGCGTATTTAGCATGCCGCATCCAGACATAGAACTAAAGACGGACTATGATAAAAGCCTCTCTAAGGCGATACAACCAATATATCCTTCAACCGAAAAGTTATCAAATAGAGGGATTTCAAACCGCGTTATTTGTAAAGTAATGGAACAGCTTTTTCTACAATTAAATGGCCGTTTTGAAGAATCACTTTCTTTAGAGATTCTTGAGCATCAAAAATTAATTTCTAAAAGTGAAGCGCTTTTAAATATTCATTTTCCAAAAAATAAAAACTTATTAAGCCGGTCTCAGTTTCGATTAAAGTTCGAAGAACTTTTTTACATACAACTTCAACTTATTCTAAAAAATATTATTCACAAGTCTAAAATTAAAGGCTATCGTTTTGAAACCGTAGGAGATTACTTTAATACGTTTTATAATAAACATCTTCCTTTTGAATTGACCAATGCTCAAAAAAGAGTCTTGAAAGAGATTCGAATTGATATGGGGAGTAATGCTCAAATGAATCGTCTTTTACAAGGAGATGTTGGTTCTGGAAAAACGATTGTAGCTTTGATGTCTATGTTTATTGCTATCGATAATGATTTTCAATCAACTTTGATGGCACCCACAGAAATTTTAGCATTTCAACATTACAACGGACTGAAACCTTTTTGTGATTTAATTGGAGTTAAGATTGCATTATTAACTGGATCAAGTAAAATCGCTGCTCGTCGCGTCATTCATCAACAATTAGAATCTGGTGAATTACAAATTATTGTTGGAACTCACGCACTGCTAGAGGACAAGGTGAAATTTAAAAACCTTGGCTTGGCAATTATTGACGAACAACACCGATTTGGAGTCGCACAACGCAGTAAGCTATGGAAAAAGAATGATTCTCCACCTCATATTTTAGTCATGACAGCAACTCCGATTCCACGTACTTTGGCAATGTCTGTTTATGGCGATTTAGATATTTCCGTAATCGATGAGCTACCGGCAGGAAGAAAGCCAATTAAAACTGTTCATCGCTATGATACCAATCGATTAAAAGTTATTGGTTTTATTAGGGAAGAAATTGCAAAAGGACGACAAATTTATATTGTATATCCATTAATAAACGAAAGTGAATCCTTAGATTTTAAGGACTTAATGGATGGCTATGAAGGCATAGTTCGTGATTTCCCAATGCCAAAGTATCAAGTATCTATGGTGCACGGTCAAATGAAACCTGCAGATAAAGAATTTGAAATGCAACGCTTTGTAAAAGGGGAAACTCATATTATGGTGGCCACAACAGTAATTGAGGTAGGAGTGAATGTACCCAATGCATCGGTCATGATTATTGAAAGTGCAGAACGTTTTGGATTATCGCAACTCCATCAGTTAAGAGGACGCGTGGGACGTGGAAGTGAACAGAGTTACTGTATTTTAATGACCAGTCATAAATTAGGGGAAAATAGTAAAACACGCATCCAAACAATGGTTCACTCTAGCGATGGGTTTGAAATTGCGGAAGTAGATCTTAGACTACGGGGCCCAGGTGATATGATGGGGACTCAACAAAGTGGGATTTTAGAATTGAAAATCGCTAATATTGTTAAAGATAAAGACATCTTGTCCTTAGCGCGGCATTGGGCTAAAAAGGTGCTTGTAGCAGATCCTAAACTCAGCGATCCAAAACACCAACCCATTACACAAACGTATATTAAAATGGGTAAGTATAAAAACATATGGAACTACATTAGTTAATTATATATTGTTAAACAAAATATTTTTGTTGTTTATCAGTAACTTTATTATATTTGATACAAATCTATAGTTCCATGAAAAAATCTTTCCTTTTCAAATCACTCGTCGATTATTTATACATTCTTAATGTTGGTGGTTTTCTATTACTGCTTATTACTATTTCTTTTGGTTTTGTTGAAATCAATGAAATAAAAGGTAGTGATGAAGACTGGTCAGTACTAGCAATTTCAATTATTTGTGTTAGTGTTTTAACTTGTATCGTCTTTTTAAAAGGGGTATATTATTTAAGGAAAATGGCTCGACATTTATTGACTAATAAGTATTTTTCTAAACAGATTATTAAATACCTGAAAATATCTGGAACCCACTTTTTATTAGCGGGAGTTATGTTTGTGGTTATTATGATTTTGAGATGGATTGGTAAATTACGTGTAGGTCTTTTTGAATTTGTATATGATACTAATCTAATGGTCCCTTTGTTTTTAATGATCATTGGTTTGTTTTTCATGATTCAAAGTGAAGCCCTATTAGTGGCCAAAAATTTTAAAGAAGAAAACGATCTAACAGTTTAAACGATGCCTATAATAATCAATCTTGATGTGATGCTTGCCAAGAGAAAAATGAGAAGTAAGGAACTTTCAGAACGCATTGGTATTACCACTTCTAACCTGTCTATTTTAAAATCGGGTAAAGCAAAGGCCATTCGGTTTTCTACTTTGGATGCAATTTGTAATGCTTTGGAGTGTCAGCCAAAAGATATTCTAGAACACATCGACTCTCCGCCTAATTAGGAGCTGAGGAAGGAATTACTGAGCGTTTGTAGGTCTTTGAAAACAATTCTAAAGTCCGCCTCAAAAAGGGCATAATATTCTCTTAGTTCTTCTCCAGCGGTATCCATCCCAGACCTGTTTTTGGTTCGGCGATTCATACCTGCCAACACCCGATCAATTCCTTCAAGTTTTGAATAAATTAAAAGCCAGTTTCCTTCCATCATAATAGGAGCCATTTTTTGAATATTTTCTGGGAGCTCTTTAAAGTTATCCCTCAGTAGTTTATAAAATGACTGAATATAATCTTCTAAGGGTGTGAAGGAATAATCAGTCCAGTTTTTAGCTAAAAAATGATCATAAAATATATCGACTATAATACCAGAATAATGTCCGTATTTTCCATGAAGCCGTTTGGTGCTTTTTCTAAAAGCAGGGTGCGCATCTGTAGCTGTATCTATTTGGCGATGGAGTAGGATTCCTTTTTGAATTTTGGTAGGATAGGTGAGGTATTTCTTTCCTTTGATGCTATCTGCTATAAAATTACCAATCATGATGTCGGGTTGATTTCCTGAAAGATAGATATGAGCTAAATAATTCATGAGACAATAATATGAATACATTTTAATATAATTGATTTGAAGTCTTATATTTGTTAAAAATTTATTTTCATGACATTAATAAAATCTATTTCTGGAATCAGAGGTACCATTGGAGGGTCTGTTGATACTAATTTAACGCCTATTGACACTGTAAAGTTTGCAGCTGCCTACGGTACTTGGATCAAGGAGCAACGAACCAAGAAGTCTTACCGTGTCGTGATTGGTCGAGATGCCAGAATCTCAGGGCCGATGATTCAAAACCTGGTCATGAATACACTAATTGGAATGGGAATAGACGTGATTGATTTAGATTTATCAACCACACCAACCGTTGAAATTGCGGTGCCTTTAGAACATGCAGATGGTGGAATTATTTTAACGGCGAGCCACAATCCAAAACAATGGAACGCTTTAAAGTTACTTGATCACAATGGCGAGTTTTTAAATTCTGATCACAGTCAGCGCGTTTTAGACATAGCTGCGGCGGATTCTATGGAATTTGCTGGGGTTGATGATTTGGGAACTATTACTATAAATCAAGCGTATTTTGATATTCATATAGATGCCGTATTAGATTTAGAACATGTAAATGTAAAAGCAATTATAGCCAGTAAATTTAAGGTAGTTGTCGATGCGGTGAATTCTACTGGAGGAATTGCAATCCCTCTTCTCTTGGAGCGTTTGGGCGTTGAACCGGTTAAATTACATTGTGAACCTAATGGTCATTTCCCTCACAATCCAGAGCCTTTAAAGCAACATTTAACAGATTTGTCTGAAAAAGTAGTTGCTACTGGTGCTGACTTTGGAATTGCTGTTGACCCCGACGTTGATAGGTTGGCTTTTATGGACGAAAAAGGAGTGATGTTTGGTGAAGAATACACCTTAGTCGCTTGTGCTGATTATATTTTAAGTCATAAACCCGGAAATACAGTCAGTAATTTAAGCTCTACTAGAGCCTTAAGAGATGTGACTGAAAAATATGGCGGTACGTATACAGCGAGTGCTGTTGGTGAAGTTAATGTGGTTAATGCTATGAAAGCAAGCAATGCTATTATTGGAGGTGAAGGTAATGGTGGTATTATATATCCTGAATCTCATTATGGTCGGGATGCCTTAGTTGGAGTTGCCTTGTTTTTAAGTTTACTAGCTGAACGTAAAATAGCTGTGAGCACACTTAGATCAAGCTATCCATCTTATTTTATGAGTAAAAAGAAAATTGATTTAAATCCTACGATTGATGTGGACGCTATTTTAGCGGCTATGGAAGCTAAGTATTCACAAGAGCAGATATCAATTATTGACGGCGTTAAAATTGATTTCCCAACCGAATGGGTTCACCTTAGAAAAAGTAATACAGAACCTATTATACGTATTTATACGGAAGGACCAACTCAAGGGGCTGCTGATGAGTTAGCTGATAAAATCATTAATGAAATTAAAGAAGTAGCGGGACTTTAAACCTTTCGGTGTTTCCAGCGCTTGTGGGTCCATAAGTAATATTCTGGAGCCTCATGTATTTGAGCTTCTACAAGTTCTAAGAAGCGGTCTGTAATTTCATAATCTTTAAATGATGAAGGGTCTTCAGCCAAGGTTTGAAAAGTAGCTTCATAATATCCTCTTTTTATGCGTTTTACGGAGAAAAAAACGACTGGCATATCTAATTTTTTTGAGAGGGCTTCAGCGCCTGTATGAACTGGAACATTGATTCCCATAAAATCTGCCCAATAGCGTGCTTTATCTTTTTTCGGAGACTGATCTGATGCAAATCCACTCATGGATAAGATGCCTTTTTTCTTTGCGTCTTCCATTACAGAAAACGTTTCTTTAGTGGTAATAAGATAACTATTATAGCGGGCTCTAATTGATTTTATTAAGCGATCAAAATATTTGTTTTGTAACCGTTTGTAAATCGCATAACTTCTGTGTGATGTGTAGGTTTGAAGAATAAAAATCCATTCCCAACTTCCGTAATGAGCACACATAAGTATGATGCTTGTATTTTGTCTTTCAAAGTCGGTTATAATATCTAGGTTATTAAACTTATAACGCGCTTTCATGGAGTCAATCGAAATATTCATTGATTTAATTGATTCGACAATCATATCACACAAATGGTGATAGAATTTTTTTGTAATTACCATCAGCTCCACTTCTGTTTTTTCTGGAAACACTAGTTTGAGATTTTCCTGAATAGTTTTTTTTCTATAACCTAGCACATGATACATTAAAACATATAACAAGTCAGAAACAGCATAAAGTAGCCTAAATGGAAGGATGGAAACAAACCAAATTATAGGGTAAATTAAAATGTACGCTAGTAATTGCATTTAAAAATATTAAATTTACTTTCGCAAAGATATAGTTTATTTAATATGTAGTCCTTATGAACATTAGTATTTATCTCCTTATTATTATTGCCATCAACATTATTTGTTCCTTTAAAGGGTTTAAAGATCGCTCTTTTTTCGAGACCTATAAGTTTAATGTAGGTGGGGTTAAGCGAGGCGAAAAACTCCGTTTATTAGCTTCCGGTTTTTTACATGTAGACTTCCAGCATTTGTTATTTAATATGGTTACACTCTATTTCTTTGCCGATATCGTATTAGCTAGTTTAGGTCCATTATATTTCTTTTTAATCTATTTTGGAAGTTTAATTTTTGGAAATCTTTTGTCCTATTACTTTCATCAAAATGAATCCTATTATTCAGCAGTCGGCGCTAGTGGTGCCGTGACGGGAATCCTATATTCGGCTATACTGTTATACCCTGGAATGGAACTATATTTGTATTTCATTCCTATCCCTATTCCATCTTATGTTGTTGGAGTTGGGTATATGTTATATTCGATATATGGCATGAAGTCCAGACTGGGGAATATTGGACACGATGCGCATTTTGGAGGCGCTACAGGTGGTTATATCTTAACTTTATTAATCGTTCCTCAAGTTTTAGAAACGCATTTATGGATGGTTATACTGCTAGCAATTCCAATTATTATTTTGTTTGTAATGCACAAAAACAACAAAATTTAGAACTTATTCAAAAAACTACTAATCAAAAAGTTCCTTTATTTTTTGATCTAACTGTGAACCTCTTAATTTTTTGGCAATTAGGATTCCGTTTTTGTCAATGATAAATGTAGCTGGGATGGAGTTTACCCCATAAAGTTTTGCAATAGGCTCTTGCCAGAATTTTAAATTTGAAATATTATACCAGCTTAATTGGTCCTTTTCAATCGCTTTAATCCAAAAGTCTTTTTGTGATTTACGGTCAAGAGATACACTAATAATCTCTAAGCCTTTAGAGTGATATTTATTATAGAGTTTTACAAGGTTTGGGTTTTCAATTCTACATGGTTTACACCAAGAGGCCCAAAAATCAACAATGGTTACTTTCCCTTTTATTTTATTTAGTTCTACAAATTCGCCTTCTGGATTTGGTGCTGAGAAATTAGGAGCTATTTGTCCAATCGCAACTAATTGAGATTTTTCAGCAAGTTTTATTTTTGTTTTTATTTGGTTAGAAATGATTTGATTATTAATGGTTTTAATCTTTATGGAGTTGTCAATTTGATCATAAGCCTCTGAAGCTAAATTCAGGTCAAATCCTTTTTGATCTATAACGCTATTCAATAATAACAATGAGAAGTCAGCATCAGTATTAGCTTTGATAAATTGAAAACCAAAATTTTTAAGTTCTATTCTTAAAGAATCCATTTGCTTTTTAAGGGATTTTGTAAGTGTGGGATCATTTTGTGAGGCCATGAGTGCTTTTCTTACAGAATTTAAATCATCCATTTGGGCTTTATATTCTTTTTTGTAGTCATTAAAAACAGCATTATTAAAGGATCCTTCTATGGTAGATTTGTAAATACTATCTTTATAAACAACAACCTCAATGTTCCCTGGTTCTAAAAGTATGGTTAATTGACCATTTACTCCATCAATAGTTAAGGACCGCATTTCAGTCCCTTCAATTTGACCTTTAAAAGTAAAGCCCTCTTTGTAAACAACGGCTGTATCTGTGGCAATAGAGTTTCTTGGATCCTCGTTTGTTTTTAAATACGCTCTTAGTCCATTAAAAACTCCTTCTGCTTTTACAGTGACTTCATATTCGTTTTCTAACAGTATTCCTGATTGATTACAACTAATGAGTGTGGTGAAAATTAAAAATGCAAACAAATGGATTTTCATAGTAGCTTGATTAAATGGAAATACAAAAATAAATTAAAATTATTAATTATCTCATTTGAAGTAATATTAATACTTTTGTAAAAAATCAACTTTTGCATCAAAACGATACTATTATAGCTTTAGCCACTCCTTCAGGAGCAGGCGCCATTGCAGTGATTCGACTTTCAGGACCTGAAGCCATATCCATGGCTGATGTTTTTTTTAAGTCTATTCACGAGAAAAAACTGGCGGATCAAAAGTCACACACCATTTATTTAGGACATATCACAGAAGCCGGTAGGGTCTTAGATGAAGTTTTAGTTTCTGTTTTTAAAAACCCAACATCCTATACTGGAGAAAACGTTGTTGAAATTTCTTGTCATGGAAGTTCTTATATACAGCAAGAAATTATACAACTGTTTGTGAGAAACGGCGCGCGAATTGCGAATCCAGGGGAATTTACACTTCGTGCTTTTCTAAATGCTAAACTAGACTTGAGTCAGGCCGAAGCGGTTGCCGATTTGATTGCTAGTGATAACAAAGCTTCCCACCAAATTGCTATGCAACAGATGCGTGGAGGGTTCAGTAATGAAATCAAAGTATTACGTGATGAGTTATTAAATTTTGCTTCCTTGATTGAATTAGAACTTGATTTTTCGGAAGAAGACGTAGAGTTTGCAGATCGTAAACAATTTGATGATTTGCTGCACCGAATTATCAAGGTTTTAAAACATTTAGTTGACTCCTTCTCAACTGGTAATGTGATTAAAAGTGGGATTCCAATTTCTATTGTTGGTGCTCCGAACGTAGGCAAGTCTACATTATTAAACGCACTATTAAACGAAGACAAAGCCATAGTTAGTGATATTGCAGGAACTACTCGTGATGCTATCGAAGATGAAATCACGATTGAAGGCATTAAGTTTCGATTCATTGATACGGCCGGTATTCGTACCACTGAGGATACGATTGAAAGCATAGGTATTAAAAAAACATTTGAAAAAATTACTCAATCGCAAGTTGTATTGTATTTATTAGATGCTTCTAAGGTATCATCCGAAACAATTGCACTTTTTAATAACGACATTCGTAAAATTCAGGAGCAATACCCAGACAAGCAGTTAATAGTGGTTGCTAATAAAATGGACCAAGCTGATAAAGGGCTTATTGAAACTTCTTTTGTGTATCCAAATAGTCTTTACACGGCTGCTAAAAGCGGTGAGGGAATTACATCCCTAAAAACTAAGTTATTAGAATTTGTAAATACAGGGGCCTTGCGTAATAACGATACTATTATTACCAACTCCAGACATTATGATTCTTTGCTAAAGGCGTTGTCAGATGTGCAAAGGGTTCAACAAGGAATGGATGCCCAGATTTCAGGAGATTTATTGGCAATTGATATCCGTCAAGCTCTGTATCACTTTGGAGAAATTACTGGAGAAATTACTTCTGATGATCTTCTAGGAAACATATTTGCTAATTTTTGTATTGGTAAGTAAATGGAGCGGAATTATACCCAAGTTCCTCTAATTCACTTTTTAGCCTTTAGGTTTACTAATAGTAAACATACTTTGTTTTGTTAATCGTGAATACCAATCGTCTCCCAAACGTGCCACCAAATCTAACTTTGTAGGATCTATTTGATCGTTGGAATCTAACAATTCAGAGTTGACATGTATGTGCACTACTTTAGCGATTACCAATTGACCCGCGCCTCCCTTCTCTCCTAAGGAGATAATATTGTCTACAACACATTCAAAAGATACGGGCGACTCTAAAACTCGAGGAGGCTTAACTTTAAGTGAGCTCACTTCTGTAAGACCAGTTTTAGTAAATTCATTAACTCCTTTCGCATATTCATTACTAGACTTAGACATCTGCTCTACGATCGAATAATCGACCATGTTTATTACCACTTCTCTTGTTTCATCAGCGTTTTGTAAAGTATGTTTTGTTGTGTTGTCACGCACACGCCTAGAGGGAGAGAAAATTAAAATTGGAGGATTAGAACTAAAGACATTAAAATAACTAAATGGACTAAGGTTGACATTTCCTTTAGAGTCAATAGTACTTGCAAATGCGATTGGTCTAGGAGCAACTGCAGATAAAAGTAATTTATGTAAATCTCTAGTTTCTAGTGTTTCAGGGTCAAATGATTTAATTGTAGACATAGTATTTATTTAGCTTTAAGTAATGTAGATGAAACGGCACCAAACCCCACACGGACCGGCCCTTTTTTACAGTAACCTCTCATAATAACGGTGTCATTATCGTGAATAAATTTTCGAGAACCACCTTCATTTAATTCAACAGGCTTGGAGCCGGCCCAAGACAATTCTAGCATGGACCCATATGCCTTTGGGTCTTTCCCACTAATTGTTCCTGAAGCCATCAAGTCACCAACATTTAAATTACATCCATTAACGGTATGATGGGCTAGTTGTTGATTCATATTCCAATACATGTATTTAAAATTTGAATGACTTACAATCGTTTCTTTGCAATTCATAGGCTGTATAGCGACTTGTAAATTAATATCGTAGTTTCTGGAACCTCTAGAGCTTAAATATGGCATTACCGAAGGGTTTTGCACTGGTCCATTCACTCTAAAGGGCTCTAAAGCTTCTAAAGTCACCACCCAAGCAGATATTGAGGAAGCAAAACTTTTTGCCAAAAAGGGACCCAAGGGAACATATTCCCATTTTTGTATATCTCGAGCCGACCAATCATTAAACAAGACTTTTCCAAATATATAATCATCTGCATTTTCTGTAGAAACAGAATCGCCTAAAGTTGAGGTTTTCCCAATAATAAAGCCCATTTCTAATTCAAAATCAACTCGTGAAGACGCTTGGAATGTAGGAGGGGAGTTGGGTTCTAAAACAACCTGACCTTTTGGTCTGTGTACGTTTTGTCCGCTTACTATTATAGAAGAGGCACGTCCATGATATCCTACTGGTAAGTGTTTCCAATTTGGGAGCAACGCATTTTCAGGATCTCTAAACATGGTTCCTATGTTGGTAGCGTGTTCAATACTAGAATAAAAGTCAGTATAATCACCTACCTTAACAGGTAAATGCATGGTCACTTTAGTTTGCTTAATAAAAACAGACGGGTGTGATTTTAAAAAAGAATTTTCATTGCATAATTCTGACTGAAGATCAGCTCTAACTTTTACAGTGATAGGTTTGCCTAAAGCTATAAAATCATTTAAGTAATCCGACTTCAAAACAGAAATATCAAATTTTAAGTCTTTAAAAACGCCGAGTTCATAAACGGCATATAGATCAATTACATGTTCTCCTATAGCTACACCAACTCTTTTAATCTGATCAGCTTCAGAGAAAACTCCAAACGGTAAATTATAGATACTAAAATCTGAATTTTTATCAACTTTAAACCAACAGTGCATATGTTATTTTTTAATAATTAAATGTAAGCCATCTGTAATAAGCTTAGAATAGTGTTTGTTTTGCTTCAAGATTAGAAGCTGCTCATGAATTTTATTCATTAAAGATAATTCTTTGTTATAAACAAGCTCGTATAATTCCAATAATAGTAACCATTCAGAGGGATGCTTATCGATGAGTTCTTTGAAAATTGACTTAAGAATTTCAACCGCATCGGTATTATTTGTTCTGTATGTTTTAACTGTTTTATATAACTCATGAACCTTTTTTTCTTGGTCAGAATATATAATTGGAGTTGTTTTTTGTTTTGATATACTATAAATATCTTCAAATGAATTGGAATCGGCAGGTCCAGCAAACGCCGAAGCAATATGGTTTCCAATCGCCATATCATACACCCCCCAACTCGGGTCAAATAATACGGTTTCATTATGGGTTACCAAACAGTTTTTCAAGGAGATTAGTATTATTTTTCCTTGGAGATCTCTTTTGCCAGTAATAATTTCTCCTTCAACTTTAATGCCGCCTACAAAATTAAGGCTAGTAGATTTGCCTTCAATTATGCCGTATACCTCTAAATCTTTAGGGGACATGTCTTCAATTGCTATATTGATACCTTCTAGTTTTCCAAGCGTACTCCCATAGCCGTTTGGGTGCTGTTCAATTCCATGCCCAATTAGTTCAGTGCCTTCAATTGCCAAAGCAGTAGAGCCATTTGTTTGAAAATATATAGGAGTATGGCCATAATTTATAACAGTAGTAAAGGTTCCGGAAATCTGAATTCCTGTGTTTAACTCTATTGTTCCCATTTTTTTTGAAGCAATCAACTTTTGAATTCCTTTTAACCCCCCTGTTCTAACGGCCATGGTATTGGCAAATTCTTCTAACACAAAGCTCAAACTAGAAAAATTAGGAATAACAAACAACTGAGGTTGCGTGCTAGTAATGTCAAAATTGACTGTAGCCGCTTCAATTGAATAGGGTAATTTCCTAACTTCTTTTTGTAAGCATAAACGACTTTCTTCAATAGATGATAAGAGACCTGCACCATATAATTTAGGATTTTCAAGCGTACCTATTAAGCCGTATTCAACCGTCCACCAGTGAAGATTTCTAATCTGAGCCATTTCAGAAAGTTCACCCATTTCAGTTTGCAGTTTATTGACTTGCCGTACTGCACCTTCTATTGCTGCTTCTGAAGAATTGGGATTTTCTTTTAAAATCGACAATAAGCGAATGGCTTCATACATATAATTATCAATGGGCGATGCTATGGCCTTAGCGCCAATTTCTCCTAGTCTTCTCAAATATTCTGCATATTCGGCATTTGCAATTATTGGCGCATGCCCAGCAGCTTCATGAATAATATCTGGGGCAGGGGTGTAGTTGATATGGTCTATTGTTCTGATGTCTGAAGAAATGACAAGTACATTATAAGCTTGAAACTCCATAAAGGCATTAGGAGGAATAAACCCATCTACAGCTACTGCTGCCCATCCAATGTCTTTAAGAATCCGATTCATGCCATCCATTTCCGGAATGACCTCTTTATTAATGCCTGTTTTTTTCAACCCAAGAATATAACTATCATGAGCCTTATTTTTTAAGGTATGAATATTAAGTCGCATCACATAACGCCATACCGCTTGATTTTGAGCTGTGTAGGAGCTATAGGGTTGTTGTACTATAAATTTATGAAGATGTTTTGGCAGCTTTTTGGTAACGCTATTAAACTCCATTATTGTTGTATTATGATGACTGTCAACCATTAAATTATAAGGTTCCTCTGTTTTCTTGTTCTCTTTCAATGGCTTCAAAAAGTGCTTTGAAATTTCCAGCTCCAAACCCTCTTGCACCCATTCTTTGAATGATTTCAAAAAACAAGGTGGGTCTATCTTCTACAGGTTTTGTAAATATTTGTAATAAATAACCTTCTTCATCAGCGTCAATCATAATCCCAAGGGATTTTAATTTTTCAATATCTTCTTCTAATTCATGGTTGTGATCAGAAAGTCTTTTTGGAACGGATTTGTAATAGTCATCGGGTGGTGTGCTTAAAAATTCAACCCCTTTAGCTCTCATTTTTGCTACTGTATCAATGATATCATTTGAGGCAACAGCAATGTGTTGCACTCCTGGACCATTATAAAAGTCTAAGTATTCCTCAATTTGAGATTTCTTTTTTCCTTCTGCTGGTTCGTTAATTGGAAATTTAATTCTCCCGTTTCCGTTACTCATTACTTTACTCATTAATGCAGAGTATTCTGTTGTAATTTGCTTATCATCAAAAGACAAGAAATTTACAAAGCCCATAACATCCTCGTAATATTTTACCCAGACATCCATTTCATTCCAACCAACATTACCCACCATATGATCTATAAATTTAAGACCCATAGGTTCAGGATTATATTCTGATTCCCATTTTTTGTAACCAGGTAAAAATACTCCTGTGTAGTTTTTTCTTTCTACAAAAATGTGAACAGTTTCTCCATAGGTATAAATTCCAGCTCTCACTATTTTGCCATGTTCGTCTTTTTCAACCGTTGGTTCCATATAAGACTTTGCGCCTCTTTTGGTCGTTTCTTCCCATGATTTTTTAGCGTCATTAACCCACAAAGCAACAACTTTCACCCCATCACCATGCTTGGATAAATGTTCGTTCATCCATGAATCTTGATTAAGTGGAGTGGTTAACACGATTCTTATTTTATCTTGTTTAACAACATAAGATGCATAATCTTTACATCCCGTTTCTAATCCTTTATATGCATAGGATTGAAACCCAAAAGCAGTTTTGTAAAAGTGGGCTGCTTGTTTTGCATTACCTACAATAAATTCTACATAATCAGTTCCTAATAGCGGGAGAAAGTCTTTTGCATCTTTAAATATTTTTTCCAATCCGTACTCTACGTTTTTTATTTTACTCATTTCCGTAAATTTTTTATTTTTTTATTTTGTAACCCAGGATTTATAATAATCTTCGTTTTGTAAATTCATGGCTTCTTCTGTCACCATTAATGGACTAAAAGTGTCCACCATCACAGCGAGTTCTTGGGTTTCTTTTTTTCCAATACTTTTTTCCATTGAGCCTGGGTGTGGACCATGGGGAATTCCTGCGGGATGCAAGGTTACACTTCCTTTATTAACATCATTTCTACTCATAAAGTCACCATCTACATAATAAAGGACTTCATCCGAGTCGATATTAGAGTGGTTATAGGGGGCTGGTACCGATTTTGGATGGTAATCAAAAAGCCTTGGCACAAACGAACAAATGACAAACTTAGACGTCTCAAATGTTTGATGTACTGGAGGCGGTTGATGAATCATCCCAGTAATAGGTTCAAAATCATGAATAGAGAACTTATAAGGGAAGTTATAGCCGTCCCAGCCCACCACACTAAAAGGGTGAGCAGCATAAATATATTCGTGAATTGTGTCTTGTTTTTTAACCTTTATAAGAAAGTCGCCTGTTTCATTAAACGTTTCTAGTTCTGTAGGAGGGTGTAAATCTCTTTCAGAGTATGGGGCACCTTCTACATGCTGGCCAAACCAGTTTCGATAGCGTTTAGGTGTATAAATAGGACTTCTTGATTCCACTATGAACAGGCGGTTGTCTTCATCATTAAATTCGATTTGATAGATTACCCCTCTAGGAATGACTAGATAATCTCCGTATTTGAAATCGATATTTCCCAGAAGTGTTCTTAACTTACCAGTTCCTTTGTGGACAAATAGTACTTCGTCTGAATCTGTGTTTTTATAAAAATAAGTTGTTAAGGACTCTTTTGGAGCCGCCAAACTTATTTGACAATCTTGATTAGCAAGTATACAAGTTCTGCTTTCTAAATAATCTGATTTAGGGGCTACTTCAAAACCTTCAAGTTTTAACGACTTCATATTTTTAGAAACTGCAATCTTTGGAGCGACATCGTAAGATTTTAAAATCTTTTTGACTTGTGTGGGACGTTGGGTGTGGTACATCAATGACGACATCCCTTCAAACCCTATGGTGCCAAACAATTCTTCATAATAAAAATTGTCATTATCGTCTTTAAAAATAGTGTGTCTCTTTGGAGGAATTTTTCCTAATGTATGATATCTAGGCATATTATTGCTGAAAAATTAAGTAGTTAATCAATAAGTTATTAAAATGATTATAAGAACAAATATATATTTAATGCAAGTATAATGACCGTTTATTATTGAATCAGTTTTTAAATAAGAATATTTATATGTATTTTTGAATAATTAAAGTGTTTTATTCTTTATGCAGCCAATTTTATAACTTTTTAACTATTTTCTTTCTAAATGATTGATAAACTTGATAAGACAGATATTGAAATTTTAAGGCTATTACAGCAAAATAGCAATCGTACCATAAAAAACATTGCTGACGTCTTAGGGATGACGACAACTCCTATTTTTGACCGTATTAAAAAACTAGAAAAAAAAGGATTTATAGATAAATATGCAGCTATTTTAAATTCTAGAATGTTGGGTTTGAAATTGACAGTATTTGTAGGAATTACTTTAAAAAATCACACCAGAAGTTATTTAGAGAAATTTGTGACGACCATTAAAGGATTTACTGAAGTAGTTGAGTGTCACCGTGTATCCGGAAATTTTGATTATTTATTGAAACTGATTCTTGTTGATATTGAAGATTATGAACAGTTTATTTTAACCAAATTGGCTATTATAGCCGATGTGAATAATGTTCAAAGTTATGTAGCACTTTCTCAAAGTAAGTCAACGAATGAAGTCAATCTAGACCATTTGATGTAAAACACTTACTCTCTGAGTACAATCAAACTGGCTTTGTAACCCGTGGTCAATAGCCATTCGCCTGAAGCGATAAGAACATCACTTTCATTGTAAACTTTGAGCTGTGCCGTGTTGGGGCTAGAACTCCCTTCGTTAAGGGCAAAAAACTCAATAGTGTTTAGTCCCTTTTTTAATTCGACATCAATGATATAAGCCGAGTTTCTCAGCGCGATATTAGGGTGAACTATGGCTTTATTTAATAATAACTTAATGCGATCACCGTCTTCATATTCATGATCTCGACAAATGATTCGAATAAACTTTGATTTCGTTTTTATATCCCCTAAATAGTAATCGCGATCAAACTTAGATAAATCTTTCTGACCCTCTTTAAATTGTTGTTTTATTTCCCAAGTAGGGTCTACAACATCACGTGTTTCTGTAATGCCATACTCCTTTTTGGCAAATCCGTCAATTGGTTTAATATCCATGCTAATGGTAAACCCTTTATCTGTTAATCCAACAATAGGAGAGAGTTTGATTGGGTAACGCTCAGATAATTTACTTTTATCTAATGCCAATGCGTTCACTCTAAAATCTTCTTTTGCACGGTCTATTTGAGAAAAACCAGTCTGTTGCATTCCAATGACTAGTATTAGCAAAATTAAATATCGAATCATAAAACGTATTGGGCTTACTTAATTTGTAAAGATATAGTTTTGATTATGAACTTCATAAAGCAGAGCAATAATTAAATCTTATTATAAAGATATTTCAATAATCATTCCATTTCATAGTTTTTAGTTAAATAATCATAATTCATATTAATGTCCTCATTTTTTTTTATATTTAATTTTTAATAATTAATATTCTTGCTAACATCTCTTACAGCCTTAAAAAATCAACTTTCAGGGGAACTATACAATAGTGACCTTGTTAAATCGTTATACGCCACAGATGCTTCGGTCTATCGAGAATTGCCGTACGCTGTAGTAATTCCTAAGTCTATAAATGATGTTAAATCAGTTATTAAATTTGCACATTCAAATTCACTTTCTATCATTCCTAGAGCTGCAGGAACTTCTTTAGCAGGTCAATGTGTTGGAGATGGAATTGTGGTAGATGTATCTAAATACATGACAGAAATTTTAGAAATAAACACTCAAGAGCAATGGGTTCGGGTTCAACCTGGGGTCGTTCGCGATCAATTGAATGTATTTCTAAATCCTTACGGCTATTTTTTTGGTCCCAATACGTCTACGGCCAACCGATGTACTATGGGTGGGATGGTTGGAAACAATTCGTGTGGATCGACGTCTATTGTTTATGGATCAACTCGTGATCACACATTAGCTGTTAAAGCATTATTAAGCGATGGGAGTTCGGTTACGTTTTCTTCCCTAACTAATAAAGAGTTTAATTTTAAGCTCAAAGAAGATTCTTTAGAAGGAGCTCTGTATAAACAGCTTTACTCTGAACTTTCGGATCCTCAAATCCGGGAACAAATTGAATTAGGTTATCCAAAAGCGTCAATCTTTAGACGTAATACTGGTTATGCTGTAGATGCGTTGATGAATACCAGTCCGTTTGAAGCTGCTAGCGAGGCTTTTAATTTCTCTAAATTAATATGTGGTTCTGAAGGAACTTTAGCTTTTATTACCGAATTAAAGCTTCAAATTGTTCCATTACCAAAACCTTTTCAAGTCGTGTTGAATGCACACTTTAGTACCATTAATGAAAGTCTTCAAGCCACTCTAGTGGCAATGAAAATGTCGCCGACGGCCTGTGAATTAATGGATAAAACAATATTAGACTGTACCAAAGACAATATAACTCAACAAAAAAACCGTTTTTTTGTTGAAGGAGATCCTGAAGCTATTTTAATGATTGAATTTAGAGGCGACTCCATTGAAGCTGCAAAAGAGAAGGCGAACGATTTGGAATTGAGTCTTACAAAATTAAATCTTGGATATGCCTATCGATTGGTGGAAGGTGCTGATTGTGAAAAAGTTTGGGATTTACGTAAAGCAGGATTAGGGCTACTAGCCAATATTCCGGGCGATGCAAAAGCGGTAGCTTGTATTGAAGATACAGCAGTTGCTGTTGAGGATTTACCTGAATACATAGAAGCTTTTACAGCGCTTATGAAATCCTATCATCAAAAAACAGTTTACTATGCCCATGCAGGCGCTGGAGAATTACATTTAAGACCTATTTTGAATCTAAAGTCATCAGTAGATATTGACTTATTTCGTTCCATTAGTGAAGCTTCCGCAAAACTGGTTAAATCCTTTAACGGTTCTCTTAGTGGTGAGCACGGAGATGGACGTGTTCGATCAGAGTTTATACCATTAGTTTTAGGGCATTCTAATTACCAGCTTCTAAAACGTATTAAATCAACTTGGGACCCTATAAATTTATTTAATCCTGGAAAAATTGTAGAAGCCGTTGCCATGGATAAAGACCTAAGATACGAAGCGGATGCTAAGGAGAAAGAAGTTGAAACTCTGTTTAATTTTGAATCCACAGGGGGGATTTTAAATACCGTCGAGAAATGTAATGGGTCTGGAGATTGCCGTAAATTAAGTTTTGCAGGAGGCACCATGTGTCCTAGTTACAGAGCAACCTTAGATGAAAAAGACTCAACTCGTGGACGTGCCAATGTTCTAAGAGAGTTTTTAACTCAAAACACAAAAGAAAATCCTTTTGATCATCCAGAAATTAAAAACGTAATGGACCTTTGTGTGTCTTGTAAAGCGTGTAAATCTGAATGCCCTTCAAATATAGATATGTCGACCTTGAAAGCTGAATTTTTATTTCAATATCAGAAAGTAAATCCTGTGTCACTTCGAAGTAAACTCATTGCACACAATGCAAGAATAAACGCTTTAGCCTATCGTTTCTCAGCTTTTTATAACGCTATCGGAAAAAGCTCTTGGTTTAAACGCGCTATAGGAGTTCACCCAGAAAGATCTCTTCCAACCCTAAAATCAACCACATTAAGACAGTGGTTTTCTAAGTACAAACAAGTAGAACAAGCTAAAGTGGTCTATTTGTTTTGTGATGAATACACCAATCATTATGATCTTGAGATTGGGAAAAAAGCAATTGAATTACTTGTTAAGTTAGGGTATTCAGTTAGAATGCCAATCCATCCAGAAAGTGCAAGGGCCTATATTTCTAAAGGTTTTTTAAATGAAGCTAAAGCAATTGCAACAGAAAACATTACGTTATTTAGAACGCTTATTTCTAAAAACATGCCTTTGATTGGAATTGAACCCTCGGCTATTTTAGGGTTTAGAGATGAATATCCAAATCTAGTAAATACAAATTTAAAGTTAGACGCTGATAAAGTGGCTCTAAATACGTTCACAATAGAAGAGTTTTTGTCTAATGAAATAGATCATTCTCGTATTGATGTTTCGCTTTTTTCAAAATCATCCAAAACCATTTACTACCACGGCCATTGCCATCAAAAAGCGTTGTCATCAAACTCTTATGCAGAAAGGATTTTAAGCCTCCCTAAAAACTTTACAGTACAAACGATTGATTCAGGTTGCTGTGGAATGGCAGGTTCGTTTGGATATGAGAAAGAACATTATGAATTAAGTCAGCAAATAGGTGAAGATCGTTTATTTTCAGCGTTGAGAACTGTAAAACCGGATGCGATCGTTGCAGCTTCAGGAACAAGTTGTAGGCATCAAATTAAGGATGGAGTCAATAAAACTGCATTACATCCTATTGAAGTTCTGTATAATGCTTTAAATTAGTGCCATGAATTATATAGAGCTTATCGGCTATTTTGGCGCTTTGACTATTGGTGTTGTTATCGGTCTATTTGGAGGTGGAGGGTCTATACTCGCTGTCCCGGTATTTGTTTATTTATTTCATTTGAATCCTATACTGGCCACTAGTTATTCTTTGTTTGTAGTTGGTTGTTCTGCAGCTGTTGGAACCCTGATCAACATTAAAAAGAAATTAATTGAATACCAGACAGTCCTTGTATTTACAATTCCAGCATTGAGCTCTGTTTCACTAACTAGACGTTATTTAATTACAAACCTTCCTGATGTGGTTTTCGAGTCGGACTTGGTATTAATTACAAAAGAGATCGCATTGATGTTGATCTTTAGTTTGGTTATTATTGTATCGGCACTATCTATGCTAAAAAAGAATAGACTACGCACTACAAAAAATATAAAAATTATAAATTATAATTCATTAATCGCCATCGGGCTAGGAGTTGGACTTCTAACAGGCTTGGTTGGAGCAGGAGGTGGGTTTGTCATTGTCCCTGCGTTAGTACTCTTTGCTGCTCTCGATATCAAACAAGCAGTCGCAACCTCCTTAATTATTATCACATTTAATGCGCTTTTTGGCTTTCTTGCCGACGTGACACAAGTAGCTATTGATTGGCGTTTTCTTATAATTTTCACGTCGATTTCAGTCGTGGGCATATTAATAGGGTCCTATGTTTCAAACTTTACTCAAGAAAAGTCCCTAAAAAAGAATTTTGCCCGCTTCATGCTTCTAATGGCTTTGCTTATTATTTATAATGAAGTTACGTAGTAATTAGCAGCATTTTCCTTGATTGTGCCATTAAATTATTTTCGATTCATTCTATTTTAAATTTTTGCATTACATTTGTTGTAAGATTACGTTACAATACTATGAGTCAAAAAGTTTTACTTAACACTAAGGAAGTAAACATCATTCTCCACCGATTGGCTTGTCAACTGATTGAAAAACATATCGATTTTTCTAATACCGTTTTAATTGGCCTTCAGCCTAGAGGTGCTTTTTTGGCACAGCGTTTAAAAACGATGTTAACAGAAGACTATAATATCTCTGACATTAAACTAGGTCTTTTAGACATCACGTTTTATAGAGATGATTTTAGACGTTCTGATAAATTACACGAAGCAAATTCAACTGAGATTGATTTTTTAATTGAAGACAAACAGGTTGTTTTTATTGATGACGTATTGTATACCGGACGAAGTATTAGAGCTGCATTAACAGCGATCCAATCTTACGGACGACCTAAAGAAATTGAGTTGCTAACCCTTATAGACCGTCGATTTAGTAGACATTTACCGATACAGCCCGATTACCGCGGTCGACAAGTAGATGCTGTTAATGATGAAAAGGTATTAGTTAACTGGAAAGAAACAAGTGGCGAAGATGCCGTTTATTTAATAAATAATTAGACCATGAACGAACTGAGTGTTGATCATTTATTAGGAATAAAACATCTAAAAAACGATGATATTAACCTTATTTTTGATACTGCAGATCATTTTAAAAAAGTGATTAATCGCCCGATTAAAAAAGTTCCTTCCCTTAGAGATATTACAATTGCTAATCTGTTTTTTGAAAATTCAACGCGAACTAAATTATCATTTGAATTAGCACAAAAACGGTTGTCTGCCGATGTGATTAATTTTTCATCAGGACAATCCTCTTTAAATAAAGGAGAAACATTAATAGATACAGTGAATAACATACTGTCTATGAAAGTAGATATGGTTGTGATGCGTCATCCAAATCCAGGTGCCGCTAAATTTTTATCTAAGCATGTAGATGCCAAAATAATTAATGCAGGGGATGGAGCCCATGAACATCCTACTCAAGCTCTTTTAGATACGTATTCTATTCGAGAGAAATATGGAGAAGTTAAAGGGAAAAAAGTGGTAATTGTAGGTGATATTTTACACAGTAGAGTTGCCTTGTCAAATATATTTGCACTTCAACTACAAGGCGCTAAAGTGATGGTGTGTGGACCAAAAACTTTAATTCCTAAGTATATAGATAAATTAGGTGTTAAAGTTGAAACCAATTTAATGAAGGCTTTAAACTGGTGTGATGTGGCTAATATGCTCCGTGTTCAAAACGAACGAATGGATATTAGTTATTTCCCTTCCACAAGAGAATACGCGCAACAGTATGGGGTTACTAAAAACCTTTTAGAGTCTCTAGATAAAGAAATCACAATAATGCACCCAGGACCAATAAATAGAGGTGTTGAAATTACCAGTGAGGTTGCAGATTCAGATCAATCTATTATCCTTCACCAGGTCGAGAACGGTGTGGCCATACGAATGGCTGTGATCTATCTTTTAGCTTCTAAAATTCATTAATATTATGACGATTGAACACCACGGCACAACTGCCGTAATTACTCAAGATAAAACAAGTTTAATAGAGTTTTTAAAGAAATTTTCTGTGCTTTATGAGCGTTTCAAATCAGAAGATGTTATTATCCATTTAATAGACACTTCTGTTGGGGATATTGAGGATTTTTCGTCTCTAGCAAGCAAACACAACAGTGCCAAGCTAAGCTTTGTCGTTGTTAATGCTGACTTAAATCAAGAACATTTTGAAAATTTAATCATTATTCCATCGCTGCAAGAAGCTCATGATTTTATTGAGATGGAAGTGATGCAACGTGACTTAGGACTTTAAATAAAATTCAGTGAAACTATCCATTCTAGGGTGCTACAGTGCAACCCCACGTATTATTGCGCATACGACTTCACAAGTTCTTGAGACAAGAGGGAATTTGTTTTTAATAGATTGTGGCGAAGGTACTCAAGTAGAACTTCGAAGGCATAAGATTAAATTTAATCAAATTAAACACGTTTTTATATCCCATTTGCACGGCGATCATTATTTTGGTTTGGTCGGGTTAATTTCTACTTTTAGATTACTAACTCGAGAAACAGATTTACATATATATGGCCCAAAAGGGTTAAAAGAACTGATTACTTTGCAAATGAAGCTTGCTGATTCATGGACAAATTTCAAACTTATATTTCATGAGTTGACCAGTAATTCATCAGAGCTGATCTTTGAAGATGAAAAAGTCACCGTACATACCATCCCTTTAGATCACCGTATTTATACCAATGGGTTTTTATTTAAAGAAAAGCCCTTTGAACGTAAATTGCATGTTAGCAAAGCAGAAGATTTAAATATTGATAAGGCTTATTATAGAAAACTGAAACAAGGGGACGATGTTGTTAATGAACAAGGTCACGTAATCTTCAATGAGTCAGTAACTTATAAAGGTAATCAGCCTAAGAGTTATGCTTTTTGTAGTGATACAGCCTATAAGGAAGCGATCATTCCAATCATAAAGGGCGTAGACGTTCTATACCACGAATCTACATTTTTGGAGTCGCATGCTAATTTATGTGCAAAAACAAAGCACTCAACAGCCAAGCAAGCTGCGACGATCGCTTTGAAAGCCAATGTTAAACAACTAATATTAGGTCATTATTCAACTCGTTACGGAGGACTTGAAGGATTTAAAACAGAAGCATCTACTATTTTTAAAGACGTATTGCTTGCGGATGATGGAAAAGTTTTTGAATTCTAGAACTTTTCAAATACTCCCAATCCAAATAATGCAAAATCATATTTAACAGGGTCTGTAGGGTCTAGTTTGCGCAAGCTTTGATCGAGTTCAGCTAGCGCTCTTGAGTCGTTCTGAGAACGGGTTAAAAGTCCCAATTTCCGAGCTACATTTCCCGAATGAACATCTAGCGGACATGACAATTGGGAGGGACTTAATTGAGACCATAATCCGAAATCTACTTTTGTGTCATTTGGTCGTACCATCCACCTTAAAAACATGTTGATACGCTTTGCTGCCGATTTTTTTAAAGGATCACTAATGTGTTTTTGGGTGCGCTGAAGGTGTTCAATCTCAAAAAAATGATGTTTTAAATGATGAATTGCACTCTGTAAACTATCTTTTTCTGAATAGGTATTAAAAACGCCTTCCAATCCATTGTGATGAGTGTAGATATGTTTTAAACTCTCTATAAATTGCATACAGTCTAAGCCATTAAATGTTCGGTGTACAAATGATTTTAATCCCTCAAGATCTTTAGGCTGGTGTTGCATGACAAAGTCATAAGGCGCATGGTCCATTAATGCCATTAAGCGTTTGGCGTTATTGATAATGCTTTTTCGGTTTCCCCATGCTATGGTCGCCGTTAGAAATCCTGAAATTTCAATATCTTCTTTTAGTGAATAGCAATGAGGGATTTGAAGGGGGTCTGATCCAATAAAACCAGGCGTGTTATACTGTACGACTTTAGAGTCTAAAAACGCTTTGAGTTCAGAATGATTTAATAAACCCAAGCTAGATTGTTTTTACAAGTCCATCACTCATGGTGATTTTTCGGTCAGCCATGTCAGCCAATTCATGATTATGAGTTACAATCACAAACGTTTGTCCAAACCGATCTCTTAATTTAAAAAAGAGTTGATGAAGTTGTTCAGCCGATTCGCTATCTAAATTACCAGAAGGTTCATCTGCAAACACAACAGAAGGGTTGTTAATTAAAGCGCGAGCCACAGCAACACGTTGTTGTTCGCCCCCTGAAAGTTCATTCGGCTTGTGATTAATACGTTCTTTTAATCCTAAAAAACCTAACAATTCAAGGGCCATAGCTTCAGCATCTGTTTGTGATGTTCCTTTAATATATGCAGGGATACAAACATTTTCAAGTGCTGTAAATTCTGGAAGTAACTGATGAAATTGGAAAATAAATCCTAACTGCTCATTTCTAAATTTTGCTAAGGAGTTGCCTGAAAGCGAAGCAATGTTAATCCCATTGATTTCTAACAGGGTGTTGTCATGTTTGCTAGGTTGGTCTAAAGTTCCTAATAGCTGTAATAAGGTTGTTTTTCCGGCACCAGAAGCCCCAATAATAGAAACAATCTCACCTTGATTTATATTTAAATCCACGCCTTTAAGTACGTGAAGATGACTGTAATGTTTATGTAGTTGTTTGGCAATAATCATATTGTGAAATTAAGATTTAAAGTCTTTATGTGCAATAATTAACAGTAATTTTAATTTATAGTTTACTAACTTTATCCAAAATTTAATAGATATGAAACGTGGCATATTTGCTGGAGGTTGTTTTTGGTGTACAGAAGCCGTATTTAACCGCCTTAAAGGAGTTAGTAATGTGAAATCAGGATATACTGGTGGGTTTATAAAGAACCCGCCCTATCGGGAAGTTTGTCAGGGGCGAACTGGTCATACAGAAGGAATATCGTTTGACTATGATGAAACTTTAGTTTCTTATGTTGACTTATTAGAAGTTTTTTTTGCAACACACGACCCAACAACCCTGAATCGACAAGCAAATGATGTGGGAACTCAATACCGTTCAGCTATATTTTACACGGACATTGAGCAGTTCGAAATTGCAAAGGACTATATGAAATCTCTTGACGAAGCTAAGATTTTTACGAATCCTGTTGTCACCGAGTTAAGTCCTTTAGATGTGTTTTATGAGGCCGAAGCTGACCACGATAATTACTATGATTTAAATAGAGATCAACCCTATTGTACCTATTTAATTGATCCAAAAATTAAAAAACTTACAACTCATTTTAATATATTACTGAAATAATTTAAATTAATTATATTGTAACATGTTAAAGAATAAATCTAAATCAACTAAGTTATGGCTTAGCGTTTGCTTTGATCTTCTTGGGTTAGTCTCTTTTTTCGTTCCCCTATTTGACATCGTTTGGGCGCCTGTATCATATTACTTAATGATTCAACTCTATGAAGGTAAAAAAGGAAAAATAGCAGGAGCTCTTGTTTTTATTGAAGAAATACTTCCAATGTCAGACGTGGTTCCAACATTTACTATTATGTGGATTTACACCAATTATTTTGATAAATCTTCTAAAGATTTAAATTAAGATTCTTTAACAAGTAGTCCTTAATGATCTAACACGAACAGAGTGTAGTCTTTCAGTTAATAAATGTACTTGACATGTCAAATACGACGATATTTTTAAGATTTTGTTTTCTAAATTTAGATTTCGATTCATATTTTTTTATTGTCAGCTTGACAACATATAAAGTATAATAAAATATAATGCTGGTATAAAACCGAAAATCACCAATACTAGATTTTTTCTAAAGTCATTTTTTGTTTTTAACCAAACTATTAAAGGATATAAAAAAGACAATACTAAAGCCAAATAAACTAGTCCTTTAGAAATCAGGATTCCATATTCATAAATATATTTTTGTTCAGAAAACCTAAAAGAATTAAGCAACCCTCTTAAAAGAAATTTTTGAGCAAGAAATAAATAGATAGTTATTAATAATGTTTTAGTAGATATAATAAATTCAAAAAATTTTCTCATTTAGCTTACATTCTGTTTTAATGGTTGGCAACTCCTTATATGTGGAATAAAACTCTTGTTTATAGGTTCTTATTTCCGGATAATAGGAACTTTAGTTCTCGTTTATCTAATTAATGAACTCTTAAAAAAAATTAGTCCTTTAAAAATTTACCCAACCCAAAACGTCTTAGCATATTTTTCTCAAAGTTCCAGAAGAATTTAAACTGACCAAATAACCACCCAAAAACAACGAGCAAGAGTTGGTAAAAAAACAGGCTGATTACAATGAATAAAATCCAATAAAAGAGAGGGTATAGGTTGTCTTTTGTAATGCCAATCCATTTAATAAAAGGACGACCAACAAAAACAGATGAAGAACCTGTAAAAGCAAATACTATAAAAATTCGAATAAGTTCCCAACGTTGATCAACAACCCATTTGTTTTCTAATTTTTGAATTGCGTAGAGCACGACCTTTAAAAAGAAATAATAAATACCAACGAATATGAAACTTGCGATAAGATAAGGGAGGAAATAAGAATCCGCTGAATTAAACCAATTAGTGGGCGTTAATTTAACTAACTTAAGGCTACTGTATCCAAGAAATAACACGCCAATAAGCGGAAATAATAACTGCCAATTTTGCGTAATCTCCCAATTTTCCTTAAATTTCTTCATGTGACTTTAGTAAGTTTCAAATATACTACATCTGATTAATTTCAGTAAGGAACGTCTAATATAATTTGAAATATCTCATAAATTAAGCCCTAACAAAAAATGTTAGGGCTTAATTTTTAATCATTAATCAATCTTTACTTAAGAATCGATATAATTTGTGTCGCTAATTCAGACCCAATACGGTCTTGAGCTTGATTGGTAGCTGCTCCTATATGTGGTGTTAATGAAATCTTAGAGTTCATTAATATTTGAACCGCCGGAGTTGGTTCGTTTTCAAATGTATCTAATCCTGCAAACGATAATTTATTAGAGTCAAGTGCAGCGACTAAAGCCACTTCATTAACAACGCCACCACGAGCGGCATTAATTAATGCAGCACCCTCTTTCATCATATTAAGTTCTGCTTCTCCAATCACAAACTCTTTTTGTGCTGGGACATGTAACGTAATAAAATCAGATTCTTTTAAAACGGTTTCTTTAGAGACCGTTTTAATTTCAAAATCAATGGTTTGACCATCAAAGAACGCTAAAGAAATAGTTGTTTTTTCCATAAAGGGATCAAAGGCAATCACTTTCATTCCAAGTCCTAAAGCCATCTTTGCAGTGGCTTGACCAATACGGCCAAATCCAATAACTCCTAAAGTTTTACCTCGAAGTTCAGTTCCTTTAGCATAGGCTTTTTTAAGGTTCTTAAATTTCTTTTCCCCGTCCAAAGGCATGTTTCTATTTGAATCATATAAGAAACGGACGCCTGAAAACAAGTGTGCGAATACCAGTTCAGCAACCGATTCTGAAGATGCAGCTGGTGTGTTAATCACACTCAGTCCTTTTTCTCTTGCATAACTAACATCAATATTATCCATACCAACACCACCTCTTCCGATGATTTTTAGACCTGGACACGCATCTATAATATCTTGTCTTACTGTTGTAGCGCTTCTTACCAAAAGGGCTACAATGTTTTCAGTATTAATAAAGTTTTCTAATTGCTCTTGTGCTACAGTAGTCGTTAAGACTTCAAATCCTGCAGCTGTTAAATCATCGATTCCACTTTGTGAAATTCCATCGTTGGCTAATATTTTCATTTTTTTTATGCTTTACGTTCTAATTCACTCATTACTTCTACCAAGGTCTCTACGCTTCCTAATGGAAGTGCGTTGTACATGGAAGCTCTGTAGCCTCCAACACTTCTGTGACCATTTAGCCCATTAATACCAGCATCTTTCCACATCCCGTCAAAAGTGTCTTTTAATTTATCATCGGTCAATGAGAAAGTTGCATTCATTGTGGATCGATCGGCAGTAGCTGCAAAACCTTTAAATAAGGGGTTTAAATCAATTTCAGAATACATTAAACGAGATTTTTTGAAGTTCTCCTTTTCGATGGCTTCAATTCCGCCAAGTCCTTTTAACCATTCTAGTGTTAACATAGATGTGTAGACTGCAAACACAGGAGGGGTATTAAACATACTGTCTTTACTAATTTGTACTTTGTAGTCCATCATTGATGGTATCTGTCTTGTTACTTTACCAAGAATATCTTCTTTAATAACGACAAGTGTTGTTCCTGCTGGCCCCATATTTTTTTGTGCGCCTGCATAGATTAAATCAAACTTTGAAAAATCAAGAGAACGTGAAAATATATCACTACTCATGTCACACACTAAAGGGATCTCTAGTTTTGGAAACTCTTTCATTTGAGTACCAAAAATCGTGTTATTTGAGGTACAGTGGAAATAGTCAAGATCTGAAGGTATTTTATAACCCTTGGGAATATAATTGAAATTAGCTTCTTTAGAAGATGCTACTTCTAAAACTTCCTGGTGCATTCTAGCCTCTTTGATTGCCTTGTCACTCCAAGTTCCTGTATTTAAGTAACCTGCACGGGTTTCTAGTAAGTTTAGAGCAACTGCCAAGAACTGAGTGTTTGCACCGCCTTGAAGAAATAAGGCTTTATAACCCTTTCCTTCCAGTCCTAATAACTCGATAGCAAGTGCTCTTGCATTTTCCATGACGTCAATAAACGCCTTACTTCGGTGTGAAATTTCAATTAGTGAAAGTCCATCATCAAAACTCAGTACTGCTTTGGCTGATTTCTCTAAAACTTCTTCAGGTAAAATACTAGGACCTGCACTGAAATTATGTTTTTTCATTCTAAATTTTGTTGTATGAACGCTAGGTTCATGAGTGTTAATTAATCAAGCTATAAAGGTCTGAATTAATTGGAGATAATTTGATACGAAAATGCTAATTTTATATTATATTTTCAACAAGAAATCAACAGTGTCAACGCCATCTGCGTAATCGTCAAGTTTTGGAGTTTGTGTACACCCAAAAGGCAGGTGATGATCTGATAATTCTTTAGAAACGATACATTGAATTTTATCTGAATCAATTTCTAGTTTCTTAAATAAATCTTCAATAGAGTTATAATGTTCATAAAAAAGGGAGGCAATAGGAGAGGCGTAGCTTGGATCTTCTTTAATCATTAAAAACCCATTTTCAAGCATTTTAAATTCACTCATTAAATAAACCGCCTTATTGTAGTCATAATTATTAGCATATTTAGCCCCTTCAATGATAGGATGCCAGTGGTACATGGCTTCAAAGAAGGTGTCAAAGTTATAGTTCTTTGGAACAAATAACTTGGAAACACTTCGGCAACCTAACCCGTAATATTGAAAAATATCATTGGATAGTTGCAACAAATCTTCTTGGGACTCGTCACCGGTTAATATGGCTAAAGAGTTTCTGTTTTTACGAATAATCGAGGGTCTGTCTTTAAAGTAGTACTCAAAATATCTCGCAGTGTTGTCACTTCCAGTTGCTATAACCGCATCAAACCCTTCTAGCTTTTGTTCTAAAAACGTGACTCTATTTTTAAGTTCAGGTGCAGCTTTAACAAGGTAATGCACCAAAAATGGTAAAAGGTGTTTATCGTTAGAAGATTGTTTAATTATAATTTTATGATCACATATTAATGCACACAAGAAATCATGAAAACCAACTAGTGGAATATTTCCAGCCATGATAATAGCTACATTTTTTTGAGTTGAGTTATCAAAATTATAATTAGAAGTCCACTTATTTAATGAATCGGTATTTAAAAGGGCAGCCCAGTTTTCGATTGCAAATAGCAGGTTCGCCTTTGTAAACCAACCATTATATTCTTTGGATATTTTTATCTGATGTACAAAGCCTTCGAAGAATAAGTCATTAAAAAGCACTGAGTCATTTTTAGATATTGATTCTGCAGAAAACTGACGTAAAAATCGTCCTAATTCATTTAAAGCTTTAATTGTGTTTGATTTGCTACCCATTATTTGTTTAACCGCTTTTTTGGAGTTATTTTTGCTAGCAAATTTAAGTAATATATATCCAAACACAGCTATGGCAATTATTATAACTGATGAATGTATCAATTGTGGGGCTTGCGAGCCTGAATGTCCTAACACTGCCATTTATGAAGGTGCAGATGATTGGCGTTATAAAGATGGGACGAGTTTAGAAGGCGATTTGGTGTTAACAGACGGGAAGCAAGTAGACGCAAACGAAGCACAAACGCCTATTAGCGATGAACTTTATTACATAGTTCCTGATAAATGCACAGAATGTGTTGGGTTTCATGAAGAACCACAATGTGCGGCTGTTTGTCCAGTAGATTGTTGTGTTCCTGACAATGCACACGTTGAAACAGAAGAAGTCTTATTAGCTAAACAACGTTTTATGCATCCTGAATAATTCATACGAAACATATTAAAAGAAGCCACGCAAACATGTGTGGCTTTTTTAGTTTAGTGCACTACAGTTATCTAATGTTAGTACGTTCAAAATAAGACCCCTATAACTTTATTCACACATACAAATCTATTTTAAATTTAAGTTGACTCGTACTTTTAATAATTTAAAGAGGAGATGATTGATCCCTCTAATCAGATTTCAAGTTGCTTTGTAACATATAAAGTAATTTATCTACTCATGTAAAGTATTGAATTAAATAATTACATTTGCATTCAAATTTTTAAGATATGAAAGCAGGTATTGTTGGATTGCCAAATGTAGGAAAATCAACCCTTTTTAATTGTTTATCAAATGCAAAGGCACAAAGCGCAAATTTTCCATTTTGTACAATAGAACCTAATATAGGGGTTGTAAATGTTCCAGATCCTCGATTGTCTAAACTAGAAGAGCTAGTTGTTCCTGAGCGTGTTATTCCTGCAACTGTTGAAATTGTAGATATTGCAGGGCTTGTAAAAGGAGCGAGCAAAGGAGAAGGTCTTGGAAATCAATTTTTAGGTAACATTCGTGAAACCGATGCGATACTTCATGTTTTACGTTGTTTTGATAATGATAATATTATTCATGTTGATGGAAATGTTAATCCTATCAGAGATAAGGAAACAATAGACATGGAGCTTCAATTAAAAGATTTGGAGACGACGGAGAAAAAATTAGAAAAAGTAAAACGTGCTTCCAGAACCGGTAACAAAGAGGCTCAGAAAGAAGAAGTTATTCTTTTGAAAATTAAAAATAATTTAGAAGCTGGAGTTTCAATTCGCTCGTTAGAATTTTCTGAAGATGACTATTTAGAATATGTTAAACCTTTACAGTTCATTACTGACAAACCAGTAATGTATGTCTGCAACGTAGACGAAAACTCAGCTGTATCAGGTAATTCTTATGTAGATCTTGTTAAAGAAAATGTTGCTAATGAAAATGCAGAAGTGTTAGTTCTTGCAGTAGGTACAGAAGCAGATATCAACGAATTAGATGATTATGAAGAACGTAAAATGTTTCTACAAGACATTGGCTTAGATGAGCCAGGTTCAGCAAAACTAATTCGTTCAGCTTACAAGCTACTGACCTTACAAACCTACTTTACTGCAGGCGTTAAGGAAGTTCGCGCATGGACTATTAATGTAGGAAGTTCAGCGCCACAAGCTGCAGGCGTTATTCACACTGATTTTGAAAAAGGATTTATACGTGCCGAAGTTATAGCTTATAATGATTTTGAGAGTTTTGGTTCTGAAGCTAAAGTTAAAGAAGCTGGAAAAATGCGAGTAGAAGGGAAAAATTACACTGTTAAGGATGGAGATGTAATGCATTTTCTTTTTAATGTTTAGTATAAAGTATACTAAATAATTTGGATGCCAATGTTCTCAACAACATTGTTTTTTTTTGTTAATTAATTTGTGTTTTAAAGGTTTTATTTTTTGTGCTGATGTGCTATATTAGCCCTTTGTCACTAAACTCATATGTCCCAAAATTCAGATTACACAGAAGATAATATTAGATCCCTCGATTGGAAGGAACACATTCGCATGCGTCCTGGTATGTATATTGGTAAACTAGGAGATGGTTCCTCAGCAGATGATGGAATATATATTCTTTTAAAAGAAGTCTTAGATAACTCTGTTGATGAGTTTGTCATGGGGGCTGGCAAAACGATAGAGATTTCCATTCAAGGAAGTAAAGTCATCGTGCGTGATTTTGGTCGTGGTATACCTTTAGGAAAAGTGGTTGATGTGGTTTCTAAAATGAACACGGGTGGAAAGTATGATTCTAGAGCCTTTAAAAAATCTGTTGGACTTAATGGGGTAGGAACCAAAGCAGTTAATGCATTGTCTTCATTTTTTAGAGTTGAATCTACAAGAGATGGGAAATCTGCTTCTGCAGAATTTTCTTCAGGGGTCTTAAACCAACAAGATTTACTAGATGACACAACACGACGCAAAGGAACAAAAGTTTCATTTATTCCAGATGAGGTTATCTTTAAAAATTATAAATACAGAACTGAATATGTAGCACGTATGCTTAAAAACTACGTGTATCTAAACCCAGGGCTTACCATATTATTTAACGGAGAAAAGTTCTTTAGTAAAAATGGTTTAAAAGACCTTTTAGAAGACAATACGAATGCTACGGATATGACGTATCCAATTATTCATATTAAGGCAGAAGATATAGAAGTAGCACTTACGCATAGTAAAACACAATACAGTGAAGAATACCATTCGTTTGTAAATGGACAAAACACTACACAAGGGGGGACGCATTTAGCGGCCTTTAGAGAAGCATTTGTTAGAACCATCCGTGAGTTTTACGGAAAAAACTATGAAGCTTCTGACATCAGAAAGTCCATTATATCTGCAATAGCGATTAAAGTAATGGAGCCTGTCTTTGAGAGTCAAACAAAAACAAAGCTAGGGTCAACTGATATGGGAGGAGATCTTCCAACAGTTAGAACCTTTATTAACGACTTTTTAAAAACACACTTAGATAATTTTTTACACAAAAACCCGGATACTGCCGAGGCCATACAGCGTAAAATTTTACAAGCGGAGCGTGAACGTAAAGAATTGTCGGGCATTCGTAAAATTGCAAGGGATCGCGCAAAGAAGTCCAGCCTTCACAATAAAAAACTAAGAGATTGTCGTGTTCACTTTGGAGACATTAAAAATGGACGTAATCTTGAATCTACACTATTTATAACTGAGGGAGATTCTGCTTCTGGTAGTATCACAAAATCAAGAGATGTAAATACGCAAGCTGTTTTTAGTTTAAAAGGAAAACCATTAAACTGCTATGGACTAACTAAAAAAATTGTTTATGAAAATGAAGAATTTAACCTTCTTCAGGCCGCATTAAACATCGAAGAATCAATAGAAGACCTACGTTACAATAACATTGTGATCGCTACAGATGCCGATGTTGATGGAATGCACATACGATTGTTGTTAATTACATTTTTTCTTCAGTTTTTTCCAGAGATTATTAAAGAAGGGCACCTATATATACTACAAACGCCTTTATTTAGGGTCCGAAATAAGAAAGAAACGATTTACTGCTATTCTGAAACTGAGCGCAGAAGTGCCGTTCAAAAGTTAAAACCCAAACCTGAAATAACACGATTTAAGGGGTTAGGGGAAATTTCTCCTAATGAGTTTAAATATTTTATTGGTGAGAATATTCGCTTAGACCCAGTGATGTTAGATTCTGATATGACCATAGAGTCTTTACTTCAGTTTTATATGGGTAAAAATACACCTGATCGTCAAAAATTTATTATTGAAAATCTAAAAGTAGAATTAGATATTATCGAAGAAGAGGTATGATAGAAGAAAACCATGATATAGCAGCGAATCAGTTACCAGACAATCAGGAAACGATTACTCGAGTTACGGGAATGTTTAAAGATTGGTTTTTAGATTACGCATCATATGTAATTTTAGAACGTGCAGTTCCCGCAATAGAAGATGGTTTTAAACCGGTACAGCGTAGAATCTTACATTCCATGAAAGATCTTGACGATGGACGTTATAATAAGGTGGCCAATATTGTAGGGCACACCATGCAGTATCACCCGCACGGAGATGCCAGTATCGCTGATGCGATGGTTCAAATAGGACAAAAAGACTTATTAATTGATGCGCAGGGAAACTGGGGAAATGTTCTTACCGGTGATCGTGCTGCGGCTTCTAGATACATAGAAGCACGACTGTCTAAATTTGCTTTAGAAGTCGTTTTCAATCCAAAGATTACAGAGTGGCAAGCCTCTTACGACGGGCGTCGTAAAGAGCCAATTAACCTTCCGGTAATGTTTCCATTGTTATTAGCTCAAGGGGCTGAAGGGATAGCAGTAGGGCTTTCTACAAAAGTATTGCCTCACAATTTTATTGAATTAATTGATGCCTCTGTAAAGCATCTACAAGGAAAGCGATTTACGATATTCCCTGATTTTGCAACCGGAGGAATTGCTGATTTTATAAATTATAATGACGGGCTACGTGGGGGTAAAGTACGCTGTAGAGCAAAAATATCTCAACTTAATAAAAATACATTAGTAATTACTGAAGTTCCATTTGGTACGACAACCTCTTCGCTTATCGACTCCATTCTTAAAGCAAATGAGAAGGGGAAAATTCGAATAAAAAAAATTGAAGATAACACGGCTGCTGAAGTTGAAATACTAGTTCACCTTCCAGCTGGCATATCGCCAGACAAAACAATAGATGCATTGTTTGCTTTCACCTCATGTGAGAACTCAATCTCTCCATTAGGATGTGTGATTGAAGATAACAAGCCTTTGTTTGTTGGCGTCACAGAAATGTTGAGACGTTCTACCGACCACACGTTGGAGATGCTAAAGCAGGAATTAGAAATAAAACTAGGAGAGTTTGAAGAACAATGGCATTTTGCTTCTTTGGAGCGGATATTTATAGAAAATAGAATCTACCGTGATATAGAAGAAGAAGAAACTTGGCCAGGCGTAATTAGTGCTATAGACAGGGGGCTTAAGCCGCACATCCAACATTTAAAACGAGGTGTTACCGAAGAAGATATTGCTCGCTTAACAGAAATACGAATTAAAAGAATTTCTAAGTTTGATATTGAAAAGGCACAACAAAAAATTGATGCATTAGAAGATCAAATTGCCGAAACAAAAGGATATTTAGCAAACCTTATCAACTATGCTATTGACTATTTTAAACGCTTAAAAACAAATTACGGAAAAGGGAGAGAACGTAAAACTGAAATAAGAACCTTTGATGATGTTGATGCTACGAAAGTAATTATCAGAAATACTAAGCTGTTCGTTAATAGAGAAGAAGGTTTTATAGGAACCGGTCTAAAGCGAGATGAATACGTATGTGACTGTAGTGATATTGACGATATTATTGTTTTTACCAAAGAAGGAAAAATGATGGTTACCAAAGTAGGAAATAAAACTTTTATTGGTAAGTATATCATTCATGTTGCTGTCTTTAAGAAAAAAGACTCTCGTACGATTTATAATATGATTTATAAAGACGGAAAAGGAGGCGCTTCCTATATAAAACGATTTGCGGTTACAAGTGTTACTCGAGATAGAGAGTATGACTTAACGAACGGAAAATCGTCATCAGACACTCTGTATTTCTCTGCCAACCCAAATGGAGAAGGTGAAGTGGTGACGGTTTTGTTACGTCAAGTAGGGAGCATTAAAAAGCTTAAGTGGGATATTGATTTTGCAAGTATCAATATTAAGGGCAGAGTTTCCAAAGGAAATATTGTTACTAAAAACGCAATCAAGAGAATAGACCTCAAAGAAAAAGGGGTGAGTACACTTAAGCCTAGGAAAATATGGTTTGATGATACCATCCAGCGTTTAAACGTTGATGGTCGTGGAGATTTAGTTGGTGAATTTAGAGGGGAGGATCGCATTCTGATTATAACACAGTCAGGCATAGTTAAAACTATTGTTCCTGAAATTACTGTTCATTTTGATGATGATATGATTGTACTTGAAAAATGGATTCCTAAAAAACCTATTTCAGCAATTTATTTTGATGGCGAAAAGCAAAAGCATTATGTGAAGCGTTTTCTTATCGAAAACGAAAGCAGGGAAGAGTGCTTTATTTCTGAACATGCTTCAAGTGTCCTAGAAATAGTGTCTACTGACTGGCGTCCTGTTGCTAAAGTTTCATTTGCCAAAGACAGGGGGAAAGACAGGCGTGAAGATCAAGAAATAGATATAGAACAGTTTATTGGTTTAAAGGGGGTCTCTGCTCTAGGAAATCAATTAACGAAGCTTAAAGTGAATCAAATTGATCTTATAGAGTCTTTGGCTTATGACGCACCAATTCAATTGAATGCCGATGAGATTGATGTGGTCGAGGAAGATGTATTGATACAATCGGAAAAGAAATCAGAAGTCATAAATGAAGTTGTACCGACACATGAATCGACTTCAATCGACAAAGTAGAGCAAGCTCCAAAAACAACTGACTCAGATCTTGATGTTAACGATGAAGGGCAGATCACATTGTTTTAGTTAATACGTGTCGCTTCTCCCTGACGTTTGTTTGTTTCTCCAACATACCCATATTCAAACCTGTATCTGTCTTTAGAGGTTGTAAGGATTTTTAAATGAATGTCTTTCTTTTCCGCAAGATTTTTTGGATTGATTGTTTTGAATATCATTTCACAATCATTAATCCAACGCACACTTGAAGAATCAATAGTCCCTTTAAAGGTTTCAATCTGAATTTCGGATTCGCGAGAAAATTTAGAAGTATATAAAACACCATCTATAGTAATCTCACTTTTGTAAGTTCCTGTTTTAAAGTCATTACAATTTCGATTTATATCGTAACAACTAATTAATAAGGACAGGACCAATAGTAGGGCTATGTATTTCATCTTACAAAAATACGAAACAGATTTAGTAATCAAAATTATTTTTTGGTATTCATCTTGTAGTTCTTAAAACTCCCATCCTGGTAAAAAATCACAATTCTATCAATACCTTCTGAGTCGTTAATAACCGAGCTCGTTGATGGTTGAGTTTCTACTGGGGGCTTTGCTGCTCCAGGCTGATCAAGGGGAGTAGTATTATGAAGATTACCTTTACCGCTTAATAGCCATACAAGGTCAATTTCAGGAAACACCTGTAAAACTTTGTCTATAAAATCTAAACTAGGTTTATTTCGCCCGCTTAGAATATGAGAAATACTTGAGCGTTGAACGGAAATCTTTTCAGCAAATACGGAGGCTGACAATCCATAATGTTTTAAAATTATTTCAAGGCGGGAGTTAAATTCAGTAGTATTAATCATTGTTTACAAATGTAAATGCGTTAGGGAGTTACAAATGTAAATTTTAATTTTAACTTTACAAAACAGAACAACTAAGTATCTGTTTTTGTGCGTAAATAAGCTTTAAGTAAATGATGTAATATGCTGATTTTTAGTAGTTAACAGTGTAAGTAAACAGTAGTCATTCGCTTTATTTTTCAATCAGTACATCTACGACCTAGAGATCGTTAATCTGTAAACAAAGAGCGACCCATGTTGTTTATAAATGTAAACACTATATTGTTTACAATTGTAAAACCAATAATGTTTACATTTGTACTATATCAAAAAACCCATGTTTAATTCCACTTTATTTTTATCCCAATACAAGTCTTTAAAGGCACAGTCATTAAAGTCCAGGCATATTTCAAATTTACATATTGAACCTCTTTTGGAGTTATTATCTGATAAATTTGAGGTGAGTGTTTTGGGGCATTCAGAAGCAGGACTGCCCATTCACGCAGTTAAAATTGGCTCAGGCTCGAAACGTATTTTAATGTGGTCTCAAATGCACGGTAATGAAAGCACCACTACAAAGGCAGTCTTTGACCTTTTTAATTATTTAGAATTAGATGATTTTAAAGCGTTTCTAAGCAGTTGTTCTTTATTTATAATACCTATGCTAAGTCCTGACGGTGCACTCGCTTATACACGCTCAAATTATAATCAAGTTGACTTAAACAGGGATGCAATAAACAGATCTCAAATTGAAAGTAGGATTTTAAGATCTGCTTTTGATACGTTTAAGCCTAATTTTTGTTTTAATTTACATGGTCAGCGTACGATTTTCAGTGCTGGAAAATCTAATAATTCTTCTGTAATTAGCTTCTTATCACCTTCTGAAAATGAAGAGCGTTCCATCACCACGAATCGCAAAAAATCAATGTCAATAATTAATTCTATGAATCGCGTACTTCAAATATATTTGCCTGATCAAATTGGACGTTACGATGATGATTTTAACCCAAATTGTGTTGGAGAACAATTTCAAACTCTAGGAGTCCCTACAATTCTTTTTGAAGCAGGGCACTATCCTAGAGATTACAACAGAGAAGAAACTCGTAAATACATTACATTATCGCTTTTTACCGCGCTTGATTATGTATCAAATTATGATATCCACGGCGATGATTTCCAGAATTATTTTGATATTCCAGCAAATGAGAGGTTATTTAACGATGTAATTATCAGAAATGCACTCCTTAATTCAAACAAGCCAACTGATTTTTGTGATATCGGAATTCAGCATAAAGAAGTATTGTCAAAGAATGAACTCATATTTATTCCTACAATATGCTTTATCGGAGATTTATCAGATAAATATGGTCATTTTGAAATTAACGCCAATTTTAAGGCTGTATTTCATCCAGATTTTTCTGTATTATCAGAAAACTGCGAAATCGATTTCTTATTTGTAGAATCAACAAGAATATCTCTATTTCCTGAAAATAACATAACATAATACTATTTTTACTGCATAAAAAATATTAGTTTCGCTATGCAACAATTGTTAATTAAATTTCAAACACAGTGGCTAAAGTTAAATTAGACGAAATCGATCATCAAATATTAGATATGCTGATCGATAATACAAGAATACCTTTTACAGATATCGCGAAAAAATTATTAATTTCTGCAGGAACAGTTCATGTAAGAGTAAAAAAGATGGAAGATGCTAGGATAATCAAGGGCTCTTCATTAACCATTGACTATCAAAAGCTTGGTTACTCATTTATAGCTTACGTTGGCGTGTTTTTACAAAACACATCTCAAACTAAGTTTGTTTTAGAGCGTATTTACGAAATACCACATGTTACTGTTGCACACATCACAACAGGTAAGTTTAACATCTTTTGTAAAATTCGTGCTAAAAGCACAACGCATGCAAAAGAGATTATATTTCAATTAGATGAAATTGAAGGAGTTTATCGTACTGAGACTATGATTTCTCTAGAAGAGAGTATCAACGACAAAAAACGATTGATGCATTCTATATTTAATGATATGTAAATTTTAGGATTGTTTTATGAAGCATAATAATCAAAGGCTTTATATATCATATCATTATCTACAATCACATCAATATTAGATTTTCCAATAGATTCTAGTAGAGCGTATTTAATATCTCCATGCGAATTCTTTTTATCATACTTCAAAAGCTCAATTATTGAGCTTTTGTCATTTTCATTAAACTCTACAGGTCCATAAAGGTCTATGAATACTTTTTTGATTTGAAATAATTCTCGATCACTCAGTCCGCAAGTTTTTGTAGATAAGTAAGCTTCCATTACCATTCCTGCTGCAATTGCCTCCCCATGAAGTAGGGTTGTTTTAGTCTCACTTTCAAGATAATATGACTCTATGGCGTGCCCTATAGTATGTCCAAAATTTAATTGCTTTCGTTCACCTAGTTCATTTGGATCTCTTTTTACAACTTCATTTTTTATGACAACAGATTCATAAATTAAACTCTCTAAATCACTTATTTTTAGCTCTGATAAATGACTAAGACGTTTCCAGTAATTAGCATCTTTAATTAAGCCGTGTTTGAGCATTTCTGCCATCCCAGATCTCATTTCTGATTTTGACAATGTTTTTAAAAATGAAGTGTCAATTAATACCATTTCAGAGAAATTAATAACGCCTACTTGATTTTTAAGACTTCCCAAGTCAACACCTGTTTTGCCCCCGACCGAAGCATCCACCATGGCAAGTAAACTTGTAGGAACATTAATAAAACTAATACCGCGTTTAAAAGCGGATGCTATAAACCCCCCTAAGTCGGTAACAACACCACCTCCGAGGTTTATTAACAATGATTTACGATCGGCTTCTAATTCTGAAAGAGCATGCCAAACTTGAGTGCAAGTATCGAGGTTTTTATGTAGTTCACCGGCTTCCATTTCAATGATTTCAAATTCTGAGGAATAACTAATATTAGACATGAACTCTGGAAGGCAGTAGTTATGGGTATTAGTATCTACTAAAATAAATATTTTACTGAAATTAGAATGTTCTAAAAACGAATTTAGCTCAACATAGCATTGTTCATTAAAGTGAATAGAGTAACCTCCAGATTCAATAGATTTCATAGTTATTTATGTCATATTTTAAGACTGTGAAATTAAGTAGAAATTTACAAATAATGTAATTAGTATTAAATATATTTGTCTTGGTTTAATTATCTATTTATGGGTATTGATTTTAATAATACTAAAGTTGCATTTCATCTAAAGTCAGATTCTGATCTGGAGCGTGCCTATTTTTTATTTAAAATGATTTCCATAGAACCACTAGTAAGAATAGGGACAGCCGCTACCAATTTTGCTTTAAAAGCACATCTTCCAGTTGAGAGTTTAATTAGATCTACTGTGTTTGATCATTTCTGTGGAGGAGTTAGTGAATTTGATTGCATTCCTAAAATCAATGAAATGCACAAAAGCCATGTATATAGCGTCTTAGATTATTCGGTTGAAGGAAAAGAAGATGAGGCTCAATTTGACTTGGCACTTCAAAAAACATTAGAATTAATTTTATTCTCCAAAAATAATGACGCCATGCCAATTGCGGTTTTTAAACCTACGGGCTTTGGGCGCTTTAAAATTTATCAAAAAGTAAGTGAAAAAATAGCTTTGTCTCCATCTGAATCAGAGGAATGGTCACGAATCAAGGAACGTTTTAATTTAGTTTGTGCTTCAGGAAAAATAAATAATATCAAAATTCTTATTGATGCAGAAGAAAGTTGGATCCAAAAAGCTGTTGATGATTTGATCTTAGAAATGATGCAGCTCTACAACAAAGAATCTGTTATTGTATACAATACACTTCAAGCGTATCGTTGGGATCGTCTCGACTATTTAAAACAAATTCATTTAACTTCTAAAAAGTTAAACTTCAAGCTAGGTTTCAAAGTGGTTCGAGGGGCTTACATGGAAAAGGAACGTTTGAGGGCTTCCGAGCTAGGATATAAATCTCCCATCTGTGAAACGAAAGTCATAACAGACGCCCTGTTTAATGATACCATAAAATTTATCTTAGAAAATTTAAATCAAATACATCCTTTTATTGGGACTCATAATGAGGAAAGTACTTCGATGGCTGTTCATTTAATGCAAGCTTCTAAGATTTCCAATAATGATACTAGGGTGTGGTTCGGTCAGCTTTATGGCATGAGTGACCACATCAGCTATAACTTAGCTGAAAATGGCTACAACGTGGCTAAATACGTGCCATTTGGACCTGTCAAAGACGTAATGCCATACTTGATAAGGCGTGCGGAAGAGAACACTTCAGTTGCTGGACAAACTTCAAGAGAATTGTCACTTATTAAAAAAGAAAGAAAACGTCGTAAAATCTAAAGAACAATAAGTGTCTTTATATGCGCTATCGTTGTGCAGTTTTCTACAATCAGATCATATTTTTCACCTTCTACGTAATACGTTCTACAAGGAACTGATTTAGTGTCACTCTTACTAAAATTGATGTCTGCATTTTTAAATATAGAATGTAACGTTAGTGTATCGATTATTTTAGAATTCAACTGCTCTTGAACCGATTCTGAATAGTGTGGTTTTTTTGTTTGAATGTTTTTTAAAACTCGGGCATCGGGTCCGTAGGAACAACTAGTCCTTTTTCCACTTAAGAAAAACACTAAAAACACCAAGCCTATAGAAAAGCCTCCCATATAGAAGCCAAAACGATGAACAATTTTCATGTACTAATTTTAAAAGATTAAAAGATTGGCATCTCTACAGTCTAAATCAAACCACTCGGATATGGATTTATTCGTTAAAATGCCGTGGTAAAAGTACAATCCATTTTTCAATCCTTTGTCAAATCTTAAAGAATTCTCAACCCCACCATCTTCAGCGATTTTTAAAAGGTAAGGCGTGAAGATATTACTTATTGATACTGAGGAGGTTCGAGCGTATCTTGAAGGGATATTAGGGACACAGTAATGTATGACATCATGCTTTATAAAAGTTGGATTGTCGTGAGACGTCACTTCGCTAGTCTCAAAGCAGCCGCCCATATCAATGCTAACGTCTATAATAACTGCGCCAGACTTCATTTGCTCTACAAGTGTTTCATCTACCAAAATAGGGGCCCTATTAGTTCCTTTTGCTGCCCCAATTGCAACATCACAACGCATTAATGCCTTTTGAAGGTTTTTGGGTTGCATTGTAGAGGTGTATATCGTTCGCCCTAAATTTGACTGTAAGTTACGTAGTTTGGTTATAGAATTATCAAAAACACGAATATTAGCGCCTAAGCCTAGAGCAGATCGTGCTGCAAATTCTCCAACTGTTCCAGCTCCTATAATTACAACTTCAGTAGGAGGGACTCCACTTATATTTCCAAACAGAAGTCCATTTCCTTCATTTGTAATAGACATGATTTCTGAGGCAATTAGAATAGAAGCTGATCCTGCAATTTCGCTTAATTGTCGAACAGCAGGAAACGCGCCATCTTGATCTTTAATGAATTCAAATCCAAAAGCTGTTATTCGTTTTTCAGAAAGCTTTTGGAAGTAATCTTTATGCTGCATTTTTATTTGAATTGCCGAAATTAGAAGTGCTTCTGGACTTAATAGGTCAATCTCCTGTAATGTTGGTGGTTCAACTTTAAGTATAATTGGACAGCCAAAGACTTTGGCTCTGTCTTGAGTTATTTCGGCCCCAGCTTCACTATATTCATGATCATTAAAACTTGCATTATCTCCAGCCCCGGACTCAATGAGAACACGGTTGCCATTACTAGTTAGTGCAGAGACTGCATCTGGAGTAAGACAAACCCTTTTTTCTTGAAAAGAGTTTTCTTTGGGGATCCCAATAAACAAGGCTCCTTTTTCTTTTGAAATCTCTAAAGTCTCTTCTTTTGGAAGTAATTGTTCTCTTGTAAAAGGTGAAATTGGTTGGTCCATAGACTGTTATTAAAGTAACTAATTTACAATTATTTTATTGATCATCATGCAGATAGTTTTTTTCCGATATTTCAAGAATTCTCGATTCATCTTCAGCTATTGATAGAGTTATAATAGATACATCTTCAGGGATTAAGTCACTAATTTTGTCAGGCCATTCAATAAAATTCCAGTATTCAGACCGAAAATACTCCTCAATCCCCATGTCTAAGGCTTCGTATTGATCATTGATCCTGTAAAAATCGAAGTGATAAACGAAATCATTCGTTACTTCGTATTCGTTAACAATTGAAAATGTGGGACTGGAGGTTTTATTGGTTCCTCCGAGTTCTTTAACGAGTGCGCTTATTAAGGTTGTTTTCCCACTCCCCATTTCTCCGTAAAACAAAATATTTTTTGATTTTACTAGATTTAGAATAGCCTTAGCAGTGCTAGATAAGTCTTTTATTTTGTAGTGAATACTGGAGCTCATTTACCTAGGATTTAATATAGCGAAAGGGATGATAACTTCTTCTAGTGAAATACCTCCGTGTTGGTAGGTGTTCCTGAAATAACTAACATAATGATTGTAATTATTTGGATATGCAAAAAACAGGTTATCTTTTGCAAAAATAAATGAGCTATTCATGGCTGATGATGGTAGGTATATTGATTTTGGATCTTTAACGGCCAAAACATCTTTATGCTCATAAGACAAACTCCTACCTGTTTTGTACCTTAGGTTAAGGCTAGTGTCTTTGTTTCCAACAACTTTAGAAGGGTTTTTAACATTAATAGTTCCATGGTCAGTAGTAATAATTAGTTTGAAATTAAGTTCTTTCGCTTGTTTAATTATTTCTAATAATGGGGAGTTATCAAACCAGCTTTTGGTAAGTGATCTATATCCCTTGTCATTAGCAGCTAGCTCTTTAAGTACTTCCATTTCAGTTTTAGCATGAGATAACATATCCACAAAGTTATATACCACGACCGTTAAGTCGTTTGAGGCTTTACTTTTAAATGATTCTGCTAGTTTTTGTCCAGCTTTTAAGTTGGTGATTTTGAAGTATTCATGCTTCAAGTTAGATAAGCCAAGGCGTTTTAATTGCGCTTCTAGAAATTGAGCTTCATATAAGTTTTTCCCACCTTCATCATTATCATTTCTCCAATATTGTGGGAACAATTTTTCCATTTCACTGGGCATTAATCCGGAAAATATAGCATTACGTGCATACTGGGTTGCGGTTGGGAGGATGCTAAAGTACAAACTGTCTTCTTGAACTTTATAGTAAGTATTTATGCTAGGTTCAAGCGCTTTCCACTGGTCATATCTAAGATTGTCAATAACGACTAGCAACGTCGGTTGATTTGTATTAAGTGTACCTGCTATTTTTTCTTTAAATAATGTATGGGACATAACAGGAGCTTGGTAATCTTCAAACCAACCTGGGTAGGATCTTTCTATGAACTTTCCGAATTGCTGATTTGCTTCTGATTTTTGAGCCTCAAGAATTTCACTCATAGTTGGGTCGTTTGAGTTTTCTAACTCTAATTCCCAAAAAACGAGTTTTTTATATAATTGCTCCCATTCTTTAAATGAGTTGATTTCATTAAGTTCCATTGATATTTTACGAAACTCTTGTAAATAATTAGAAGATGTTTTTTCAGAAACTAAGCGATTATGATCCAGATTCTTTTTGAGAGATAGAAGAATTTGATGAGGGTTTACAGGTTTAATTAAATAATCTGCTATTTTATTTCCAATGGCATCTTCCATTATGTATTCCTCCTCACTTTTTGTAATCATAACAACAGGGAGGGTGGAATTTATTTCTTTTAGAGCAGAAAGCGTTTCCAAACCTGAAAGTCCGGGCATGTTTTCGTCTAAGAAAACGATATCAAAATCACTTTCATTTATTTGGTTTATTGCTTCAGTTCCACTTTTACAAGTGGTGACTACATAGTTTTTATTTTCAAGAAATAGGATGTGAGGCTTTAAAAACTCAATTTCGTCATCAACCCATAAAATATTTATATTCCCCATCAATTATCTTTTTTGTTAAGAATAGAAGTCCTTTGGTTTTAGTATTTTTACAAAGTAAAACTTTTAAAGTAAGTTTCAAGTATAAATTTAAAACTATAAAGTTTGAATACTAACAACAAGCTTAAAATATTTAATGATCCAATTTACGGATTTATTACAATCCCAAACACATTAATTTTTGATTTAATAGCTCATAGACATTTTCAGCGATTAAGGCGAATTTCACAGATGGGGCTTTCATATTTAGTGTATCCAGGAGCACATCATACAAGATTTCATCATGCGTTAGGTTGTTTGCATTTAATGCAAAATGCTGTCAGGATCCTGCAGTTTAAGGGAGTGAAGATTTCTAATTTGGAAGAAAATGGATTATATATAGCCATTTTACTTCATGATATCGGCCACGGACCATTTAGTCATGCGATGGAGCATAGTATTGTGGAAAACATAAGCCATGAATCTATTTCACTTAAATTCATGGAAGTACTTAATATTGAGTTTTATGGTGAGCTAGACACTGCTATTTCCATGTTTAAAGGCGAGTATCCTCGAAGGTTTTTTGGACAACTTATTTCAGGTCAATTAGACATCGATCGTTCAGACTACCTTAAAAGGGATAGTTTTTATACAGGAGTATCTGAAGGTAACATTAATAGCGAACGACTTATTTCAATGATGAATGTTATTGACGATGATTTGGTTATTGAGGAGAAGGGGATTTATTCAGTAGAAAAGTTTTTAATGGCACGACGTCTGATGTATTGGCAAGTTTATCTACACAAAACAAGTTTGGTAGCCGAGCAGATGATCATGCGTGTTTTAAAACGTGCAAAGGACTTAACGCTGATGAATGTAAAACTGGAAACAAGTTCTGCTCTTAGTTTTTTTCTGAACAATTCTTGCGATGTCACTAATTTTAATACTGCTTCTTTAAATCAGTTTTCATTATTAGATGACTACGATGTTATGTCAGCGCTCAAATCTTGGCAGTTTCATAGGGATTTTGTTCTTAGTAACCTTTCTAAGATGATTTTAAACAGGACGTTGCTCAAAATAGAATTTAAAAACAGTCCCGTCTCAGATTCCAAAGTGGAAGTAATGACACAAAAGATGATGGAAACTCACAAGTTAAGCTCTAAGGAAGCTGCTTATTTTGTGTTTAATGGATCCGTATCTAACTTAGCTTACGACCAAAAACAGGGTGGGCTTAAAATATTATACAAAAATGGAAAGGTCAAAGAAGTAATTAGTGCCTCTGATCACCTTTCTCTAAAAGTGTTATCTAAAACGGTCACAAAGCATTATATATGCTTTCCAGAGGACATTCTTTGATATTTTTTTTTACTTTTGCATCAATGAAATTTACAGCCAATCAAATATCAGAAGTATTAAATGGAGAAGTTGTTGGGGACCCAACAACTGAAGTCCATACACTTTCGAAAATTGAAGAAGGCTCATTAGGAGCACTAACCTTTTTAGCAAATCCTAAATACACCTCCCACATATACACGACAAAGGCCTCAGTAGTTATTGTCAATAATGATTTTGTTCCTAAAAAAAAATTAGACTTAACGCTTGTAAAGGTAGAAAATGCCTATTCCGCATTTTCCACACTTTTAGAATATTATAATCTGTCTCTTATACACATCTCCGAGCCCACGAGAC
>OJEF01000020.1_pt1 | contig 40467 bp, 33 predicted proteins | sample 1593041 | NCBI WGS metagenome assembly OJEF01 (sample SAMN05416790, study PRJEB24817) | seawater metagenome | isolation source: Sea water | place: Canada:Atlantic | collected 2013-11
TTGCTAAAGCTGCTGGTATGTCTGCTGCTTTGGTAACTTGACAATTCCATTTTGTAACTGGTGTAGAAATACCAACAATATCTGTTTCCTGAAAGGCATCACTACCTAATAAATGAGACGCAACTTGCCCAGTAATACACACCATTGGTGTAGAATCTATTTGTGCATCTGCTATACCTGTAACTAAATTAGTTGCTCCAGGACCCGAAGTTGCAATTGCAACACCTACTTTACCAGAAATTCTTGCGAAACCTTGTGCAGAGTGCGTTGCACCTTGCTCATGACGCGTTAAAACATGATGAATTTTATCTTGATATTTGTATAATTCATCATATACTGGCATAATTGCACCACCAGGATACCCGTAAATTATTTTTACGTCTTCTGCAATTAAACACCTAACAATTGCTTCGCTACCAGATATTCTTTCGGTAACTTTTGCTGCTTTTTCTTGATTTTTTATGGTTTGTGTTTCCATAGTATTTATTTTAGGGTCTTACTTCTGTAAGAATAATATTTAATTTTATAAATCTGTAACACATCCTTTGGATGCTGATGCTACTATTTTTGCATATTTATACAAAATTCCTTTGGTGTGTTTTAGCGCTGGTGCAACCCATTGTGCTTTTCTTTCTGAAATTTCTTCATCAGGAATTAAAACATTAATAGAATTATCTTCTGCACTAATTCTAATTTTATCACCCGTTTTTAAAATTCCAATAGTTCCTCCAGATTGTGCTTCTGGTGTAATATGACCAACTACAAAACCGTGTGTTCCTCCAGAAAAGCGACCGTCTGTAATTAAAGCAACAGATTTCCCTAAACCTGCTCCCATAATTAACGAAGTTGGTTTTAACATTTCTGGCATCCCTGGTCCACCTTTTGGACCTACATATCTAATAACTACTACATCTCCTTTCTCTACTTCTCCTGCAACAATACCTGTGTTTGCAGCCTGCTCGCCGTCATAAACAACAGCTTTTCCTTCAAAAAGCAACCCTTCATTTCCTGAAATTTTCGCAACCGCTCCTTCAGTCGCAAGGTTTCCATAAATTATCTGAATATTTCCTGATGATTTTAATGCTTTGTCTTTTGGATAGATTACATCTTGTTCATCAAACTCCATTGGGGCAACACTTGCTAAATTCTCTGCTAATGTTTTTCCAGTAACGGTCATACAATCTCCGTGCAAGTATCCGTTATCTAATAAATACTTCATGATTACTGGCGTTCCACCAACTCCATGAACATCTTCCATTAAATATTTTCCAGAGGGTTTTAAATCTGCAATTAATGGCGTTCTATCACTTACCTTTTGAAAATCTTCTAGTGTAAATTCTATATCTGCGGCATGAGCAATAGCTAAAAAATGCAATACTGCATTTGTAGAGCCACCCAAAGCATTTACAATAGCAATGGCGTTTTCTAAAGATTTTTTAGAAATAATATCTAAAGGTTTTAGATCTAATTCTAATAGATTTTTTATAGCCAAAGCAGTTCTTTCTGATTCAGATAACTTATTCGGATTCTCTGCCGGAATTGAAGAATTATAAGGCAATGCAAAACCCATGCATTCTATAGCAGAGGCCATAGTATTTGCAGTATACATTCCACCACAAGCTCCCGCTCCCGGAATAGCTCTTTTTATAATTTCTCTATATTCGTCTTCTTCAATTTCACCTGCCATTTTTTGCCCTAAAGCTTCAAAAGCAGAAACAATATTTAATTTTTTTCCTTTGTAATTTCCAGATGCAATTGTACCACCATACATCATTATTGATGGACGATTTAAACGCAGCATTGCAATAACAGCTCCCGGCATATTTTTATCACAACCAACAACAGAAATTAACGCATCATAACTTTGCGCATTCATAACTGTTTCAATAGAATCTGCAATAATATCTCTAGAAGCTAAAGAGTAATTCATACCAGAAGTTCCCATTGAAATTCCGTCTGAAACTCCAATTGTATTAAACCCTAAACCCACTAAACCAGCAATTTTACTTTCCACTTTTACCTCTGCTGCCAAATTGTTTAAATGCATGTTACAAGGGTTGCCATCATACCCTGTGCTTGCAATACCAACTTGAGCTCTGCTCATATCTTCATCTGTTAAACCTACGGCATACAACATTGCTTGCGATGCAGGCTGAGATTCATCTTGTGTTAGTCTTTTGCTATGTTTATTTAATTCCATTTCTAGTATTCTTCAATTTGTTGACTAAATTACTCTGTTTCTGCTTTTTATTGAATAATATTCAATACTAATGTTTAAATTCAGGTGTTAAAAAAACAAGTTAAATATCTATAAATAAGAGTATTAACTATTTTTAATTATGACATTCAACACCTTAAAAAAGCCCATAAAAAAACCTACCATTTTTAGTGGAAGGTTTGTTTATAAAAATATAAATAGCACTTCCTTATTGCATCTTAATAATGACGTTAATAATAGAAATAATATTTAATACTTGTTTATTCATTTATAACTGAAAAAAAAATTAAAACACCTAATTTATTTTTTAAATAATTGTACTCTGACCGGCATGAATATTCATGAAATTTAAATTGGAGTCTTCTTGATTTAGTATATAATCCACAATAAAATCTCCTACTTTAGAAGTAGATGCAGGGTACTTATTTTTACCTTTTATATCTTCTGTTGTAATATTTAAGACTAAAGATTTCTCTACCGCTCTTTCTATAGCACCTGCTTCTTCATCTAAACCTAAATGCTCTAGCAACATAGCTGCCGACAAAATAGAGGCTAAAGGGTTTGCTATATCTTTACCTTTTGCTTGCGGAAAAGAACCATGGATTGGTTCGAATAATGCATTTTCTTCACCAAGTGAAGATGAGGCTAATAAACCTATTGAACCTCCGATAACACTTGCTTCATCTGAAATAATATCTCCAAATAAATTTTCTGTAAGAATTACATCAAACTGTTTTGGATTTAAAATTATCTGCATTGCTGCGTTGTCTACAAATAAATATTCTAATGCAACATCCTTGTATTTTTTTGAAATTTCTGTAACTGTTTTCCTCCACAAACGAGACGTTTCTAAAACATTCGCTTTATCTATTAAGGTTACTTTTTTTCTTCTAGTTTGTGCCGCTTTAAAAGCTAAATGCGTAATTCTAGAAATTTCATTAACAGAGTAAGAACAAATATCTGTAGCTGTCTGGCCATCTGCACTCAATTTTTTATTTCCAAAATAAATACCACCTGTTAATTCTCTGTAAATAACAATATCTGTTCCTTTAATAATTTCTCTTTTTAATGGTGAGTTTTTTATCAAACTATCGTAAGCCTTTACAGGTCTAACGTTACAGAACAAACCTAAATCCTCTCTTAATTGCAAAAGACCTTGTTCTGGTCTTATTTTTGCGGTAGGATCATTATCATATTTAGGATCTCCAATAGCCCCAAATAAAATAGCATCTGCATCTTTACAAATGGTAATTGTTTCTTCTGGTAGCGGAACTCCAACTGCATCAATTGCACAAGCACCCATTTGAGCTTCCTTATATAAAAATATATGATCATACAATTCTGCAACAGCATCTAATGCTCTTTTTGCTTGATTAATTACCTCTGGTCCAATACCATCTCCCGGAATTACTGCGATTGTATATTTCATAATATGCTGCTATAAAATTTTTAAGTTGTAAGAATTTCAGAAACCTTATTAACTTCTTTCATAATGTTATGAATGTCTTCATCTTTTACTTCTTTCTGATTGTCTGCTATAACTAGAAACGCATCGTAAGTAACGTCTAATTGTACTTTTGTCAATTCATAACCAATCTTTTTTGCTCTATAAGCCAAAGCTGCTCTTCCACTTCTTGCAGTTAAAACAATGGCACTTTCTGTAACACCAACATCTTCAGGATCCATGATTTCATATGTTTCTCTATTTTTTATAACACCATCTTGATGAATTCCAGAGCTATGCGCGAATGCATTTGCGCCAACGATTGCCTTATTAGGTTGCACTGGCATTCCCATGCTCTCACGAACTAAAATACTCGTGTCGTACAATAATTTTGTGTTAATGCTTGTTTCTAAGTTTAAATAAGGGTGTTGTTTTAAAACCATAACCACTTCTTCTAACGCTGTGTTTCCTGCGCGCTCTCCAATTCCATTGATTGTACATTCAATCTGACGTGCTCCATTGATAACGCCAGCAATTGAATTGGCAGTTGCCAAACCTAAATCGTTATGGCAGTGGCAAGAAAGAATTACGTTTTCTATACCTTTTACGTTTTCACGTAAATATTTTATTTTTGCACCGTATTCATCGGGCAAACAATACCCTGTTGTATCTGGAATGTTTAGCACAGTTGCACCTGCTTTTATAACTGCTTCGCAAACCTTCGCTAAAAAGGCATTATCTGTTCTACCTGCGTCTTCTGCGTAAAACTCTACATCTTCTACAAAACCTTTTGAAAACGCAACAGCATTTACAGCGCGTTCAATTACCTTTTCTCTCGTAGAATTAAATTTGAATTTTATATGAGAATCACTCGTTCCAATACCTGTATGTATTCGAGGAAATTTTGCATATTTTAAAGCTTCTGCAGCTACTTTTATATCATTTTCAACAGCTCTAGTTAAACCACAAACTGTTGCATTTTTTACAATTTTTGAAATTTCAGTAACCGATCTAAAATCTCCCGGGCTAGAAACGGGAAAACCGGCCTCTATTACGTTCACACCCAACAAGTCTAATCTCTCTGCAATTACTAATTTTTGGTTTGTATCTAACTTACACCCAGGAACCTGTTCTCCATCTCTTAGTGTTGTGTCGAAAATTTGTACTTGATTGTCTAGCATAATTTCTATAAAGATTGTACTTATTATAAACCAAATATATATCTTGCATATTGAATACAAGAAACAACATCTGATAACAAACGATTTCTAAAGCAAATCATCAATAATTAAAAAACTGACTACCAATAGATTATGAGTAAAATCATTACATCCGCCAATCAACAAAATGATGCTCTTTTTGTTCTTATTAAATCTTTAACTAAATCTGAAAAAAGGCAGTTTAATTTGTATGTAGGAAGGCTTGGCGGTAACATTGATGCAAAATTTTTTTCTTTATTTAAATTCTTAGAAAAGTTAAAAATATACGACGAAAAAGTAATTATTGGCAGCGGAATTGTTTCTAAACAGCAACTTTCTAATCTAAAAGCGCATTTATACAAACAAATATTAATTAGTTTGCGCTTAAATCCTGCACACAAAAACGTGCGAATTCAAATTAGAGAACAATTAGATTTTGCAACGGTTTTGTATCAAAAAGGCCTATATAAGCAAAGTCTAAAACTCTTAGAAAAAGCTAAAAACATGGCTTTGGACAATGAAGAAAAGAACATTGCATATGAAATTGTAGAATTAGAGAAAGTAATAGAAACACAATATATTACAAGAAGTTTAAGCAATAGAGCAAATCAATTATCTGTACAGGCAAAAGAATTAAGTCAGCAAAATGTAATAGCAAGTAAACTCTCTAATTTATCTCTACAATTATATAGCCATCTGCTACAAAATGGCTATGTAAAAAACAAAAAGGAAGTTGAATTTATTCAAAAATATTTTAACGATAAAATGCCAAAGTACGATTTTAAAACTTTAGGCTTTAGAGAAAAATTATGGTTATATAAAGCACATTTATGGTACAGTTTTTTAATTCAAGACTTTTTGCTGAGCTACAAATACGCTAGCAAATGCGTTCATTTATTTAATAGCCCTAAATTAATAAACATACATCCTGTTTTTTATTTAAAGTCTAAGAACTACCTGCTAGAAGCTTCTTTTTTAGTTCAAAAAACCTCGACATTTAAAGCGGAATTAGTTGCTTTTGAAATACAAATTGAAAATCAAGAAATTCCTTTAAATACAAATACAGAATTACTTATATTTATGTATTTATACTCAAATAAACTGCATTTACATTTCTTAGAAGGCACTTTTGATGAGGGAGAATATTTAGTAGCTATTATTAATGATAAAATTGAAAAGTATAAAAACAGATTAGACAATCATTATATCGTTTTGTTGCATTACAAAATTGCTTGTTTATATTTTGGAATGGGTAAAAACAAGTTATGTATTCTTTATCTACAAAAAATTATACGCTCTAAAAACATAAATGCCGCGGAAGATTTGCAGTGTTTTGCACGTATATTAAATTTAATTGCACATTATGAATGTGGTTTAGATTATGATCTAGAAAGACAGTTTGTAGATACTTATAAGTTCTTACTCAAAATGGAGAATTTACAAGAAGTGCAAAAAGTTTTTCTTACATCTATTAGGGACTTAAGTGACGTTTTTCCACATGAAATTAAGAACGAATTTAAAAAAATTCATGAAAAATTAAAAAAGTTTGAAAACCATCCGTACGAAAAAAGAGCGTTTTTATATTTAGATATTTTGTCTTGGTTAGAAAGTAAAATTCAGAACAAACCCATCTCAACAATAATTAAAGAAAAAGCAAATCTATTTACTAAGTAATTTGAAATTTCTAATTTTCCCTGTTTATTTTTATCAATATCACATTAATTGGGTTATTTCCTAAAATATTTTATAATATTTAAGCACAAATTAAATATTAATAATACTTTTGCCTTGTGAGTATTTTAAATTTCTTAGTAAAAACATTTCAAACCAACTCTGTGGTTTGTATTTCTATGGATACAATTACCCGCACTTCTTCAGCTACCATTACCCTTTAGGGGTTCTATATATTCATATCAATTTAGGTTATCAGTAATTTCGAAAATTATCGAGATGCATAAACAAAAAATAAATTACACAAACTATTCATTACCAATGAAAGTATTAAAATTTGGCGGTTCATCTGTCGCAAATTCAGAAAACATAAAAAAAGTATTAGCCATTGTTGCTAACGCATCTAAAGAGCAAAAAGTTGCAGTGGTCGTTTCTGCTTTTGGCAAAACCACAGATAATTTATTAGCCGCAGCTAATAGTGCTTTAGTGGATATTACAATTGCTAAAAACATTTTAGAAACTATTAAAGAATTGCATTATCAGGTTATTGATGATTTAATTTCTTCTCAAAAAAAAGAAGTTTTAGAGGTGGTTACTTCTTTGTTAGATAGATTATGTTCTATTTATGAAGGTGTTTTTTTATTACAAGAATTATCAGATAAAACAATAGCAAAGGTCTCTAGCTTTGGTGAAAGACTTTCTTCTTTTATTATTGCAAATGCAGCAAATGAATTATTTGATGCAGCTCATAAAGAAAGTAAAGCGTTAATTTCTACAAATAATGAATACCTAAACGCACAAGTAAATTTTAAAATTACCAACCAAAATATTACCTCTTTTTTTGACAAAAACAAACACCAAGTTACCGTTTTAGGTGGTTTTATTTCTTCTAATATAAAGGGAGAAACCACTACACTCGGTAGAGGTGGTTCAGATTTCTCGGCATCTATTTATGCTGCAGCTTTAAATGCAGTTGAGTTACAAATATGGACAGACGTTCCTGGAATGTTTACCGCAAATCCTAGGGTTGTAAAACAAGCATATCCAATTTCAGAAATTTCATATGAAGAAGCAATGGAGTTGTCCCATTTTGGTGCAAAGGTTTTATATCCACCAACAATTCAACCTTCTTTAAGAAAAGAAATACCTATTCGAATTAAAAATACTTTTGACCCCGAAAATGTAGGAACATTAATTTGTAACAATCCAAATAATAGTGATGAAGTAAAAGGTATTTCTCACATAGAAGATATTAGTTTAATTACGTTAGAAGGTGGCGGAATGATTGGAATTCCTGGTTTTTCTAAACGTTTGTTTGAAACACTTTCCTTAGAAAAAATAAATATTGTTTTTATAACACAAGCCTCTTCAGAACACTCTATTTGCGTTGGTGTTTATCAAGATGATGCTGCAAAAGCAAAAGAACTTTTAGACGATACCTTTAGTATAGAAATAGATAGAAAAAAAATAAAACCAATTATTGTAGAAAATGATTTAGCAATTATTGCGGTAGTTGGTGAAAGTATGAAAAACTATCAAGGGCTAAGCGGACAAATGTTTAGCGCCTTAGGAAGAAATAATGTAAATGTTAGGGCAATTGCGCAGGGTTCCTCAGAAAAAAATATTTCTGCTGTTATTAATAAATCAAATGCAAAAAAAGCTTTAAATACATTACATGAGCAATTTTTTGAAGAAAAGACAAAACAGTTAAACTTGTTTGTTACCGGTGTTGGTAATGTTGGTGAGCGCTTTCTAGCACAAATACAACAGCAAAGAAAATTCTTAAAAGAAAATCTAAAATTAAATATTAAAGTTATTGGAATTGCAAATTCTAGAAAAATGTTTTTTGATAATGATGGAATAGATTTAGAAAACTGGAAAAAAAGCTTAGAAAATGGAGAACCAACAACCTTAAAAAGCTTTCATGAAAAAGTAATAGCATCCAATCATATTAATAGTGTTTTTATAGATAATACAGCAAATGAAGAAGTTTCTGAAGTATATGAAACTTATTTACGTGAAAGTATTTCTGTTGTAACCTGTAATAAAATTGCATGTGCTTCTAGCTTTGACAACTATAAAACACTCAAACAAGTTTCTAGAAAATACAATGCATCCTTTTTATTCGAAACTAATGTTGGTGCAGGTTTGCCAATTATAGATACACTTAAAAATTTAATAAACTCAGGAGATAGCGTCCATAAAATTCAGGCAGTATTATCTGGAAGTTTAAATTTTGTTTTTAATAATTTTAACGACAAAGCTACATTTCATGATGTAGTTGCCGCAGCTCAAAAAGAAGGATATACAGAACCAGATCCTAAAATTGATTTAAGTGGTGTTGATGTTGCTAGAAAAATCTTAATTTTAGCGCGTGAGAGTGGCTATAAAATAGAATTAGAAGATATTTCAAATAATGCATTTTTACCGGAAGAGACCTTAAACACTAAAAATAATGAAGACTTTTATGCTTCTTTAACTAAAAGTGAAGGACATTTTCAAAATATTTATAAAGAAGCAAATGACAAAGATTGTAGATTAAAATACGTGGCAGAATTTATTAATGGAAAAGCAAATGTTGGTTTGCAGCATATTGCTTCGGATCATCCTTTTTATAATTTAGAAGGAAGTGATAATATTGTTTTATTTTTCACAGATAGATATCCTGAAAATCCTTTAATAATAAAAGGTGCTGGTGCTGGTGCAGATGTAACTGCTTCTGGTATTTTTGCAGACGTCATTAGAATTGCAAATAAATAAGTATTTATTTTTCAGTAACAATTTACAGCTAGAAACTGACTGTAAAAAACTACTAAAAACTAAAAACTAAACACTGAACAGAAAAAAATGAATTATATAAAAATATTCGCTCCGGCAACAGTTGCAAATGTTTCTTGCGGTTTTGACTCTCTTGGTTTTGCCGTAGACGCCATTGGAGACGAAATGACCTTTACAAAGACACCTGAAAAAGGAGTTGAAATAACTAATATTACTGGAGCAGATTTAACCTATAATATTGATGAAAATGTAGCAAGTGCTGTTATTAAAAAAATGCTAAATGAAGCCAATGCAGCTTTTGGGATTTCACTAACTATTCATAAAGGTTTCTCTCCAGGCAGTGGATTAGGAAGTTCTGCTGCAAGCGCAGCTGGCGCTGCTTTTGGTACAAATCAATTATTAGGAGATATTTACTCTGATTTAGAGTTGACAAAATTTGCCATGTTTGGTGAAAAGGTTGCATGCGGATCAGCAATTGCAGACAATGTTGCTGCCGCTATTTTTGGTGGTTTTATCTTGGTTAGAAGTTATCATCCTTTAGAAATTATAAAATTACCAGTTCCTAGCGAACTGAGAGTGGTTGCTATTCATCCGCAAATATCAATAAAAACTAAAGATGCTAGAGCAGTTTTACCTAAAGAAATTGCATTAAAGGATGCAGTTACTCAATGGGCAAATGTTGGTGGTTTAATTAGCGGTTTGTACACAGATAATTACAACCTCATAAGTAACTCATTAGTAGATATTATTGCAGAACCTGCTCGGAAATCTTTAATTCCGTTTTTTGACGATATTAAAAATAGTGCCACAAAAGCAGGCGCTTTAGGTGCAGGAATTAGTGGTTCTGGCCCTACCGTTTTTGCCCTTTGCGAAGGCGATATCGTTGCTAAAGTGGTTTACAAAAGTATAGAAGAAAGTTATAAAAATACAGGAATCAATTTTGAAATGTTTATTTCCAAAGTAAATGATAAAGGGATAAAGATTATAAAATAATTATTCGTTTTAAGTGCATCGCTGTTAATCATCGCTATAACTCAAAATATAAAATATAAAAAAATGAACTACTACAGTTTACACCATAAATCGCCAAATACAAGTTTTAAAAATGCTGTTATGCAGGGTCTTGCAAAAGATAGAGGAATCTACTTTCCAGAGAATATAACACCACTTTCTAAAGATTTTATTACCAATATTAACGAGTATACAAATCATGAAATTGCGTATGAAGCAATTAAGCAGTTTGTTGGTGATGAAATTCCGACTAAAAAATTAAAAGAGATTATTAAAGAAACAATTTCTTTCGATTTTCCTTTGGTAAAAGTTAATGATAATATTGCTTCTTTAGAGTTGTTTCATGGCCCAACAATGGCTTTTAAAGATGTTGGAGCAAAATTTATGGCGCAGTGTTTAGAATATTTTAATAAAGGTAATGAAGAAGAGGTTACTGTTTTAGTAGCTACATCTGGAGATACTGGCGGTGCTGTTGCTAACGGGTTTTTAGGAGCAAAAGGTGTAAATGTTGTAATACTATATCCTTCAGGAAAAGTAAGTAATGTTCAAGAAAAACAATTAACTACTTTAGGTCAGAACATTACAGCATTAGAAGTAGATGGTGTTTTTGATGATTGCCAAGAAATGGTAAAAACGGCTTTCTTAGATGAAGATATTAAGAGAACTCTTACCTCTGCAAATTCTATAAATATTGCACGTTGGCTGCCACAGATGTTCTATTTTTTCTTTGCTTATAAAGAATTACAAAAAACGAATAAAGAGTTGGTTTTTTCTGTACCAAGTGGAAATTTTGGTAATATCTGTGCAGGAATTATGGCACAAAAATTAGGTTTACCTATCAAACATTTTGTAGCTTCCACCAATATAAATGATACCGTTCCTAATTATTTAGTAGATGGTGTTTACAATCCTAAACCCTCTAAAGCAACTATTTCTAATGCAATGGATGTTGGGAACCCGAGTAATTTTATAAGAATTAGAGAATTATTTAACAACGATTTAGAAGCGCTTAAAAGCGCTTTCTCTTCATATAGCTTCTCAGATGAGGAAACGCGAGAGACCATGAAGAAAATCTATGGAGATTCTGGTTATGTTGCAGATCCGCATGGTGCTGTGGGTTATTTAGGTTTAAAAAAATACGGTTTAAAAGCAAATGAATTTGGTGTATTTCTAGAAACGGCTCACCCTGTAAAGTTTTTAGACGTTGTAGAAGAAACGCTTCCTGTTAAAGTAGCAATTCCTGCACAAATTCAGAAAGTTATCAATAATAAGAAAGTAGCTATAAAAGCATCTAGTTATGAAGACTTGAAAGCTTTTTTAATGAAATAGTAAAAAAATAACACCACGGCAATTGCAATTATTGCAAGTTTATTTTTCATTTTCAGATTTGTTACCAGGATAAATGGAGCATTAATTCCGTTTATGAAAACTATAAACGAACTTACCAACGTGCAATCTTATCTGATAGCACCTGCCTCTTATATTTCATTTGTAGTCATGGCATTGTTTGTTTCTATTTTATTTGTGGCGGCTTTGGGAATAGCAAATGCTTTAGTTTGGCCTGCAATTTGGCCTCTGACATTAGAGGGTTTAGGAAAGTTTACAAAGACAAGATCGGCATTTTTAATCATGGCAATTTCTGGTGAAGCAATTATTCCACCATTATCTGGTAGAATTATAGATGCCAATAAACAAGAATTAATTACCAACGGAATCCAAGAAATAGATGCATTGGCAATAGCTTCTTTAGATAGTTATTGGATTTTAATACCTTGTTATGTAATAATTCTAATGTTTGCTGTCTGGGGTCATAAAATAAAAAGCTGGAATAAATAAAAGTGTAAATCACTATATATTAGAACCTTAATTGTCGTAAAACAATAATTACAAAGACAAATAACTGCATAAAATAAAAAGTCCTAACAAATTAAATTTGTTAGGACTTTTTTGTTGGCCTACAAGGACTCGAACCTTGAATGTCGGTACCAAAAACCGGTGTGTTACCAATTACACCATAGGCCAATACTGCTTAGCGGATGCAAATTTAATCTATTCTTTTAATTTCACAAACATTTTTAAATAAATTTTTTCTTTAACAAACTTTTATGAGGATTTATCTCTGTAATTAAAGACCTATCTCCCTATTTCTTCATATTTATTGTTAAATTCGCCCACACATTATTCTGTAACTCTTATGACAACAGCAAACTTTAAAAAATGGAACCTCATCTTAGGATGGCTCACCTTTATAATTGCTTTAATAACCTATTCTTTAACCATAGAACCAACCGTTAGTGCTTGGGATGTTGGAGAATATATTGCTACTTCTGTAAAACTAGAAGTTGGGCATCCTCCAGGAGCGCCTTTATTTCAAATGTTAGGTGCATTTTTTGCAATGTTTACTTCAGAGAGTTCAGAGATTGCTAAAATGGTAAACTTTATGTCTGCTTTAGCAAGCGCATTTACTATTTTATTTATGTTTTGGACCATTAGTAACCTCGCTGAAAAACTAGCCTTAAAAACAGGTAAAATTACAGAAGGTAGTTACATTGCTATTTTAGGAAGTAGTATTGTTGGTTCTTTAGCTTATACATTTTCAGATAGTTTTTGGTTTAGTGCTGTAGAAGGCGAAGTGTACGCTATGTCTTCATTTTTAATGGCTATCTTATTTTGGCTAGGTTTAAAATGGGAAAGCGAGTTGCACACTGCAAGAGGCAATAAATGGTTGATACTTATAAGTTTTGTAGTGGGTTTGTCTTTTGGTGTTCACATACTTTCTTTATTGGTAATTCCTGCCATTTTTATGCTGTACTTCTTTAAAACCTATAAAAACATAAATTTAAAAACTACAGCTATTGCTACTGTTTTAGCTGTTTTTGTTTTGGCTTTTGTATTCAAATTTTTATTTCCTTTTACATTAAAATTCTTTAGTGCATCAGAATTATTTTTTATAAACACCATTGGTTTGCCTTTTAACTCTGGAAGTATTATTGCTGCCGTTATTTTAATAGCGCTTTTCTTTTTTGGTTTAAAATACACTAGAAAACACAACAAAGTTCATACAAACACTTTAATATTGTCTGTGCTTTTTATTATGATTGGTTTTTCTTCTTGGATGATGCTGCCAATTAGAGCCAATGCGAATACAACCATTAACGAAAACAATCCTTCTAGTGCTCGTGAGTTATTAGCCTATTATGAGCGCGAACAATACGGAGATGCGAATGTTTTCTATGACACGTACTATTCTAACACCTTTGAAAGAACGCAAGATGCTAAGCAACCATACAGAGATGACAAGCCTAAATATGAAAAGAAAAATAGCGAATATGTTATTGTAAATAAATACAAAAACGTAATACCTAATTATTCAGACAAACACAAAGGATTTATTCCAAGAATGGTAAATCCTGCTGCAGAAAAAATGTATAAGGCTATTGCTGGAATTCCAGAAAACAGTAAAAGAAGACCCACTTTTGGTGAAAATCTTAAGTTTATGTTTAGCTATCAATTTGGCTATATGTATGGACGTTATTTTATGTGGAATTTTGCAGGTAGACAAAATGATGTTCAAGGAAGGTTAGATATTTTTAATGGAAATTGGATTAGCGGAATTGACGCCATAGATGAAACAAGACTCGGTTCTCAAAAACAACTTCCAACCCAAGCTATTGAAAATAAAGGAAGAAATAAATACTACTTTTTACCTCTTATTTTAGGACTCGTTGGTTTATTTTTTCAAATTAAATGGGATAAAAATAATTTCTTCACCCTATTTTTATTCTTTGCTTTTACCGGTTTTGCAATTATTTTTTACACAAACCCGAAGCCTTTTGAGCCCAGAGAACGTGATTATGCAATTGTAGGTAGTTTCTATATTTTTGCTATTTGGATTGGTTTTGGTGTCTTAGCACTTTATGAATATTTAAAGAACTTTGCCAATAAAAAAACAATTGCAATTGCAGTTTCTGTAGTTTCTTTGCTGGCTGTGCCAACATTAATGGCTTCTGAAAACTGGGACGATCATGACCGTTCTAATCGATATACAACCCGTTTAAATGCACAAGCATATTTAGAGAGTTGTGATGACAACGCTATTCTATTTACCATTGGAGATAATGATACGTTTCCACTTTGGTACATGCAAGAAGTAGAAGGTATTAGAACCGATTTAAAATTGGTAAACACCAGTTTATTTGCAACAGATTGGTACATAGACCAAATGAAGCGTACCACCTATGACGCAGCTCCTATTCCGTCTCAATTAAAACACGACCAGTATAAATATGGAAGTTTAGATATTGCCTATCACATAGAACACCCTAGATTTAAAGATTCTGTTATCGCAATTAAAGATTTTATGCGCTGGATCTCTTCAGAAAGTGACGCTACGTATTATATTGATGAAGAAGAAAATATTAAAGAGAAATTCTATCCAACAAATCGTATTCGAATTCCTGTTAACAAAGAAAATGTTTTAAAAAGTGGTGTTGTTGCTCAAAAAGATGCAGACAAAATTGTAGACTATATAGACATTACTATTGATGACAGAGGAATTACTAAAAACCGTATTTTAATGCTAGACATCTTGGCAAATAACGATTGGAAACAACCGATCTACTTTACTGGCGGTGCAAACGCAGACGAGGAATATATTTGGCTAAAAGATTACTTGCAGTTAGATGGTTTGGCTTTTAAATTAGTACCCATAAAAACACCTGCAAAATATATGGATGCAAATGGCAGGACTAGAGAAGTAAGCTTATTTGATATTGGTAGAATAGATGCCGAGAAAATGTATGCAAACATTAACAAGTTAGATTGGAGAAATATTAACAGCGGTAAAATATATTTAGATGAGCAAACAAAAAGAAATGCCATTTCTATGAGAAATAGCTTAATGCGTTTGTCTGATGCTTTTGCAAAAGAAGGTGACACTTTAAAAGCTGTTGAAGTTTTAGATTTATCTTTAGAAAAATTACCAATAGAAAAATTTGACCATTACAGCTTGTCTTTAGGGTATCCTGAGATGTATTATAATTTAGATGAAGATGAAAAAGCGCAACAAACTGTAGAAACTTTAACGCGTTTAATTACAGAAAAATTAACTTGGTTAAGTACTTTTAATAAAAATAATAGTGATCTTGTTTTTGATGAAATTGATACCTCTTTATACATGTTTAAAAACTTAATAGATCAAGTTGAACAAGGAAGTACAAATAAAGATTTTGTATCTAAAATTCAAACAGATTTTATGGATACCGTAAAGCTTTTTGAATATTTAATACCTGATGAAGAACCTACAGATTTAGATTTTTTAGAAGAATAAAAAAATGAAATTTTATATCCCAAAAACACCAAGTTGTATTATGAGATTTTTCTCTAAATATACTTGGCGTTTTTCTAGAGATATAAAAGAAATCTACCTCACTTTTGATGACGGGCCAACACCAGAAATTACCCAATTTGTTTTAGATGAATTAAAAAAATACAATGCAAAAGCCACGTTCTTTTGCATTGGCAAAAACATCCTAAATCATCCTGATGTTTTTAAAAAAATTCAAAATTCAAAGCATACCATAGGCAATCATACTAACAATCATCTAAATGGTTGGGCCACTAAAAACAAAGATTATTTTGATAATTTTTTGCAATGTGAACATATTATTTCAAAGACTTTAGATAAGAGTACGAAACCAAAATTATTTCGTCCTCCTTACGGAAAGATTAAAAAGAGCCAAGCTACATCAATTCTAAAAAAAGGTTATAGGATAATAATGTGGGATGTTTTATCGGCAGATTTTGATGTTTCGACGTCTAAAGAAGAGTGTTTACGTAATGTTTTAAACAATACTAAAAACGGCAGTATTATTGTATTTCATGACAGTGTAAAAGCATCTGAAAAATTGAAATTTGTCTTACCTAAAGTTTTAAAAGAATTCTCTGAGAAAGGGTTTGTTTTTAAAGCAATTTAGAGGTGTAACATAGCTTCAAAATAATTTAAACGTATTGTTTTACCAAACCAATTAAAGTCTTAGCATCTTGAGCTCCTGTCTGGCGCCATTTCATTTCTCCATCTTTATAAATCATAAAAGTTGGATTACCTTTTACACGCAAAGCATCTACAAGAACTTCATTTTTAGTAATATCTATCTTAATTACTTTTGCACTGTCTCCTAGACCTGCAGCCACGCTTCTTAGCATTTTTATGGTATTTTCTAAATCTCCATAATCTGCGTAAAAGTCTATAAGAACTGGCTTTTGAAAATTAATTAATTCTCCAAATTTTGGCATAAGACAAGTTTTTGAAAAGTGAAGCACGTATAAATCACACATTGCCTCCTTTCCAAATATAATCAATCTATATTTAATAAACTGATTGTCAAGACTTTTTAAGTTCTATAACTGTTATTTCTGGCCAAATACCTACTCTCCCCGGAAATGCATGATACCCAAAACCTCTGTTTACATTTATAACTCTGCCAGCTTCTTTATACAAGCCTGCCCACTGCTTGTATGCGTATTTAGACGGACTCCATTTAAACCAACCCGGAATTTCAATTCCCATTTGTAAACCATGTGTATGACCGCTTAACGTAAGCTGGTAATTAAAAGGGTCTTGTTTCACCTTCTCTTCCCAATGACTTGGATCATGAGACATTAAGATTTTAAAATCTTCTTTTTGAATACCCGCCGCCGCGCGTTGTAAATCTCCTGCTTTATTAAACCCCTTTCCCCAATTTTCTACACCTAAAAGCGCAATTTTTTGGCCGTCTTTTTCTAAATAGCGATGTTCATCTAACAACAAATCAAACCCTATTTTTTGGTGAATGTCTTTTACTTTCTGAAAATTATCTATTTTATCTTGCGGATTGTCCCAATCCATATAATCGCCATAATCATGATTTCCAAGAATAGAATACTTGCCTTCTTTGGCCTCTAATTTATCAAAAACAGCTATCCAATTGTCCATTTCATCTGCTTTATTATTTACAATATCTCCTGTAAATAACATAATATCAGATTTCTGTTCATTGATTAAATCAACGCCATATTGTATTTTTTCTTTATTGGTAAAACTCCCCGAATGAATGTCTGAAATTTGTGTAATTGTAAAACCATCAAAAGCTTCTGGTAAATCTTTAAAAGTTAATTGATATTTTAAAACCTTGTAATTGTACTTTCCTTGCACAATCCCATAGATAAAAGATACAAATGGTATTGCCGCTAGCCCCAAACCTATTTGAGAAATAAACTTTCTTCTACCTGCTAAGGGCGTTGTATTTCCTGAGGTAACTGCTGAAATTAATTTTAAGATCCATCTATAAATATCTTCACCAAACATAAAAATAAGCACCACCAGCTTCGGTATTAAAACTGTTAGTAAAATACCCATTGCCATTTGAAATTGTGGCGTTTGCCCCTGCGTTCTATCGTACGTTAAAGCAACATATGCAAAATTTGCATAGACGGCAATACTAACAAATAGCCAAGAATATCGAATAACTTTGCTTTTAGTAATGGTCTTTATAGCCTGAAACGCATATAGTTCTAACAAAACGATAATGACAAATAAGATAATTAGACTAATTGCTGTCTTCATAAAACAATTCTATTTTAAAAAATTTATCAAAGATAACTGTTATAATTCCGATTGAATTTTAATAGCATGTTAAAGTTTTGTAGCTTTACTGCAGCGTCTGCAGTGTTGCATAGTTTTCACTCATTCTCAAAAAAAATCATCCATAAATAGATTACAAAACGAATATGTCAGATCAAAAAAGAGTTTTTTTAGTTGATGCTTTTGCATTGATTTTTAGAGGATATTATGCTTTTATTAAGAATCCACAGATTAACTCTAAAGGCTTAGATACCTCTGCAATTATGGGTTTTATGAACTCACTTTTAGATGTAATTAAACGAGAAAGACCAGATCATTTAGCAGTTTGTTTTGACAAAGGCGGAAGTGTAGACCGCGTAGAAATGTTTGAAGCCTATAAAGCAAATAGAGATGAAACACCAGAAGCTATTAAGATTGCAGTGCCTTATATTCAAGAGATTTTAAAAGCGATGCATATACCCATTATGGTTAAAGCAGGTTTTGAAGCAGATGATGTTATTGGAACACTCTCTAAACAAGCAGAAAAAGAAGGCTATAAAACTTTTATGGTAACACCAGATAAGGATTTTGCACAACTCGTTTCTGAAAATATTTTCATGTACAAACCTCGTTTTGGCGGTGGTTATGATATCTGGGGAGTGCCAGAAGTACAAGAAAAATTTGGAGTAACAGACCCTTTACAAGTTATAGATTTTTTAGGAATGATGGGTGACTCTGCTGATAATATTCCTGGTTTACCTGGGGTTGGAGAAAAAACAGCAAAGAAGTTTTTAGCTGCTTATGGCTCTATGGAAAACCTGTTAGCCAATACACATGAGCTAAAAGGAAAAATGAAAGAGAAAGTAGAAGCTGCAAAAGATTTAGGCTTGCTTTCTAAAAAACTAGCAACTATTATGCTAGATGTTCCAGTTACTTTTAACGCGAAAGATTTTGAACTAGACCAACCAGATATTGAAAAAGTAACAGCACTTTTTAGCGAATTAGAATTTAGAAATTTATTAACTAATTTTACGAAAACTTTTGCTGTTGAGAGTGCAACTAAAGTAAACTCTGCAGAAAGCACTTCGAAAGAAAAAACAACTGTAACAGCTAAAAAAGCAGCACCAAGTGCTGAAGGCCAATTCGATTTATTTGCTGCTCCTGGAACCGGAAGTGTTTCTGAAGAAGAGGTTGCATCTGGATTTAAAACGATTGCTAACACAAATCATTTTTACCAACATATAGATTCTCCTTTCTCGAGAAAATTACTGCTTAAAAAATTAATGAAACAAACTTCTGTTTGTTTTGACACTGAAACCACAGGTCTAAAAGCCTTAGAAGTTGAATTGATAGGAATTGCTTTTTCTTACGAAATTGGTAAAGGGTATTATGTTTCGTTTCCCGAAGACCAAGCAGAAACAAAAGCGCTATTAGAAGAATTTAGACCTTTTTTTGAAAGTAACATAGAAAAAATTGGGCATAATTTAAAGTATGATATTAAAGTCTTATCAAATTACGAAATACCGGTAAAAGGAAAATTGTTTGATACGATGATTGCACATTACTTAATCAATCCAGATATGCGTCATAACATGGATGTATTAGCAGAAACTTACTTAAATTATCAACCAGTATCTATTGCAGAACTCATTGGTAAAAAAGGAAAGAATCAGCTTTCTATGCGCACAGTTCCTATTGCAGAGCAAACAGAATATGCAGTTGAAGATGCAGATATTACCTTTCAATTAAAACAACTTTTCACAGGTGAGTTAGAGAGTGGAAATGTAACCAAACTTTTTAATGACATTGAATTGCCTTTAGTTTCGGTTTTAACAGCCATGGAAATTGAAGGCATCAATATCAATATCGATTTTCTAAATAAGTTTTCTGTTACTTTAACAGAGGACATCAATCGTTTAGAAAAAAATATTTACGAGCAAGCGGGAGAAGAGTTTAATATTGCTTCACCAAAACAATTAGGGATTGTTTTGTTCGAAAAAATGGAATTGGTAAAGAAACCTAAAAAGACGAAAACTGGTCAATATGCCACTGGAGAAGATATTTTATCTTTCTTAGCAAAAGAGCATGAAATTATTAGAAATATTCAAGAATACAGACAATATAAAAAATTACAAAGTACGTATGTAGATGCGTTGCCTAATGAAGTGAATCCTAAAACAGGAAGAATTCATACACAATATATGCAAGCAGTTGCAGCAACAGGAAGGCTGAGTTCTAATAATCCTAATTTACAAAACATACCCATTAGAACAGAACGCGGTAAAGAAGTTCGAAAATCATTTATTCCAAGAGACGAGAACCATGTGTTATTAGCAGCAGATTATTCTCAAATAGAATTAAGAATTATTGCTGCTTTAAGTGAAGAAGGAAATATGATGGAAGCTTTTAAAAACGGAGAAGATATTCATGCTTCTACCGCTGCAAAAGTTTTTAATGTTCCGTTAGATGAAGTTACTCGTGAGCAAAGAAGTAACGCTAAAACGGTAAACTTCGGAATTGTATATGGTGTTTCTGCATTTGGATTGAGCAATCAGACAGACTTATCCAGAAGCGAAGCTAAAGAATTGATTGATACGTATTATGAAACCTATCCGAAGTTGAAAGCATATATGTCTGCGCAAGTAGATTTTGCCAGAGAAAATGGTTACGTAGAAACGGTTTTAAACAGACGTAGATATTTAAAAGACATCAATTCTAGAAATGCAATGGTTAGAAGTGGTGCAGAAAGAAATGCGGTAAATGCACCTATACAGGGATCTGCTGCAGATATTATAAAACTAGCAATGATTAATATTCACAATCGTTTTAAGAAAGAAGGTTTTAAGTCTAAAATGTTATTGCAAGTGCATGATGAGTTGGTTTTTGATGCACATAAAGAAGAATTAGAAATTATTAAGCCTATCATAAAATACGAAATGGAAAATGCTTTTAAAATGAGTGTACCATTGGATGTTGAAGTTGGGGTTGGAGAAAACTGGTTACAAGCACACTAAAATAGATGGAATTAGATTATATAGAAAATGTAAATGGCCTTGGCGAAAATGTTGTTCGATTGTACAACTTTAACAAAGCAGAAGCCATTCAATTTAGAGCTTTATTACAGGACACAATTATTAGTAAAAAACAAAAACTAGACTTGTCTGAAGTCGATTTTATTGCGCCACGTAATTGTAATTTAATTTTTGGCTTGTTTAAATCTGATGAAGGAATTATAACAAAAGATAACGAAACTTTCTTTTGTGTTTTAACCTTGTCTGGTTTTAAAAATATGTTAAAACTACTAGAACCATTTTGCAATAAAGAATCTAGAAGCTTTCAATATCTATACGATATAGACAATCCTACAGATTTGCTATTTTCTCCGAGTGCTAGTGCAGTTGAGTAATAAATAGTTTGGAAATACTACTTTTTCTTTTACTTCAATTTAGTTTGTTTCTAAATTAATGTATCTTTAACTTGAAATTACAAATAAGTATACCTTAGCGCATGCCTATTTTATAACAATTTGTGTAAAATATTTCAACATGATTCAGAGAAAAGAAATACTGCCTTTTATGTTTAACAAGCTTCTTTCGGACAGTACCCGTGGAAAAACAGAGAAGATAATTCTTAAATTAGCACTTATTAGTTTTTTTATTCATTTGGCCGTTATTTATTTAATGAAGTTTAATTTTATAGATTATCCTTCAAACTCAGAGCTTTTAAAAAATCCGATTTCTGCTGCATACACGCCTTTTTCTTTTATTCTAATTTACGAGGTTTATCTTCTAATTTATTATTTACCAAGGTCTTTTACAACTTATATAACCAAGCAGTATGAAATTATAACCCTAATTATTATTCGTAAGTTATTTAAAGATTTATCAGCTTTAGAGCTTACAGAAAACTGGTTCGAAATTAAAGGTGATTTACAATTTACCTATGATCTAATTGCCTCTATTTTGCTGTTTTATTTGATCTTTTTATTTCAAAAAGAGAAAACAAAACAAATAATATTGCAAGGAGCTATTCAACCAATGGTTGATAAATTTGTGAAAAACAAAAAAATAATAGCTGTTATTTTGCTTCCATTATTTTTTATTATCGCGGTATACACACTTGTAGATTGGTCTGCAGGAATTTATATATTTTCTAACAAATTGCCAACATTTGAGAGCATTAATAACCTATTTTTTGATGAGTTTTTTACAGTCTTAATTTTAGTGGATGTGGTACTGCTTTTATTTTCATTTTTTTACACAGATCAGTTCCATAAAATTATTAGAAACTCTGGCTTTGTTATTTCAACAATTTTAATACGGATGTCTTTTGGAGTAAGTGGTTTGATTAGTACAATATTAATTGTTGTGGCCGTGCTCTTTGGTTTGGCAATCATAACCATTCATAATAAATACGAAGCAAACCCACTGCCTGAAAAAACTATTTAAACTTCAATTAAAAAAAGGAAAATCCAATACCAATTGAAACACTGTCTAATTTATTGTTTTTAAAACCAACAATCCCTTTTCTGTGAAAATCTATTCTAAAAATGGTGTTCAGTCTATCTTCTCCCCCAGACTGAATTCCTAAACCAATTCCATAATAATTTCCATCGGGATAATTAGATGAGGGTGTCCACATCTTACCATATCTAACTTCAGCAAAATGGATGCTATCATCTTTTTCTGTGATATTATATTTTAGGCTCCCATAGGTAGGGAAGGCCTTAATATCATAATTCCAATGTAAATCATATCCAGAATTAAAAGCAATTGCAATTCTCTGTTTAAATTCATATCCAAAACCAAATCTAAAAAATAAGGCAGATGGCACAATTAAGGGTCCGTTATCATCATCCGGTCCAATTTGATAATCTTCATTAATACCTAAGGTGAAATTTATATCTCCTGTAAAAAAAGGTCTCCCTAATTTTTCTTGGGAAATAGCATTTTGAAAAATAAAAATAAAAATTACAGTACTTAGTATTTTTTTCATGTAACCAAATTTATCAAAAACTATTCCATTTTAAGTTTCTTATCAAAAATAATAATTAAGCAAATTTATATGTAATTTTGCAGGAATTATGAGCATCATTTCTAAAGACATACAAAAAGCAGTACAATTATTAACCGAAGACCATTTGGTGGCAATACCAACGGAGACAGTTTATGGTTTGGCAGGAAATATTTTTAGCGAAAAAGCAATTAAAAGTATTTTTTCTACAAAGCAGCGTCCGTTTTTTAATCCGTTAATTGTGCATATTCCTTCTGTAAAATCTTTAAACGATCTTGTAACTCATGTTCCTGAAAAAGCAAAATTGTTAGCTGCTGCTTTTTGGCCAGGTTCAATGACCTTAGTTTTAAAAAAGAGCAAAACTATTCCTGATATTATTACGGCAGGAAAAGACACTGTTGCCGTTCGTGTACCAAATCATCCTATAACTTTAGAACTATTAAAAAAATTACCATTTCCTTTAGCGGCGCCAAGTGCAAATCCTTTTGGAAGCATTAGCCCTACAAAACCAGCACACGTAGAAAACTATTTTAGGAATAGTATAAAGATGGTTTTAGACGGTGGTTCTTGTGCAAACGGAATTGAGTCTACTATTATTGGTTTTGAAAATGAAGACCCTGTTATTTACAGATTAGGTGCTTTAGCCTTAGAAGAAATTGAAGCTGTAGTTGGTAAAATTTCTATCAAAAATAAAAAAGAAGAAAAACCAGATGCCCCAGGAATGCTGGCTAGACATTATGCACCTAAAACAAGTACTTTTTTAGTTGATGATGTTGCTGCTGAAATAGAAAAAAATACAGGAAAAAAGATGGGAGTTTTAGTATTTAAATCTTCTTTAAATAACGAAAATATTACTGAAATAATCTTATCTAAAAATGGCTCTTTGCAAGAAGCTGCATCGAGACTATATTCGGCAATGCATGATTTAGATAGTAAAAATTTAGACCTTATTATTGCAGAGCGTTTTTCTGAATTTGGCCTAGGAAAGTCTATAAATGATAGATTACAACGCGCAACATTCAAGTAAATTACCTTACAAAACGATAGGTTGCTTTTATTAGAAAAGTATCACTGGCAGGAATATCAAAAACCTGATCACGAACACTATCCGTAAGAGAATCATTAAAATCTTGTGAGCCACTAGAGCCTCTTGACCAAACAAAAAACAACTCAGAACCCGGAATGTATTCCCAACGTACCACTAAGTTTGTTTGCAATTGCACAAAAGAAAAATCTGGTTTTTTAAAAGCATAATCTAAATTTCCATTCACATTATCATCTATTAAATAGCCGCCGTTTGGAAAATCATATTCTAATTTTCCATCATTATTTAAATCGATAGCAATCGGTTCGTTTGTATAAGAAATTTGATTTTCATCATATAAAGTAACACGCTCACTAAAAGAACTTGCTGTAGGATTATTCACAAAATTAAAATCCGAATACCTTCCTCTAGAAATAAATGGTTGTCCGTAAAATTGTACAGAAAAATTCGGATTTAAACTGTAATTTAATCGCAACGTCGTAGACCAATTTTGGTTATTAATTTGTCCTAAAATATATCTTTTTTCAGCGCCAAAGTTTGTTGTTGTGATATACTGTGTTTTATCTACGGTTTGCTGGAGCTCTGTATTTAGAGACATATTGATTGCATCAAAAGGCTGGTAATTCATTCTAAAAACATATTTACTTAAATTGTTTATATTTCTCTCTGTTTTCCGTTTTATATACCCTAAAGTAAAACTCAACTTTTTAGTACTATCAGAATTAAGGAAAAAATACACAAAATCTTTATTCGCAAATCTCCAACGTGGCCCTCCTCTTAAATAGGCATTTTCGTACAGTAAAGGATTATGACCAAGCCCTAAATTTGTAGACCAATTGTTTATCCAATTTATTCTTCCCTCTAATTTATACTCCATTTCATTTTGATTTCCTTGAAAATCAAAATTTGATAACTGTTCTAAACTAACTTTAATATCTCTATAGATTTTTGTAGGAACTTGCCACAAGTAGTTTATTTCTGCAAACTGAATAATTTCGTCTGTTTGGCGCAAAAAACCTACATCATTTAATTCTAATTCTGGTGATCGCCAAACAAGTCCACCATTATATCTCCAATTTCCACCACCTTGTTTTCCGATATTAATTTTACCTCCTGTGCCTGTTAAAGATGTTCTAGTTGGATCTACATTTACATGATCTGCATCTGTTCTCTGGAATAATCTTGTAATAGAACGCTGCGTCCTTTCAATAGCTTCCTTACTTCCGGTCACATAACTTATGATTGTATTTCCTTCAATATAAAAGTTTCTATTTTTCCAAGTATGTCTAAAGTCCATTCCACCAGTATATGCTGCTTTATGTAATTCCGAAAAATTACCATTTAAATTTCTGTTGGTTGCTGTAAAAATTCCACCTAGATAAGAATTCCGTTCATTAAAATCTTTCTGAGCTCTCGCAACAAAATAATTAGTTAATGGTTCTACAATTTCTTCTCTTGTATTGCCATCTGTTTGTTTTATTTCTGCAAACTCATTTGCTGTAACACTTTCTAAAACGCCAAAAGACCAACCATTTTTAGTTTTTCCAGAGAACTTTGTAGCACCCAAAATTGTAGAATTTTTTGGTAAATCTGCATATTCACCCTCTGCTAAAGTTGGATCTCTGTGCGGATTCCTACCGATTCTTCTACTATAAAAAAGATTGTCTCTTCCGTCTGCAAATTCAAAATCAAAAATATTTTTATTTTCTACAAAAAAAGGTCTTTGTTCTCTAAAGAAAATCTGAAATCCGTCTAATGCAATAGTTCCTGGATCTGCTTCTACTTGTCCGAAATCTGGATTTATTGTTAGATCTAAAGTCAAGTCATTGGTAATTCCAATTTTTGCATCTAAACCTGCATTCACTTTAAAATCACTCCCATCTCTATATGGATTGTTTCCTTCTTTCGGATAAGAATCATATTGCAAAACTGTATAAGGCTGAATTTCTAATTGCTTTTGTAATTTTAAGTTTATCAAACCGTGTAATTCTCCGGATTCACTTATAAACCCTGCTTTATCATTCGGAATTCTTTGCCAAAGAGAACGCTCATTTTTTCTAAATATATTTCTGACAACATTAAATCCCCAAATTTGTTCTTCTGCATTTCCAAATCTTAATTGGGTAAAAGGAATTTTCATTTCAGCTGTCCAGCCTTTCTCATCTATGTGCGCATCTGTATACCAAATCGGATTCCAACTATCATCAATGTTCTCACCATTTTCTGAAGCAATTTCTTCACCTTTTACGCCAGCAGCAGTAGTTGTAAACATAAAGGCTGTTCTTTTATCATGATAACTATCTATAACCACACTTACTCTATCACCTGCAAAACCATCTCTTCTGCTTAATCTCTGTTCTATTAATTCTGGATTCTCATCTAAAGCTCTTAAAGCAATGTATAAGTAATTGGCATCGTACATTACTTTGAATTTTGTTTGATACATTGGAGCAGTTCCTTCATTCGGATCATTTTCTACAAAATTTGAAGACCAATCTACAACATCCCAAGCAATTTCAGATATTTTACCATCTATAATGGGCACTTCAACTAATTTCTGAGTTGTATAAATTCTTTTTGAAATAGTATTTAACTGCGCTTCTTGCGCTGCAGTATTAAGCCCGTAAAAAAGAATAATTAAAAAAATTGGAGTAAAAAATTTCATTGCTATTTTTATTAACTTTATCACTAAAAAAAAAACAGTGAACGAAGAAATGACATTACAAAAGTACCTATCTATACTCTTAAAATATTCTTAAGATAATGTTAATTTTAACACGCATTTTATCATGACTAAAAAGTTCAAAAAATATCCTAAAACACTATTTGTCAATCAAATAAATAGCACTATATTTGCACTCCTTTTTTAAGGAAAATGAATTATTTTAATTTACAAAAACTAATAGTGTAATTATGAACACATTAAGTTACAAAACAGTATCAGCAAACAGCGCTACCGTAAACAAGGAGTGGGTTTTAGTTGATGCGGACGGGCAAACGTTGGGTCGTCTATCTTCTATAGTAGCAAAGCTAATTAGAGGTAAGTACAAACCAAACTTTACTCCTCACGTAGATTGTGGAGACAACGTGGTTATCATCAACGCAGAAAAAATTGTATTATCTGGAAACAAATGGAAAGAGAAATCTTACATCCGTCATACGGGTTATCCAGGTGGACAAAGATCATTAACTGCAACAGAAATGTTTGAGAAAGATCCTACAAGATTAGTCGAAAAAGCAGTAAAAGGAATGTTACCAAAAAATATTTTGGGAGCTGCGTTATTCAGAAACTTGTATGTTTATGCAGGTACTGAGCACAAACAAGCAGGTCAAGAACCTAAAGCTATTAACCTTAACGATCTTTTATAATGGATATAGTACACAAAATTGGTAGAAGAAAAACAGCTGTTGCTCGTATTTATCTTTCAGAAGGTAAAGGGAACATTACTGTAAATAAAAAAGACTACAAGAGTTATTTTACAACAGGTACCTTACAATATAAAGTACAACAACCATTAATGTTAACAGAAAACTTAGAGTCTTATGACATTAAAGTTAATGTTTACGGTGGTGGAATAACAGGACAAGCTGAAGCGATTCGTTTAGCAATCACTAGAGCATTAGTTCATATTGATGCAGACCATAGACTTATCTTGAAACCAGAAGGTTTATTAACGCGTGATCCAAGAATGGTTGAACGTAAGAAATTTGGTCAGAAGAAAGCACGTAAAAAATTCCAATTCTCGAAACGTTAATATTAAACGCAGAATTTATTCTGTATTTTATTATTTCGAGAACTGTTATTATTACACACAATTAATATTAAACAGTTTAGCATCTAAATATATAAGACTCCTAAAAGACTACTTATATATTGATTTCAAAACAGAAAGTAAACACATTTAAAAAATGGCAAACGTAAATATTCAAGAATTATTAGACAATGGTGTGCATTTTGGACACCTTACTAGAAAATGGAACCCTAACATGGCTCCATACATTTATACAGAAAGAAATGGTGTTCACATCATCGATTTGTATAAAACTGCAGCAAAAATAGAAGAAACTTCAGAAGCTTTAAAAAAGATTGCAAACTCTGGACGTAAGATTTTATTTGTGGCTACAAAAAAGCAAGCTAAGGATATTGTTGCTGAAAAAGCGAAAGCTATAAGCATGCCTTATATTACTGAAAGATGGCCTGGTGGAATGTTAACAAACTTTGTTACTATTAGAAAAGCTGTAAAGAAAATGGCTATAATTGATAGAATGAAGACAGATGGTTCTTTTGATGCATTATCTAAAAGAGAAAAATTACAAATCAATCGTCAGAGAGAGAAATTAGAAAAGAATTTAGGTTCTATTTCTGATATGACTCGTTTACCTGGTGCTTTATTTGTAGTTGATATCAAAAAAGAACACATTGCTGTAGCAGAAGCTCAAAAATTAAATATTCCAATTTTTGCAATGGTAGATACAAACTCTGATCCAAGACAAGTAGACTACGTAATTCCTGCAAATGATGATGCTTCAAAATCTATTAACGTAGTATTATCTTTTGTTACTGATGCAATTGCAGACGGTTTATCTGAAAGAAAAGCAGACAAAGAGAAAGTAAAAGAAGCTCCAAAAAAGGAAGAAGTTAAAGTAGAAGCTCCTAAAGCGGAAGTTGCAGCTCCTGAAGTTGAAGAAGCAAAAGTAGAAACTCCTGCAAAGGAAGAGGCTCCAAAAGCAAAAGCTCCTAAAAAAGCAAAAAAGAAAGCTGAAGTTGCTGAAACACCTGCTGAAGAAAAAAAATAATTTAAGAACAATTTAGAAACCTAGGTTTCTGAACAAAAAATAAGTGACATGGTAAAAGTAAGTGCTGCTGATGTTAAAAAATTAAGGGAAGCAACTGGAGCTGGAATGATGGACTGTAAAAAGGCATTAGTAGAGGCAGAAAATAACTTCGATGAAGCTATAAACGTTTTACGTAAAAAAGGTCAGAAAATTGCTGCAAAAAGAGCTGATAGAGATTCTACAGAAGGAGTTGCAGTAACAAGAATTAATGACTCAAAAACAGAAGGCGTAGCTATTGTATTAGCTTGTGAAACTGATTTTGTTGGTAAAAACGAATCTTTTGTAGCTTTAGGTGGTCAATTTGCAGACATCGCATTAAACGTTGCAGATAAAGAAGCTTTCTTAGCCGCAGATTTTGGCGGTATGACCGTTGCAGACAAATTAATTGAGCAAACTGGTGTTATTGGAGAAAAGTTAGAAATAACTGCTTTCGATAAAATTGAAGCTGCCTATGTTGGTGCTTACACTCACATTGGTAAAATTGCTGCTCTTGTTGGTTTATCTACTGCAGTAGATAATGCTGAAACTTTATCTAAAGATGTTGCTATGCAAGTTGCCTCTATGGGTGCAACTACATTATCTTATAAAGATTTTGATACTGCATTTGTTACAGCAGAAACTGAAGCTAGAATCGCAGTAATAGAAAAAGATAATATAGAATTAGGTAGATTAGGGAAAACATTGAAAAACATTCCTCAATATATTTCTATGTCTCAATTATCTGATGCTATTTTAGCCGAAGCTGAAGATGCTGCAAAAGCAGAATTAAAAGCAGAAGGAAAACCAGAACAAATTTGGGATAGAATCTTACCAGGGAAAATGGAAAGATTTATTGCAGATAACACAACTTTAGACATGGAACAATGTCTTTTAGATCAATCTTTTATTAAGGATGAGAAGAAAAACGTAGCACAATATGTTACCACATATGGTGATGTTGAAGTTAGTGGATTTAAAAGGGTAACTTTAGGATAACAAAATTCTAAAAATTATATTTACAAACCTCGTTTTCATATTATTTGAAAACGAGGTTTTTTTTGTTCAGAAAAAAGATAATCAAAAAAAAAACGTAATTTTGCACTACTTAGAAAAAAAACTATGCAATACAAAAGAATTCTTTTAAAATTAAGCGGAGAAGCCTTAATGGGTGATAGACAATATGGAATTGATCCTAAACGACTCGCTGAATATGCAAGAGAAATAAAAGAAGTAGTAGAAAAAGGTGTCGAAGTTGCTATTGTTATTGGCGGTGGAAATATATTTAGAGGTGTTGCTGGCGCGGCCAACGGAATGGATCGTGTGCAAGGAGATCATATGGGTATGCTAGCTACCTGCATAAACGGTCTAGCTCTGCAGAGCGCGCTGGAAGACGAAGACGTTCACACAAGGCTTCAAACAGCCTTAGAAATCAAAGAAGTTGCAGAACCTTACATTAAAAGAAAAGCAATAAGACATTTAGAAAAAGGACGCGTTGTTATTTTTGGAGCTGGAACAGGAAACCCTTATTTCACAACAGATACAGCTGCTGTTCTGCGAGCGATAGAAGTACATGCAGATGCTATCTTAAAAGGAACTCGTGTAGATGGAATTTATAACGTAGATCCTGAGAAAGACGAAAGTGCCGTTAAATATGAAACCATTACCTTTAAAGAAGTAATAGAAAAAGGTTTAAAAGTAATGGATATGACTGCCTTTACATTAAGTGAAGAAAACAAATTGCCCATTATTGTATTTGATATGAATACAAACGGAAATCTATTAAAATTAGTTTCTGGAGAAAAAATAGGTACAATTGTTGACACCAAATAAAATAGAATCTTGAAATTAAGAAGAAGATGAACGAAGAAATAGAATTTATATTAGATACAACTAAAGAAGCAATGACTAGCGCTATTGCTCATTTAGAAAAAGAATTAAGAGCTATTAGAGCTGGTAAGGCAACCCCTGCAATGTTAGCAAATGTAATGGTAGATTATTACGGTTCTCAAACACCATTAGGGCAAGTTGCAAATGTTACAACGCCAGATCCAAGAACGATTGCGATACAACCTTGGGAAAAAAATATGCTACAACCAATTGAGAAAGCAATTATGATTGCAAATCTTGGTTTTAATCCAATGAACAATGGTGATATTATTATGATTAATGTACCACCATTAACTGAAGAAAGAAGAATTGGTCTAGCAAAACAAGCAAAAGCTGAAGCTGAACATGCAAAAGTTGGTATTAGAAACGCCAGAAAAGATGCCAATAACGATATTAAGAAAACAGATATCTCAGACGATTTAAAAAAAGACTCTGAAGCAGAAGTGCAAAAGCTTACAGATTCTTTTGTAAAAATTATAGAAGAAACACTTTCTGTAAAAGAAAAAGAAATTATGACTGTTTAAGAAACTATCAAATTATAGAAAAGGTGTTTGTAAAAAACACCTTTTTTTTTGCTTAAAACTCATTTGGAATTTGGTTATATTTGCACAAATTATTTTTTATGAATTTTTGGACAAAAATTGCGGGTATTATTTTAAGAAACCGTTACTTGATTTTAATAAGTATCGCAATTATTACTGGTTTATTAGCATCCCAAATGAAGTATATGAAATTTTCATATACCGAGGCAAATTTGCTACCAGAAGACCATGAAGCCAATATAGAATACAACAAATTTCTACAAATTTTTGGAGAGGAAGGTAATTTGGTTATTCTTGGAGTTAAAGATTCAACTGTTTTTACACCTAAAAAGTTTAATGCTTGGAATAAATTAGTAGCGCAATTTGATGAAAGAAAAGAAATTGACTTTACAATTTCTATTGCCGATGTAAAGAAGCTAAAAGCAGATAGAAAAAAGAGAAAGTTTATTCTAGAGCCTTTATACAGTAAAAATCCTACTACAAAAGAAGCAGTAAATATAATTAAAAAAGAACTCTTTGAAAAGCTCCCTTTTTATGATAATTTACTTTACAATAAAGAAACAGGTACTTTACAGACCGCTATTTATATTAAAAAGGAAATTATAAATACACCTGCAAGAAGAGACTTCATTTTTGATATTTTAATACCTGCAATAAAAAAATTCGAAGAAGAAACTAATTTAGATGTGCGCGTTTCTGGAATGCCATATATTAGAACATTAAATGCCCAAAATATTCAAGATGAAATCATGCTTTTTGTTGGCGGTGCATTAGGAATTACAGCACTTATATTTTTCTTTTTCTTTAGATCTTTTCGAGCTACATTCATTACATTATTAGTGGTTATAATTGGTGTTATCTGGGCTTTTGGTTTTATTGGTTTATTCCGTTATGAAATAACGGTATTATCTGCATTAATACCACCTTTAATTATTGTCATTGGCGTGCCAAATGCAGTCTTCCTTATTAACAAATATCAGCAAGAAATAAAGAAACATGGACAGCAAGCAAAAGCTTTACAACGCGTAATTTCTAAAATTGGAAATGCAACTTTAATGACAAATATTACAACTGCATCTGGTTTCGCAACCTTTGTTTTTGTAAAAAGTAATTTACTGCGTGAATTCGGAATTTTAGCTTCAGTAAATATTATCAGTATTTTTATATTGGCACTATTAATCATACCAATCATTTATAGTTTCATGCCACTTCCCAAGAAAAAGCATTTAAGTCATTTAGAAACAAAATGGATTGACAATGTGGTTAATTGGATGGAAAAAATGGTGAGAACCAACAGAATTACTATATATTTTGCAACTGTTTTAGTAATTGTATTAAGTATTATTGGTGTTTATAAAATTACAGTTTCTGGAAGTTTAATTGAAGACATGCCCAAAAATACTGATTTCTATAAAGATATTAAATTCTTCGAAAAAGAGTTTGGAGGAATAATGCCTTTAGAAATTTTAATCGATACTAAAAAAAATAAAGGAGTCATGAAGCTATCCACTTTAAAAAAGATGGAAAAGCTGAACGAAACAATTGAAAGCTTTCCTGAATTATCAAAACCAATCTCTGTAGTTAACTTAGTAAAGTATTCAAAACAGGCGTATTATAACGGAAATCCGAAATACTACCAATTACCAACAAATCAAGAACAAAGTTATATATTTTCATATTCTAAAAACTCCAGTAGAGATACTGGAATGCTAAAAACATTTGTAGATTCTACCGGACGTTATGCTAGAATTACCACTTTCATGAAAGATATTGGTACAGAAAAAATGGATATTATTCAAGAGCGCTTAAAGACAGTAATAGCAAAAGAATTTCCAGCAGATAGATATACCGTATCATTAACTGGTAAAGCCTTGGTCTTTATAAAAGGAACAAACTATTTAATTAAAAACTTAGTCATTTCTTTATCACTGGCTATTTTATTAATTGCCCTTTTTATGGCTTGGATGTTTAGATCACCACAAATGATTTTAATTTCATTGATTCCAAATATGTTACCATTACTAATTACAGCGGGTTTAATGGGTTTTTTAAACATACCTATAAAACCATCTACCATATTAGTGTTTAGTATCGCATTTGGTATTTCAGTAGACGATACAATTCATTTCTTAGCAAAATATAGACAGGAACTTATTGCAAATAAATGGAAGATTAAACCCTCTGTTTATTCTGCATTACGAGAAACTGGTGTAAGTATGTTTTATACTTCTATTGTGTTATTTTTTGGTTTTTTAGTTTTTACCCTTTCTAGTTTTGGTGGAACAATTGCCTTAGGTGGTCTCGTTTCTGTGACATTATTATTAGCAATGGTTTCCAACTTATTATTATTACCCTCTTTATTATTAACTTTTGAAAAGAAAATTGCAAATAAAAAAGTATTTAAAGAGCCTAAAATGAAAATTTTTCCTCCTAAAGAAGAAAAAACAAAATAGCATACACCTTTTTATTGCCCTTTCATTGGTTGCTTAATTTGCAACAATAAAGTATCTTTACTCTTTATAAAAAGATAATTTTCGAATACAATACACTTATAAATGATGACAAAAAATAGCGTAGCAGAATTATTAAAATCAGGTTCAGTTTTACAAGAGGTGATTATCAAAGGGTGGGTTAGAACTTTTAGAAGCAATCGTTTTATTGCTTTAAATGACGGTTCTACAATTAACAACATACAGTGTGTAATTGATTTTGAAAATACACCAGAAGAAACTTTAAAAAGAATTACAACAGGAGCAGCATTATCTATCAAAGGAATCATTGCAGAAAGTCAAGGTAAAGGACAATCTGTGGAAATTCAGGTTTCAAATATAGAAATTCTAGGAGATTCGAATGCCGATGAATACCCAATACAACCTAAAAAACATAGTTTTGAGTTTTTAAGAGAAAACGCACACCTTCGGGTAAGAACAAATACATTTAGCGCGGTAATGAGAGTGCGATCTAAACTCTCTTTTGCAGTTCATAAATACTTTCAAGACAATGGGTTTAATTATGTAAATACACCAATTGTTACGGGTTCTGATGCCGAAGGAGCAGGAGAAATGTTTCGAGTTACGTCATTTGAAGATAATAAAGCACCGGTTACAGAAGACGGAAAAATAGATTATACCAAAGATTTCTTCGGAAAAGAAACAAATCTTACCGTTTCTGGTCAGTTAGAAGCAGAAGCGTATGCAATGGCTTTAGGTAAAGTATATACTTTTGGGCCAACTTTTAGGGCAGAAAACTCAAATACAACGCGTCATTTAGCAGAATTCTGGATGATTGAACCAGAGGTTGCTTTTATGGATTTAGATGGAAATATGGATTTAGCAGAAGATTTTATAAAATCTGTGCTAACTTATGTTTTAGAGCATTGTAAAGAAGATTTAGCATTTTTAGATGAACGTTTTATGCAAGAGGAAAAAACAAAACCTCAATTGCAAAGAAGTGAAATGAGTTTGTTAGAGAAGTTGAAATTTGTTGCTGATAACAATTTTAAAAGAGTTTCTTACACAGAAGCAATCGATATTCTGAGAAACTGTAAACCTAATAAAAAGAAAAAATTCCAATACCCTATTAACGAATGGGGAGCAGATTTACAATCTGAACACGAGCGTTTTTTAGTTGAAAAGCATTTTAAATGTCCAGTTATTTTATTTGACTATCCGGCAGACATCAAAGCATTTTATATGCGTTTAAATGAAGATGGAAAAACAGTAAGAGCTATGGATGTTTTATTCCCTGGAATTGGGGAAATGGTAGGTGGTGCGCAACGTGAAGAACGTTATGATGTTTTAGTAGAAAAGATGAAAGCCATGAATATTGACGAAAAAGAACTTTGGTGGTACTTAGATCTAAGAAAATTTGGCACAGCCGTACATTCTGGTTTTGGTTTAGGTTTTGAGAGACTAGTTCAATTTACAACTGGTATGGGAAATATTAGAGATGTAATTCCATTTCCAAGGACACCTCAAAATGCCGATTTTTAATTTCATTTATGTATCTTTAAAATATGCTAAAACAAGGCTTAAATTACAAACTCCTGCAGAAATTATCTCCTCAGCAAATACAACTGATGAAGTTAATTCAATTACCAACACAAGCATTTGAAGAGCGCTTAAAGCAAGAAATAGAGGAAAACCCTGCCTTAGATACTGGTAAAGAAGAATCTGAAGATATAGATGATGATTTATCAAATGAATTTGATGATGATGATGATGATAGATCGGAGAAAGAAGAATTAGAAGATATTAATATCGACGAATATCTGAGTGATGATGATATTCCTAATTATAAAACTCAAGCTAATAATTACTCGGAAGATGATGAAGAAAAAAATGTGCCTTATGCAGCAGGAACAAGTTTTCATCAATCTTTAAAAAATCAATTAAACACTTTTAGTTTAGACGAAGAAGAGCAAGCTATCGCAGAATTTTTAGTTGGAAGTATTGACGATAGTGGTTATATCCGCAGAGAAATTATAGATTTAGTAGATGACTTAGCATTTACAGCAAATATTTTCACAACAGAAGAAAAGGTAATTATAGTACTTAAAAAAGTAGTACATACTTTAGATCCTTTAGGTGTTGGCGCTAGAGATCTTAGGGAGAGTTTAATTATTCAGTTAAAAGCGAAAGACAAAACAAAATATAGAAGTTTGTCTATTGAAGTTTTAGAAGCTGCATTTGATCACTTTATTAAAAAGCATTATAAGAAATTACAAGAAAAGTTTCATATTTCTGAAGACGAACTAAAAGAAGTTATTAAGGAAATATCTAAATTAAACCCAAAACCAGGAAGTTCATACGCTGGTAACAATAAAATTGCAGAACAAATTGTTCCTGATTTTTCAATTAAAATTTTAAATGGCGAATTAGATTTGGTTTTAAACGCCAGAAATGCACCAGAACTGCATGTTTCTAGAGAGTACAACAACATGCTAAAAGGCTATCAAGAAGCAACAGTAAAATCAAAGTCCCAAAAGGATGCTGTCTTTTTTATTAAACAAAAATTAGACTCCGCAAAATGGTTCATAGATGCTATTAGACAAAGGCAACAAACCCTTTTAATAACAATGAACACCATCATGCAATATCAATATGATTATTTTTTAACCGGAGATGAACGCAAGTTAAAACCAATGATCTTAAAAGATATCGCTGATAAGATTAATATGGATGTTTCTACTGTTTCTAGAGTAGCAAATAGTAAATATGTTTCTACACCTTACGGAACAAAATTAATAAAGGAGTTCTTTTCTGAATCTATGAAAAATGACCAAGGAGAAGACGTCTCTACCAAAGAAATTAAGAAAATATTAGAAAGTGTAATAGAAGAGGAGAATAAAAAGAAACCTCTAACTGACGAAAAATTAGCTGTTATTTTAAAAGAAAAAGGGTACCCTATTGCAAGAAGAACAGTTGCAAAGTATAGAGAACAGTTAGACTTACCGGTAGCAAGACTTAGAAAAGAAATTTAATGCATCGATTTTACAAGACTATTTCCGTAGTACTGCACCCTATTATGGTACCGACTATTGGTATAATATTGTATTTATTAATACTACCTAATTCATATACAAGTAAACAAAAAACAGCACTATTAGCGCTCATATTTATAACTACTTATCTTGTACCACTCCTCATATTAGCACTGTTCAAGAAATTAAACTTAATACAAAATTTTAATACCAAAGGTATCAAAGAAAGAAAGGTACCGGTAGCCCTAATGATTATTGTTTTCTATCTATTAGGAAATACGATAGAAAATAATATTAAAATGACGGATATTAGTTTGCTTTTTTACACATCTAGTATCGCACTAACATTCGTATATCTCTGTTTAGCATATCAGTTAAAAATAAGTATACATTTATTATCCTTAGGAATATCGACAGGATTTTTTATTTTGATAGGATTTATATATAATTATAGTCTTCCTATAGTAGTTATTGGAAATATATTATTGGCAGGAATTATTGCTAATGCAAGACTGTACTTAAAAATGCACCAACCTAAGGAAGTTTATTTAGGTTTTCTCTCTGGTCTTATAGCACCCTTTGTAGTGTATAATTTCCTATAAAAAATAGAAAATTAATCCAAATTTTAAAATTTTCGTATCCACCACTTTTTCGTTTAAAAGACCATTCTTGAATACAGGAGATAATCCATAAAAAACATTCATAGTAAAAGCATCATAACCGGCAGATAAAGTTAAACCGTATTGTAATTTATTATAAGAAGATACTTTTCTGTACTTAATCAGATTACTATTAACATCTATATATTGAAAATTATTATCTAAATTATAAAGGAATTTAACACCCGTATAAATCCTCCAAAAATTATATTTTATAGCATTAGATGTGCGCCATCTTAACTCAAAAGGGAATTCTAAATTATAGGATTTAAAAATGTTTTTAGTAGTTGTAATGTCATTCGTAAAAACAGTAGTTCCGTCTACTTCATCTACTTTTAATTCATGGTTAAAAAAGTCATATCCAAGACCAATTCCTCCCGCAATAGCAATAGTACCACTTTTATTCAAAATAATATCTTTTATAAAACCTCCAGATAGCGCATATGAAAAGTTGCTTTTTGTTATTCCTGTAGGTTGATCATACAATTGACTATAAGAAACTGAAAAATAAATTTGATCATCTGCATAACTGTCTCCTAGACTCAAAGAATCTTTTTGAGCAAATGTTAAAAAGGGAATTACTGAAAAATATAAAAGAATAAATGGATTTCTCATGATATAAATAAAGAATATGAAAGATACAACAAATCGCGTTTTATACGAAAGTTAAATTCAGTGCAAAAAAAAAGGATAATTCTTATGAATTATCCTTTTATATTATAGTATTAAAAATTGTTTATTCTGCTGCCTTTGAAGCAGAATAACTAATTTTCAATGCATTTACATCTCTTAGTTTCAATCTAATATCAATAATTGTACCTACATTAGATTCTTTATCCGCTTTAATAGAAGTTGTCATATATGGTACTTCAGCTTCCGAAACCTTAGATCTTTCGTTTATAATAAAAGCAGGCACATCATTTGCAGTTGCTATTTTATCATTCAACTGAATTCTATTATAAGCAGTACCGTGTCTTGTTGCATCCTTAGATTTTCCAACATAGATGGTACTTACCAAACTTTTATGCTCTAGCTTTTTAACTTCTGTTGCATTTGGCAATCTTGGATTATCAATTTTTAATTCTGTTTCTCTCATTGTAGTAGTTACCATGAAGAAAAACAACAACATAAAAACGATGTCCGGTAAGGATGCCGTATTTACTGCTGGCATTCCTTTTTTCTTTTTTCTAAATTTAGACATATAGCTGTGTTTTAAAAATTAATTAGAAGATGTAGGCTCAGAATCTGAAATAATTTCCGGATAACTTGTCTTAATATCTTCAACTTTTTTCTTTAATTCTAGATTAGCTCTATCATCCTTATAAGAATCTTCTAACTCTGGAAAAGGAATTCCATAACGTTCTTTTGACAGTATGTTACGTAAATCAGAATACGCTCTTATCAGTTCATTTTGAACCTTCAAATAAGTACCATATTCCGTTCCTCTATCACTTTGAACAGAAATAATAGCCTTGTTTGGGTGATCTGAAGACTTTATACTTCTCTCGCCTTTGCAATAATTACAAGGACCAGTTGGCTCGCCTTCATCTATTTTACCATCACCTCCACCATTATCTATAAAAGCAATTGCAGCATCTTTAAGTTCATCAATATCCATTCTACTTCCCTCTACTAGAAGTTCATTATTTCTATTAATATTTACCTCAAAAATATTTTTTTCCTTTATAATTGGTGGTACGTAATCTTCTGGTGGTTTTTCCGACAACTTCTTAGAAACCCCTGAATCTACATTCATAGTTGTAGTTACTAAAAAGAAGATTAATAACAAGAAGGCAATATCTGCCATAGAACCTGCATTAATTTCTGGATTCTCTCTTCTTGCCATAATATTATGATTTTATTAATCCTTTAACTAAATCTATAACGAAGAAAGTTAAACCTATTCCTCCTAGAATGATACTAAACCAGATACCAGCTCCTGTAAATTGATTGATCGAAGAACCTGCTTCTCCACCCTCTAGTACTTTATTTGCGTTATCAATAACAACATCACTGTCTGCCATAAAATAAGCTACTACAAATAATACACCTAAAGCAGCTACACCTAATAAGGTCTTTTTTAAGTTCTCTGGATTTTTAAACAAGCCCCATAACGATAACACAAGTGTTACTATTACTACTCCGTATAATAAGTACTGAGAAAAAGACACTAGAGGGCTTACTACGCTATTTTGTACAGCCACGTCATTTTCTACAGCATCTTCTCCTGCCATAAGCACTCTTACAAGTAAGATGATACCTACAACAGCTATTGCCGTCACAATGTATGTGATAATTTTTGAAAATTTATTATCTTTCATAATAAAATTATTTTTTATACTTTACCAATAAATCTATCAACTGAATAGATGCATCTTCCATATTATTTACAATACTATCGATTTTAGAAACGATATAATTATAAAAAATTTGAAGAATAATTGCTACAACTAAACCAAATACAGTTGTTAATAAAGCTACTTTAATACCTACTGCTACTACTCCAGGAGAAATATCATTTGCTTGTGCAATTGCATCAAAGGCACCAATCATACCAATTACTGTACCCATGAAACCTAACATAGGAGCCAAAGCGATAAATAATGATAACCAAGAAACATTTTTCTCTAAAAGCCCCATTTGAACTCCACCGTAAGAAACAACTGCTTTTTCAGCATTTTCTACACCTTCGTCTACTCTGTCTAGACCTTGGTAAAAAATAGATGCTACAGGTCCTTTTGAGTTTCTACAAATTTCTTTAGCAGCTTCTACACCACCAGAACTTAAAGCTTCATCTACATCTGCTACTAATTTCTTAGTATTTGTAGTTGCTAAATTTAAATAAATAATTCTTTCAATTGCAATTGCTAAACCTAAAATTAAGGCTACTAAAACAATTCCCATAAATACTGGACCACCTTCTATAAAACGAAGTTTTAATTCTTGGTGAAAAGTTCTTGATTCTGCTGCTTCCTGTGCAAAAGTTGATTGAATTGCTCCAAAAAACATGAATCCTGTTACAGATAGGACATTTACTACTTTTTTCATCTCTGTTGCTGTCTCTTATACACATCTCCGAGCCCACGAGACGCTACGCTATCTC
>OJEF01000030.1_pt1 | contig 37683 bp, 28 predicted proteins | sample 1593041 | NCBI WGS metagenome assembly OJEF01 (sample SAMN05416790, study PRJEB24817) | seawater metagenome | isolation source: Sea water | place: Canada:Atlantic | collected 2013-11
TTAGTGCAAAATAGGGCGAAAGTATCGGTAAATAAAACCTCTGATCGCGAACACGATCGTAGGAAAGTATTGACCTGTTGCGTTACTTCGAATTTCACTATGGTCTTACATAGCTAATACCCACTTTGAACGTTGTACTAGTTCGCCATTTGTGAGAGTCACGATGTATACACCCCCTACAGGAGGGATAGTAACAAACTTTCTATGGGTTCCTATCTTAAGTAATTCATGATAGACCAGTTGACCTGAAGCGTTATGCACCTCTAAACCACTTTGGCTACCTACAGGCTGGAAGATGGCATAAAAACTAGCCGAGTTAGATGGGCTTGGGAACACAGTAAGTACTAACTGTTCCGAATAATCAATAACAGGCTGGCTAGTTGATTTACCTGGCCCCTTAGCAGGGCATAGATATTGACTTGGAGACGTATTCGAGTTTTTCAACACATAAACTCTATCTCGTCCCTTATACAGGAGGGTACTTTGATTTGAAGAAAATGAGTTGAAATCGGCATTGATATAAAGGTGCGTTCCATTATGAGGTATCAGAGCGGTGTGATCAAATGTCGCTTCGATATCATAGGTGATATTGCTATTAAATGTATTATGACCAATATTCAACTTAACATTAGTAAGGTCATTACCATAAATACCTGTAGAGTTACCTATAAAGACGTTACCTGCATTTCCCCCAAGTCCGACCACACCATTTTTTTGGGAAAGTCCAATCGAATTATACGACCATTCGTTGCATTCTAGCTGAGAGTCAACACCGCTTAAGAATGCACCTGTAATGGTATTTGAAGTAAATACATTTCTAATTAAAGTCAAGCTTCCGGTTTGACTCTCTACAGTCAGACCTTTTTGACAAGCATAGAACAAGTTCCGTTCAGCAGTAAAATTGGCATCTAGAATATGTGCTCCCTGTAAGCATTCATTGAATTCATTCGCATAAAATGATACTGGCTTGATCTTAGCTAATAACCCACTATTCGCATGAACAAAGGAGCTGTTCTCCAATCTCCACTGAACCTTTGACTCGAGAGTAATCGCTGGAGAGCCACCATTGAACGTGGTATTTTCAATATCAGCCTGAGTTCCTGCGATGACCAACCCTGCCCATTGTTTGTTACCTGCATAATTCAATTGACTATTTAAAAGCACAAAGGGAGCGTTTATATGTGCTGTGTGCTTATTCATCAAGGTTATTGTGCAAAAATCAAGACTAAATAAACTTGTACTGGATGGAACTATAAGATCTCCATCTATCAATAGTAAAGACTCACTCAAAACGATCATCCCGCCTTGACGCTGGATGATTTCAGCGCCCTCCTTTATATATATAGACCCTTTACCGTCTGGCTTAAACGAAGCGCCATTAGTCAGCTCTAATGATCCACTGAGCTCGATAGTACCTTCGTTCCATTCAATTCTTGCGCCAGGTTCAATAAAAAGTGTTGCACCTTTCTCTATAATTAATCTACTGTTCGGACCTATAATCAACTGTCCTCGTTTAGTGATATGAAGTGTACTGGATGGCGAAATACGCAAAGTTGACACATGACTGGGATGGTCACCTATTTCCAGAACTCCATCAATTTTCATGGAATCCTGGTTGCATCCATTACCAACAAATACTTCAATGTTTTGATGGTAATCAGAGAGCGCTGTATTGGTGGGTTTACCCACAGGACCATATAACCCAATACCCAGTCTAGCGTTATTCGTCACATGTACTCCAGCAGCTTGTGATGGATATGCAGAGTACTCATTGTGTTCCTTCGCTATATTAAAATTACCGATAAGGTTTCCTGGACTTAACGCAGACGAATAAAATGAACTTAGTGTATTCATACTAAACTCAATGATTTCCTGATTTGTATACATATGCTCTTGATTGGTACTGGCTTGGTCTTGAAGAAGACCAGGAGAAACATACGTATGAAAAGGAATAATATCCATCCTAGAACGTATGGACAAATTGTCATAGGCCTTACCTACACTTAATGCGCTAAATGCAGGTATGAAGGTATGTGAGGGGCTATATACAGTTGTAAGGAAAGACTCAAAAACTTCCACCGTTGGCGAAAATGACCCCGCAATTTCACTGTACTTCTCATTGTAATGTGCCTTTGGAGTACTTTGTCCTCTGCGCGTGGCTCTGGAGATTAAATGGGTTAGATTATTATTGGTCATTGATTGAACCTGCACCACCCACTTATTAACTTTTTGTAGAGGAAGTCCAAGCTTAGGCCCCCACTTTGCAATACTCTTAGCCTGAATGTAACCAAGTTGCGAAGACCATTTTATTCGATTCAAAAGCAGGCCATGAAGTCCAATTCTCTGTCCTTCATAGAGATATAAGGATTTACCTTGATGTGCTTCTATGTTTGCACCACGTGTAATTACCGACTTTTGTCTTCCTAACTGATTAAAATCTAATGTATCTAGCTGATTGCCTAAGTGGTGCTTATAGGTAACCATCTTTTGTTTACCCCAGCTTACCAGTCTATGGTCGGGATCTTTTAATGGCGACTTAATGTTGGAGTCACTACCATTAGAAATGGCAAATCTCCTCACTAGCCTAGGTTGTTCCCTATTTAATAAATACTCAAATATCCTTCGATCGTTCTGCGCAGACGGGTCAAAATGCTCAATGAGTATTTGTCTTGCTGCCGGCGAATTTATGACCTTATCCCAACTTTGCATACTCGGTAAAAACCAGAGCATCTCTCCGAACCTCTTTGCTCCGGCTTGAACACCAATTGGTATAAAAGCTCCATCATGTGGAGTATCGAAAGTCCCAAATGCCCTGACATTCATACAACAGCTGTTGCGTTCCAACTCCAGTAAAGCGAGTCTTGAAATGAGACCTCCCATAGAAGCTCCAACAACTGTAGTGGGTTCCATGGGGTTTTGGCCAGTCACCCAAAACAGGACTTTGATTAGATTATTCATGTTCTCATAAATGCTAAGCTTCGATTCTTTAAAATCTACATGGATCACATCAAAACCAGAACGGAACAATGAGTCATACAGCCAAGACATTTTCGCCATTCCTTTATAAACAGGATCACCACTTTTATCAACTATTATCCCCGTGGCAAGTCCTTCATAATTAATCACTCCATACTCATTCATAGCGCCTTCAAAACCTTCCACTATCACCAATGGTTTTTGTAAACCCAACTGCTTATCAGCATATTTTACAGAGACCTTGGCGTCTGCTGAGGGCTTGATCCCAACGTAGCAACTAGGCAACTGCAGATTAGATGTATGAAACTGATAATCGGGTATTTCAGCGTTAAAAACGATACTAATAAAAAATCTAGATTCAAATACCTGCGTACCATATCTAACACGTATTCTTAACGTTTTTTGCTGTAATTCTGCTTGTGTAGCATTGGTACTATAAAACCCTGTTAACTTTTGATTCAAAGTGGCTGGCCTAAACCCTTGACCATCCCCTAGATCTATGTCGAAAATTTGAGGAAGGACATGATTGCTTTGCACTAAAAATTGATCTAGCGAAAATGTAAAATTCGCTGTAGATCCGACAACATATTGAGTCTTTGCATTTGTTCCTCCAAAAAATGCAGTAAACTCTTCTATGGCCTTTCGGGCCGAGTCTATAGGACTTGAATTAGTGTAAAAATGCTGTTGTCCAACATCGATATAGTTTTTAACTGGTACAAGCGCAAACTTGTCCTTTATATAAGCCAAGTAGCCCTTGGCTATTGCATCTTTATCTAATTCGTTCATACTAAACCAATTCAGGTACAATGGAAAGTCAACGTTTTTCTTTGCATTCGTTTCTCTATTTTGATAATTCTGCAATGATATTAAATGTGGTGTTTGACTCCCGAACAGCTTACCATTACTATGAATTCTTTGACTCAAATAAATGTCTTGATACAACGCTTCAAAAAATTTAGGAGACATCATGGTGCCTCCTATCGCACCGTCATAGCGATGTAAGTCGAAATCAGTTCCTTGAAACACATATTTCGCAGCACTTTGGTCATGCAAAAAGCCAGAAGGAAACAGTATCTCGGGAAGAGATTCAAAAGTATATTTAGAAGAATCAATCTGCTGTGCACTCAGATTTTGAAAATGTATTAAGCACAGTACAATGCATAAAATTAATTTGGGTTTTCTCATAGGTCATTGGGTTTATGCAACAGCTTTATTACCATTCCCTATAATTTGACCTAGCTATTGTTCCCAAACAACAATCGTTGAAAACTCCATAATTTCAACATTGTTTCGAGTGCCGTAAAAACAAGACATAAAAAAACCGCGATCCTCACGGATCGCGGTTTATATTATTTTTCTGAATGCGAATTACATTGCTGCGTCAAGTTTCGCTGCAAGAACTTGTTTGCTTGTAGCTCCAACTTGCTTGTCTACAATCTCACCGTTCTTAAAAACAAGTAGTGTAGGAATGTTTCTAACGCCAAACTGCTGTGCTACTGCACCCTGTGTGTCTACGTTTAGCTTTCCGACCACTGCTCTACCATCGTATTCTGTAGCTAGCTCGTCAACAACTGGACCTACCATGCGACATGGGCCGCACCATTCTGCCCAGAAATCAACCAAAACTGGCTTATCTGATTTCATTACTAATTCTTCAAAGTTTGATTCCGTAATTTCTAATGCCATAATAAATATGTGTTTCTTTTTCTTAATCAAAAGTAATACCAATTTACCTTTCCCTCCTATAGGCTTACGCTATACACTCATTGATTTTTTGCACACCAAAAGCCCTAATGTGTTAACAACCTTAGTTTATCAACAGAGTTTTCGATTGAGAACCCAACCTAACCAAGTAGAGTCCACTTGACCAATTTAAACAGGACAACTCAAGTCTTCCTTCGCTCATCACTCCCTTAAATATCACTTGTCCTAAATCGTTATATATTTCCACTTGTTGTTCGGCCAAGGGAGACTCTATGACTACAGAGGTTCGCGCGGGGTTTGGAGCTATAGAAAATCGATGAAGACTTCCTTCTTCAATACCCAATATTGCCGGTACTCCTAAAGCAAAACTTCCCTTAAAACCAGCACTTAGCGTATCTAAAGCAATCCATAATTCAGGTGTATTGCTGGCGCCGTCAAAGTCAAGCAAAGAATCCCCTTTAAAATACAGTTGAGAGACCACCGTATCATTTATGCTGCCATTATTCATGTATAATTTAAGATGTATGTGCGATGGTCTCCATGGATAAATTCCTGGTAGCTCTGTGTGAAAGGTGGTAGACTCTCCCGTTAAATTTAACTTAGATCGGTAGTTAAAACTGTTTGGATTACCATCCACATTAGAGTATTCACCTGCAGAATCTGCATGCCATAATTCCATCTGAAACTCATCTGGCAAACTCATTAGATCGAGTGTATCGCAATCATACGTGAGGTAAAAGGTAAGTTCTAGAGCTCTATTTGAATCTAGAACACCTGGCATAAGTGTATCATTAGATATGATCGTAGTACCACTGACAAAATAGGGTCCTAACTGGTCAGGTGTAGTAATACAGTTAACCTGCGCATTAAGAAAAGAAGTCGATACACTTAGGGCAAGAGCCAGTAATAATCTCATTAGCTTATAATTTTAGGATGAAGTAGTGGATTAGACTCTATTTCCATTAATAGCTCTCTACTAATGGTGACTTTTCTGTCTTTAACTGGAAGTTTTATATCCAACTTTTCCTCAACATCAACAATATGAAGTTTCACTCGCTTGTTCCCTGGATACATTTCGAGGAGCTCATGAATTCGATCTACAATGGTTGTATCTAGCGTAGCTAAGTCAAGCTTAATCTCTAGTGATTTACTTTGTTCCTGAAGAACATCTGTCAGAAGTTTGACGTCAGCAACATCCACACTTAATCGTTCTATAAAGCCTTCGCCCTGTCGTTGATTAAACTTGCGTCCTCTCGCTTTTACGAATAGCAACTGTTCGTTTTCAAAGAAATGACGGAATTTCAAATAGTCTTCACCAAAGAGCTTAAATTCAAAGTCTCCCCTAAAGTCTTCGAGCTTAAAGATTCCCCAACCTTTACCCATTTTAGAGATCCTGTGTTGGGCATCTGTAACAATTCCCGCCACGGTTACATCTCTACCTAGAATGCTTTCTACGTGGTTAAGTCGCCCCAACTCTGCCGAACAAAAATATTGTATCTCCGTTCTGTAGTCGTCTAGCGGATGAGAGCTTAAATAGATTCCATTGATTTCCTTCTCCTTCTTTAATGCAATGATCGTGGGCCATTCCAAAGCATCGGGCATTTTGGGTGGCGGTAAAGCCTCTCCTGAATCTTCCCCAAACAGTGAAGCCTGAGCACTTTCTGCATCGGACTTTTTATTCTGAATATACTTTATTGCTTTCTCCACAAAACTCCTTCCTCCTTCTTCTTCGGAAAAATACATCGCTCGGTGTGTATTAGGAAAGTCATCCATGGCTCCACCTAGAATTAAACATTCAATGGTCTTTCTATTGGCTTGACGAAGATCAATACGATCTAATAAATCAAAGAAGTTGGAAAATTTCCCTTTTTCTCTCTGCGAAATAATTTCACGTACAGCATTTTCGCCTACACCTTTCATTCCACCCATTCCAAAGCGAATAGCACCATCATTATTAACACTAAATCGAAGTAAACTTTCGTTTACGGAAGGCCCTAGTACAGGTACGCCACCGCGGCGACACTCTTCCATGAAGAATGTAACAGCCTTAATGTCAGACATATTGTTAGACAGAACAGAAGCCATGAACTCAGCTGGGTAATGCGCTTTTAGATAAGCAGTCTGATAGGCTACCCAAGCATAACACGTGGAGTGCGATTTGTTAAATGCATAAGAGGCAAAAGCTTCCCAATCTTTCCAGACCTTCTCCAGTGTATCTCTATGGTGACCACGCTCCTCCCCGCCGTCTAAGAACATCGGTTTAAGCTCATCTATAATATCCTTGTTCTTCTTACCCATTCCCTTTCTTAGCATATCAGCCTGGCCCTTGGAAAAGCCTGCCAACTCTTGGGAAAGTAACATTACTTGCTCTTGATAAACAGTAATTCCATAGGTTTCCTTTAGTTTACCCTCCATGACATCCAGATCGTATACAATCTCTTTTCGTCCATGTTTACGGTCAATAAACTCCGGTATATACTCTAATGGTCCTGGTCTATACAAAGCATTCATGGCAATAAGATCTGCAAACTCAGTGGGCTTGAGCTCTTTCAGATACTTCTGCATTCCTGCACTTTCATACTGAAAGATCCCCACAGTTTCTCCACGCTGGAAAAGCTCGTAGGTTTTAACATCATCTAAAGGGAAGCTATCAGGGTCAAGGACAACGCCATGGCGCTGCTTTACCAACCTACAGGCTTCTTTGATAATGGTTAGCGTCCTCAGACCTAAGAAGTCCATCTTAAGAAGACCGGCATCTTCCACCACGGAGTTATCAAACTGAGTACACCACATTTCACTATCCTTTGCACGTGCAACAGGTACTAATTCTCGTATATCTGATGGGGTGATGATTACACCACAGGCATGAATACCCGTATTTCTCAGCGAGCCTTCTAAAACACGGGCTTGATTGATCGTTGTTGCCTCCAGACTATCACCCGCAGCTAGGGCTTTGAGCTGAATAGCCAAACCTGCTTCCTCTGACCCAAACTTGCTGCGGAGGGTCTTATCATCCATGTCCCAAAGTTTTTTGAGTTTAGTCATGTCTGGTATAAGCTTGGCAATACGATCGGTATCAGGTAGCGGCAATTCTAATACCCTGCCTGCATCACGAATAGAGCTCTTAGCTGCCATGCTGCCATAAGTGATGATTTGGGCAACCTGGGAAGAACCATATTTATCAATCACATATTGAATAACACTGTCTCGACCTTCATCATCAAAATCAATATCAATATCAGGAAGTGATACACGTTCTGGATTCAAAAAACGTTCAAAAAGTAAATCATACTTTATAGGATCAACGTTTGTGATTCTAGTACAATAGGCGACTGCTGATCCTGCCGCTGATCCACGACCAGGACCCACACTAACTCCCATTTTACGAGCTGCATCACAGAAATCTTGCACAATCAAGAAATACCCTGGATACCCTGTTTTAGCAATAGTCTCTAACTCAAAATCTAAACGTTCTTCTATCTCCGGTGTGAGAACACCGTATCGTTGAACGGCTCCCTCATAGGTTAAATGACGTAAGTAGGCATTTTCACCGCGCTTGCCTCCGTCACTTTTATCTTCTGCCACTTGAAACTCATCCGGAATATCAAACTCAGGAAGGAGCACGTCTCTTTCTAATGGATATATCTCGATTTTATCCAATACTTCCTTGGTATTGTTGAGAGTCTCAGGAAGATCGGCAAACAACTCAACCATCTCTTCCTTCGTTTTAAAGTAAAACTCTTGGTTGGGGAAACCGTGTCGAAAACCACGACCACGACCTATAGGAGTACTTTTTTGCGCACCTTCTTTTACACAAAGTAATATGTCATGGGCGTCTGCATTGTCCTGAGTTAAGTAGAACGTATTGTTGGCTGCTATACACTTAATATCGTATTCCTTCGAATATTTTAACAGCTGTAAGTTGACATGATCCTCTTCTTCTAGATGGTGTCGATTTAATTCCAAGTAGAAATCATCACCAAAGTTTTTATGCCACCATAGTAATGACTCGCGAGCTTGAACCTCTCCTACGTTCAAGTATAATTGCTGTACTTCTCCGCGAAGACCACCGCTTAGAATAATGAGATCATCTTTATATTCGAGCAGAACCTCTCTGTCAATGCGAGGAACATAATAGAATCCATTCAACATTCCTTCGCTACTCAACTTCGCTAAGTTGTGGTAACCGTTTTTGTTTTTTGCGAGAACTACGATCTGAAAACCGTCGTCTTTTCGAGTTTTATCTAACCGATCATTACACACAAAGAACTCACAACCAATAGCGCCTACAAAAGGGTACTCCTTAAGTGGTTCATCCAGACCTTCTTTGACCTTTTTATTGTGTAAATAGGCTTCCTTATTACCTGGCACAGCCATTACAGCGCGGTTAAAATGGAATGCACCCATCAAGTTTCCAAGATCTGTGATAGCAACACCAGCGTGTCCGTTATCAACAGCAGCCTTTACTAGATCGCTTACGACTGTTGTCGCCTGTAGAATGGAAAACTGGGTATGATTATGTAAGTGGGCAAATTCAACATCCGCCGCATGCACTGAGGAAGCTGATTTCGTATTATTTTGATCCGACCTTAACTCACCTAAGCCTTCTGCCCTATTCTTTTTAGCCTGATCTACGGCAAGACCTATAGCCTCAATAGGTGAAGGGTTGGCGAGTTTAAATGCTTCTATAAAGTCTGGACCTTTATGTAAGTCTTCTGGAGTAATAACGTCTAGCCTAACGAGTTCTAAGAATACTCTCGCTGTAGCCTCCACATCGAACGCAGCATTATGTGCTTCAGCAAAGCCTTCATGGAACAAGTGTCTGTACAGTTCTTCTAATTTAGGCAGCTTAAATTTGCCTCCTCTTCCACCAGGTAATTCACATAATTTCGCGGTAGTTTCAGTACAAGAGTCCAAGGGCTGCTTTTCACTGAGAGGGTTTCTTCCATGTACACGAAAGTATTCACAGCCTGTAACGTTGAGGTCGAAGTTGACGTTATGTCCTATGACGAATTCACACTTGTTAAGTGACGCCGTGAAAATGTCAAGAACCTCTGATATTGGCTTTCCTTCATTTTGCGCACGCTCTGTAGAAATACCATGGATTTTCGTGGCATTGAAAGGAATATCAAAACCCTCTGGATAAATGATGTGGTCTTGAACTTCCACGACCTTACCCTGCGCATCATGAATTTGCCAAGCCAATTGAACCACACGTGGCCAATTATCAAGATCAGTGATAGGAGCTTTCCAATCCTTTGGAAGACCAGTGGTTTCCGTGTCAAAAATTAAAAACATGAATGGCTTTTCCTTAAATAATGAGCGTTACTCAAAACTAAGGAAATTGATTGGTCAAAACGCGGCATGTGAATAACTATTAACTACTCTGTAATCATTTGATTACAATGATGTTAGCTTGTTATTTGCCGATATGGAACGGATGATCTGATAAGGGGAAATGTGCAAACGGATGTGCCTGAGAATCTAGTGGACTTAGGATGGTTTCACGCATATTATGCACCATAGAAATAGCGTTTTGTGCCTCCTTTTCATTGAACCCGCCACCGTTGAGAATGTGCTCATAAGAAAGCGTGTGGAGCTCGTTAAACCCCTCAGTAAAGTCAAAGGACCAGCGATCAAAATCAAGCGATCTATGGGTACGTTTACCCTGTTTTTTGACATTCTCGGGTAACGTATCTTCATTTATACTTAAGAACCATTTGATGGTGGCATTATTAAACTGCAACACCCCAGAAGCTCGATCGTGCGTGCGAACATATACTTTTTGATCCACGACATCTCCAAAAATCCATTGAAGCATATCGAAAAAATGAACTCCAATATTTGTGGCAATTCCACCACTTTTTTCCTCATCGCCCTTCCATGAGGCATAATACCAATTTCCTCTAGAGGTGATATAGGTAAGATCAACATCAAACTGATAGTCCGGTTCCTGTGCTAATTTTTTAACTACACGTTCCTTCATTGCGATTACCTGATCGTGAAGACGCAATTGTAAGATGGTGAATACGGTATTTCCAGTTAATTCACTGGTTTTAGATAACCCGTCAATGTTCCACGGACGTAAGGTTAGAGGTTTCTCGCAAATGCAATGTGCTCCTGTTCGCAAAGCATAACGTATGTGACTATCATGCAGGTAATTAGGAGAGCATATACTGATGTAATCGACTCCTTTACCTTGCTCATTGAGCTTATTTAAATGCCGATCAAATCTCTCAAATTCTGTAAAAAATGCTGCGCTTGGGAAATACGCGTCTAAATGCCCTACACTATCGCTCGGGTCATAGGCAGCCACTAATTCACCACCAACATCCTTGATCGCTTTAAGGTGTCGAGGAGCTATGTAACCGGCTGCGCCAATTAACGCGAATTTTTTCATTAGCCTATTCGTTGGTCATAGGTATCGCCCATGGAAGGTGCGTCTCCCATTAATCGGGCCATCATTTGCTTCTTCACAATATTGAAGATGACCATGTGTATATCCTCTGTAACCTCCATATCCATAACGGGAGCATGTACATTAATCGTTGCGATTTTCGCTATTTCGCCACCTTTAAATCCACTCATAGCGACTGTTGTAGCGCTATTTTTATTTGCGTACGCTAAGGCATTTACTACATTTTTACTGTTTCCAGAACCGCTGATTCCTATGACCAAATCACCCGGTTTTAGAAAGTTTTTGAGTGGCTCGATAAAGATAGAGTCCCAACCGATATCATTCGCAATGGCCATCATAGAAGGAAGGTTGTCGTTAAGACATATCATCCTGAAACGCTTTTCTAAACCGTAACTGGCACCTTTCAAGAAATCTCCGGCAGCATGGGATGCTGAAGCGCCGGAGCCTCCATTACCCATAGTATAAATAGTGCCACCCTTCTCATAAGTAGCATGAAATGCGTCTGTCAGTAATTCTAACGCTTTTGGATCTAAGGAGTCCAACGTTGATTTAACCAGGTTGATATATTGTTGTGCTTGCATGTTCTAAATAGAATTGACCACTAAAATAGCGGAATTATTTGCGCCAATTCAAATATCCGACCACACTCATGATAGAATAAATGATCATAAGTCCCGCATAGATCCAAAGACCCTTGGATCCATACAAGAAAATTGAGGCTATATTCAAAGGAATCCAGTAGTGAAATGAGGTGCGTATTCGCCTGGTTTCTTGCCATGTAGCTATCAAGGCAAAGACAGATGTGAACGCATCATAATAGGCTAAAGAAACGCCGGGCAATGTATTTATAAAATAGCCTAATACAAGGGCCGTTGGAATTCCCAAAAGAACCCACCATTGCTTAGACCATGGGTAATCCACCAGAGCAACCGATTCATGAGTGCTTACTCTGTTCCAAAGTACCCATCCATAGCAACCCATCACCGCGTAGACCACATAAAGACCTGTCTCGGCATAGAGTCCAATCCTAAAGAATAAGAATACGGAAAGCACAGAGCTTAAGGTACCCAATGGCCAGGCCCAAGCCTTCCGCTTTATGATGCCTAACAAAAAAGCAAGGCTAAGAAGCGTGGCGCTCCACTCTATGATTGCATTTGTTTTCATAAAAAAACCCTGGACCAGAGGTCCAGGGTCAAATGTACTTTATAAAATGTGTTGCTTAAACGAGTTCTTGAACCAGATCAGCAGCTTCTTGCAATGCAATGGCGCTGTGAACTTCAAGACCACTTTCGTCAATCAATTTTTTAGCCTCTACTGCATTCGTTCCTTGTAAACGTACAATGATTGGAATATTAATATTCCCCATATTCTTGTAGGCATCTACAACACCTTGAGCGACACGGTCACAACGAACGATACCTCCAAAGATGTTTACTAATATGGCTTTGACACTATCGTCGCGAAGAATGATGCGAAACGCCTGTTCTACACGTGCCGCGTCAGCTGTTCCGCCTACGTCAAGAAAGTTAGCGGGGCTTCCGCCTGCCATCTTTATAATGTCCATGGTCGCCATCGCTAATCCAGCTCCGTTAACCATACAACCTACAGTTCCGTCCAGTTTAACGAAGTTTAAACCAGCTTCTCCAGCTTCGACTTCAGTGGCATCTTCTTCACGCGTATCACGCATAGCGGCAATATCCGGATGACGGAAAAGTGCATTATCATCTATAGAAACCTTAGCATCAACTGCAAGGATCTTATTATCCGAAGTTTTTAGTACTGGATTAATCTCAAACAATGAAGCATCAGCTCCTTCGTAAGCACGGTAAAGAGCAGCAACAAATTTGGTCATGTCTTTGAATGCGGCACCGCTTAAACCTAGGTTAAACGCTATTTTACGAGCTTGAAAACCTGTTAAACCCACCTTAGGGTCAATTTCCTCGTGGAAAATGAGTTCCGGAGTATGCTCAGCAACGGCCTCAATGTCCATTCCTCCCTCTGTAGAGTACATAATCATGTTACGACCCGTAGAACGGTTCAGCAATACAGACATGTAAAACTCTGACGTTTCTGTTTCTCCAGGATAGTACACATCTTCTGCGACCAATACCTGGTGAACTTTCTTACCCTCAGCCGATGTTTGAGGGGTAACAAGTTGCATTCCAAGAATGGAAGAGGCCACAGCTTCTACTTTATCTATACCCTTTGCGAGTTTCACTCCACCACCTTTACCTCGGCCGCCGGCGTGAACCTGAGCTTTAACAACATACCATTCAGTACCTGTTTCCTCTGTTAACGATTTAGCGTGAGCTACTGCCTCTGCGGAGGTCTGTGCAACTTTACCACGTTGAATTCGAACGCCGTATCTGGCTAATATTTCTTTTCCTTGGTATTCGTGAAGGTTCATATCTATGCTTGAATTTGACCACAAATGTAGGACAAAGGCCGTGAAACAAAAACCTATTCACAGATGAAAATTGTCAAAAGGATATGTGAGGTCTATGAACGATATTTGCAGTCATGACCCGTAACCTATCACTACTCTTCTTTGTTCTACTAAGTACCCTATCTTCTGGACAAAACAACCTTAGAAAGGGCTTAGACATTCCGGAAATTGATGATCATGATATCGTCATAAACGGTGTTCTTGATGAGTCCCAATGGGCACAAGGTGCTCAAATTCAATTTCTAGAGCAGTATTTCCCCACTACTGCTGCACAACCCAAAGGTGTATCTAGTGCAGTCACCATATTTTATACGCAAAAAGGATTTTATTTAGCCGCCAAATTCACGGACGAACGCTCTAAGATTCTATCTCAGCTCACCCCTAGGGACAGAGTAAATGCCAATACGGACTGGATGCAGGTGATCATTAACCCCTTTAACGATGGTGCAAATGATTTCAATTTTTATTTAAGTGCGTCAGGTGTTCAAGGCGATTCACGTGCGACCAGCGACGAGAATGAAGACGGAAGCTGGAATGCCGTTTGGTATAGCGCAGTAGTTAAGGAAGACCATGCATGGACTGCAGAAATATTCATTCCCTATCGTGTTTTGCGTATTCCGGAGACTAGTCCAGGGGCGTCCCCTAAGCCTTGGGGATTTAACATAAAGAGATCTATACGTAGTGATCGAACGATGTACAGCTGGAATCCGATCGATAGAAATTTTGATAACGAAAGTCTCCAAAGTGGATTGTTGACAGGCATACTTGTAAAGGATCCGCCGCTTCGTGTGAGTTTACGTCCTAACATCACGGGTACCGCACTTCAAAATGGCAATGGATCTTCAAGACTAACATCTGCCGCAGGTGCTGATATAAAAATTGGACTGAATAAGAGCTTTACCTTGGACATGACGCTTTTGCCCGACTTCTCTCAAATAGCATTTGACGAGCAATTTGTGAATTTTGAAGCCTTTGAGCAGCAATTTGATGAAAACCGTCAATTTTTCACAGAGGGTGTCAACCTCTTTAATAAGGCGGATCTTTTTTACAGCAGACGAATAGGCGGAAACCCGAAGAACTATACGAATGCTAACCTTGACGATCTCAGTAATACCACCCAGAGCTTCACTCGAATGCTCAATGCCACAAAAATCACCGGAACTACAGATAATAATCTGAGCATGGGTGTTCTTAATGCAATCACCGCGTCAAATTTTATTTCAGGTACAGACAGCAGTGGTAATCCAGTAGAAGTACTCACGGAACCATTAACCAACTACAATGTATTTGCCTTTGACCAAAGACTGAATGGAAATAGTTCTATAGGGTTTATCAATACAAATGTCTTAAGGTCTAATGAAGAAGGAGCTGCCAGGGATGCTAATGTCACCGCAGTTACGACCAACTTGAACTTCTTAAATAATAGTCACTTTTTAAATGCAGCAATAGGAAGATCTAGTGTCTATGATATTGAAGATGCACATAATGGCACTGCGCTAGGATGGGAACTAGGTAAGCAAACAGGAGCTTGGAGATGGACGCATGAAATGGATCTAGTAACACCCGATTTTGATCCAAATGATTTAGGATTTCAACGTAGGGGTAATAAAATTCATCAAAGTTTCACGTTATCTCACCAATTGCTTCAACCTACGGGCTCCTTCTTAAGGAGTAGGCATCGCCTTGGATTGCAATATAACCGACTCTATGAACCGTCTGCTTTTGAGCGTGTTCACCTGGAATACAGCTACTTTGGTCTTCAAAAGGGCTTTTTAGCTTGGGGATATAATCTCGAAGTTAGGCCAAAGGAATATGACTATTTTGACCCAAGAGTTTCCGGCCGGTACAGATTAAACCCCGCCTCCGCTTGGCACAATGCATGGGTGAGTACAGATTTCAGAAAACCTTTAGCATTCGAACTTCGAGGAGGACAATACGCTTGGGCAGATTGGAATGTTCGAGGTATCTATGGTGAGTTTGAGTTCATCGTCCGTGTGAACGATAAATTAAACTTTAAGAGTAATATCGAACTTTCGAGTAACCATAATATAGGATGGGCTCAGACGCTAGGTCCAGATAGCGTAGGTATGGCATTGCGACACCGAAGAGAACTTAGTCAAAGCTTTAATGGTCAATACCTTTTTGGGCCCAACTCGTACCTTAGTCTAAACCTTCGTCATAGCTGGAATAGAATTGAAAATGAAGGCGTGTTTCATCTAAATGAAAACGGAAGCCTAAAACCATCTGGAAGTTATCAAGACCCTGATTTACGCATCAACTTTTTCAATGCGGATTTGAAATACGTTTTATGGTTTGCCCCGGGTCGCGAGTTAAACTTCCTTTACAGGGCATCTCTTGCCAATTCAGACAACCAGGCGTCATTGGATTATTGGCGGAACCTACAATCGGTTTCCGGGATCGCTGCAGATCACCTTTTTAGCCTTAGGGTAGTCTATTTCTTAGATTATGCCGAGATTGTGAATTAAGTTACCTTTACACTACTATGATTACGATAAAAGGGGTCACAAAAAATTACGGTAATACACCAGTTTTAAGAGGAATTGACGCCACTATTTCTAAAGGTGACTTCATTACCCTTGTGGGTGCCTCTGGTGCCGGGAAAAGCACTCTTCTCCACCTTATCGCAGGCTTAGACACTTCCACAGAAGGCTCTATTAGGTTCAATGGTGTCTCACTAGAGGACATGAACAAGAATGAATTAAACACATTCCGAAATTCTCATGTAGGTCTGGTATTTCAGTTTCACAATCTTTTACCTGAACTCACCGCACTTGAGAATACAACTTTACCGAAATGGATTGGTGGCTCCATGGATGATCTGGCAAAAGAACGGGCATTAGAGCTGCTCGGACTCTTAGGAATAGCCCATAGAGCAAATCATCTACCAAGTGAGTTAAGTGGCGGTGAACAGCAACGTGTAGCCATTGCGAGAGCTCTGATGAATGAACCTGAAATATTGCTTGCTGACGAACCTACCGGTAATCTCGACAGTGCAAATGCCCAAGCTGTGCACGAATTACTAATCAACCTGAATGAAAAACTCGGTCAAACCATAGTCGTTGTCACTCACAACGAAGCATTGGCAAGCCTAGGTACCAGACATTGGAGCATGACTGATGGCTCCCTCGTACAATCTTAAAACGCAAAATGAACTTACCGCAAGACGAGCTCAGGGATTTTTTGATTGACAAAGCGAATCAATATGCACAACACAGTTTCATTCAAGATGATCCTATACAAATACCCCACTCCTACTCTAACACAAAAGACATAGAAATTAGTGGACTAATTGCTGCAACCCTAAGCTGGGGAGGCCGTAAAACTATTATAGCAAAGTCTAAAAACTTGATGGAACGTATGGATAACAGTCCTGCTGATTTCATTCGAAATGCGACCGCTTCAGATTTACAATCATTTGATGGATTTGTGCACCGTACATTTAAAGCTGATGATATAAAAGGCCTGGCCGCGTCGTTGCAAAAACTCTATAATGAATACGAGTCAATTGGTGATTTTTTCAAACAATCACTGAAACCAGCGGACATCAATATGGCAAGCGCTTTTAGTGCCTTTAAGTCATTTCTATTGAGTCATGGACTACCCCAAAGAGCAAGCAAACACTTCGGAGACCCTCTTAAAGGAAGTGCCTGTAAGCGTTTAGTGATGTACTCTAGATGGATGGCCAGACCAAACACAGAAGGTATCGATTTCGGTATTTGGGACGTTAGCCCTTCCCTACTCAGTATTCCACTTGACGTGCACAGCGGTCGTGTTGCGCGCAGTCTTGGATTACTAACCAGAAATCAAAGCGACTGGAAGGCAGTATTAGAATTAGACTCATCAGTTAGATCAATTGCTCCTGATGACCCTTCTAAACTCGACTATGCTTTATTTGGACTGGGTGTATACGAGGAATGGAAATAACTTAGAGGGCCATTAATCCTGGGATTTTAGTAGCTTCTTCATAACGCTCAATGACAGCGTCAACACTTAGCATCATCTCCTTAGCACTAATAGAAACGAACTTACCACTCTTACTTTTTCTCAGCTCTACCTGAGCAACCGTAGCATCAAAAAGCGCCTCAGCTTGAGCTAATTTTTGGTTGTCGGAGGGCACAATAAACTTAAACAGGTAGACAGACGGCCATGTTAATATTTCTAACTTCTCTCGGAGGCCTTTATATGGATCTTCACTCATTATCTGTGATCAATTATTACGCAAAAGTAAAGCATCACTAGAGAATGCCTGGCTTTTTAAAAATTCTGTCGCCGATTCTATTTTAGGTTGCATGAATTCATCTTCATCAATTACCGTACAAACCATACGGAACTCATCTAGCAATGCTTCTAATTCACCTGAAGGCCTGACCTCTCTTAAGTACAAGGCCTGAGAAGCGTTGAGTAACTCAATACCTAAAATGGTATACAAATTATCAAGCACCTTAACGAGCTTAGTAGCCGCATTTGCACCCATACTTACGTGATCTTCTTGGCCATTAGAACTTTCAATGCTATCCGCTGAGGCAGGAGTACAATATTGTTTGTTTTGACTCACAATTCCTGCAGCAGTATACTGGGCTATCATCAAGCCACTATTCAATCCAGGGTTTTTAACTAAGAATGGTGGTAAATTTCTACGACCAGATATTAATTGGTAGGTTCTTCGCTCAGAAATACTCCCATATTCATGTAGGGCTAATGCGGTATAATCTAATACTAAGGCTAAGGGCTGACCATGAAAATTACCTGCAGAAATTATCGCATCTTCAGCCTCTAAAACTACAGGATTATCTGTAGCTGCATTTACCTCAATATCAATAACTTCTATAGCATGTATTAAAGCATTTTTAGACGCTCCATGTACCTGCGGAACACACCTGAAACTATAGGGATCTTGAACGTGCAGTTTCTCGCCATGCATGGTAGGACAAACATCCAGCCAGCCATAAATTCTTGCTGCTGTTTTGATCTGGCCCCATTGCGGCCGAGTAGCATGAACTCCAGATGTAAATGCTTCAATCCGTCCATCGTGTGCTACCGTAGAAAGAGCAGCTATTTTATCCGATAAGTAATCTAACTTCTGACCATGAATCATAGCATACATTCCATGAGCAGACATAAATTGCGTTCCGTTTAGAAGCGCCAATCCTTCCTTAGAAGCTAATTCACATGGTACCCATGGCTGAACAGGAGAACGCGATAGAAATGTTTGTGTCGTAACCTTATTGCCATTCCACCATAAAAATCCTTCGCCTAATAACGGTAGGCTCATGTGGGCTAATGGGGCTAAATCTCCCGAGGCTCCCAAAGATCCTTGCTCATAAATAACAGGAAGTACACCTGAATTGTACAGGTTTATCAACTCTTGAACGACCACGAGGCGTATACCGCTAACTCCAACGGCAAAGCTTTGCACCTTCAAAGCAATCATTAGTCTAACAATCTCGTTACGCACATAATCACCTGCACCACAAGCATGTGAGCGAACTAGGTTAGTTTGCAGCTGACCTAGCTTATCAGGAGATATTTCCACATTACATAAAGAGCCAAAACCCGTGTTTACGCCGTAAATAGGTCGCTCACTTTTAGCTGATTTAGCCTCAAGAAAAGATCTTGAAGCTACAATCCGTGCTTCAGCTAGTGATCCAAGGCTAAGCTTACAATTCCCAAGTGAAATTGATTCATATTGTTTAAATGACAAAGGTTGATCGCCTAATACAATTGTGGTCATGTGCAGTAATTTGTAGTTGCAAAATACGCCACAACTCCTGTTAGATAATAAACTTAGTGAACCTAAACACTTAAATTGCGTTTAGAATCTTAGAACAATCTACTACTCAATGAAACATTTTGTCATCATAGGCGGCAGCAAAGGAATTGGCAAGGCCACCGCAGAACTTTTAGCTGCTGAAGGGCACAGAGTTACCATATTTAGCAGAACTCCATACGAGGGACACGCACACAGCGTTGAATGGGAAGAATTTGACGTGACCACGGATGACTGGAGCGATCAAATGCCTGAACAGATCGACGGATTGGTCTACAGCGTTGGTTCGATAAACCTAAAGCCATTTAGAGGCCTAAAACCGGAGGTCTTCCAGCAAGACTTTAACCTACACGTTATTGGTGCAGTCAAAGCACTTCAGGCTGCTCAAAAGAATTTTAATAAAGAGTCTATACCTTCCTGTGTCCTTTACTCTACTGTTGCTGTTGGTCGTGGAATGCCTTTTCACGCCACCGTGAGTGCATCGAAAGGTGCAATAGAAGGAATGACAAGAGCCATCGCCTCTGAATGGGCCCCTAAGGCCCGTATCAACTGTATCGCTCCAAGTTTAACTGATACGCCACTCGCTTCTAAACTATTGAGTACAGAAGAGAAAAAACAAGCTATTGGAGCCAACAACCCTATGAAACGAGTTGGAGAAGTAAGTGATATAGCTGAAATGACAGCCTTCCTATTAAGCGATAAAAGCTCATGGATGACAGGACAAGTTATTCATGTGGATGGAGGCCAAAGTGTTCTTTAAACATGTTTAATACCTTCTTCGATCAATCACAACTAGAGACGCTTGAAAAGAAATATAGGACTGCACTCATTAATTCCGCTTCAGGAATAAGAACCGCTTTCCTAGGCGTTACAGGGGCAGATGGTATTTGGAATTCCGGTACGTTTTCGAATGTAACCCATGTAGGGTCGCACCCTGCACAAATCAGTGTTCTATTTAGACCTGATCAAGGAAAACGTCACACTTTATCAAACTATAGGTCAAGCAAACTTCTCACCCTCACGGCCATTCCTCTTCACCAAGCTGAAATACTACATGACAGTAGTGTGAATGCACCGTATGGAACATTTGAGTGGTCTGCTGTAGGTGGGTCTGTAAACACGCTGAAACAATGGACACATCCTATACCTACCAGTGCCCTTTGGGCCATGGAGCTTGAGTTTATTGAAGAATTTGAATTGAATAATGGCTGCGTTTATACCGTAGGATCCATCAAACAAATAGGTTTTTCTAAGGAAGTAACTGTGGAAGATAGTGGACGACTTTCTTGGCAGAATGGCCCATCCTTGGCGCTGGGATTGAACCAGTACACGACAGGGAATGAGTTTGACTTCTTTCCATACCCAAACGCATCAAAATTTAATTTCTAAATGCGCAAAGCCATAGATATTGTATGGTTTAAGCGTGATTTACGGCTGTATGATCACGAAGCGCTCTATCAAGCCTTGAAAGGATCTAATAAGTTATGGCTGGTTTTTCTACATGAACCTAAGCTGTTCGATTTAACTCAATATGACGAGCGACACAGTAGGTTTATCATCGATTCCGTGGAAGATATTAATATCCAAATAGGTGCTCCTAAGTTGCATTTGTTTACAACCGATGCCCTATCCTTTTTTGAAAACGCTAACAAGCACTTCGATGTGCAAAACATCTTTAGCCATCAAGAAACAGGGATTAAACACACTTTTGACAGAGATATTGAACTCAAAAAATGGTTTTTAGGTCATCACATCAAATGGCATGAATTTGTGGCAAATGGGGTACGTCGTGGATTAAAAAACCGAAAAGACTGGGTGAACAAATGGATGACTGATGTATCTAGCCCTGCCTGTGCCATAGACAAAACACTTTTAAATAAACGGACCATCGAATGTTGTCCAGATTTTGCGCCTTTATACTTACCTAACTTTCAGCCTCACCCGTTTTTTCAGCGAGGCGGTGAGCGAAGAGCACATCAAATCCTTCAAAGTTTCCTGACTGACCGAATCACCAAGTATGCACGTAGTATTTCAAAACCTCAAGAATCTAGAAAAGGATGTAGCCGGATTTCCCCACATTTGGCCTGGGGAACCATAAGTGTTAAGACGGTCTATCAAAGTATGCGTCAGGCGCCCATAATAGGTAGTAAAAGAAATTTTAACGCTTTCGCGGATAGGCTCAGGTGGCAGGCTCATTTTATTCAAAAATTCGAGAGTGAATGGGAATATGAATTCCTTCCAATCAACAGAGGTTATCTCGCTGTGGAGAATTTAAAGAACATGGACCTGGAAAATTTTGAAGCTTGGAAAAATGGATTAACGGGAGTTCCACTTATTGACGCATGTATGAGATGCTTAACAGCAACAGGATACTTAAATTTTAGAATGAGGGCTATGGTTGTAAGTTTTTACAGCCAATACCTGTGGCTCCCATGGAAGCCGGGAGCAGATTATTTAGCATCGCTCTTTACAGACTTCGAGCCAGGCATACATTACACTCAATTTCAAATGCAGAGCGGGTATACCGGAGTAAACACGATTAGAATTTACAATCCAATAAAGCAAAGTAAAGACCACGACCCTCAGGGTACTTTTATTCGTCAATGGATTCCTGAACTCATCAATATACCAGCTCCTTATATACATGAGCCATGGACCATACCTCCTATGGAATTTGCCATGATGGGATATTCTATAGGGTTATACCCTGCAATGCCTATTGTAGATTTAGGTAAATCTAGGGCCTACGCTAGTACCATGCTTTACAGTAGAAAGAAGGAAAAATCGGTGAAGGTAGAAGCACAGCGGATCCTCAGTAAGCATGTAAATAAAAGTCCCGTCAGAAAGTAGTTACTCCTGAACCAAACGAAACCCTTCTCCATGTACATTCTCAATGCGTAGCGTGGAGTCTACCTTCAAATACTTTCTAAGTTTTGCCACATAGACATCCATAGATCGACCTGTGAAGTAGTTGTCTTCTCTCCAGATTTTCAGTAATGCCTTCGAACGAGGTAAAAGTTGATTTTTATGAGCAACAAGCATTTTCAGCAGTTCACTTTCCTTTGGACTCAGCCTAGTGACCTCTCCTTCCCATACCAATTGCCTTATTTTCGGCATGAATGTGAATGACGCAATGATCAATTCATCAGCTTCTTCCTCAGTATCAGCAGATTTACGACCTATAATGGCTTGTATTTTATAAAGCAGTACATCTGTGTCAAATGGCTTAACCAGGTAATCATCTGCCCCAGCAGAATATCCTGCTATGATATCTTCCTTTTGCCCTTTAGCGGTAAGGAAAATCAACGGTTGACCATTGTCAATTTCCTTCACCTCAGTGGCGAGGGTCAATCCGTCTTTCTTAGGCATCATTATGTCAAATATACATAAGTCATAGTCTCCTTGTTTATAAGCCCTTAGTCCTTGCACGCCATCGCGCTCTAGATCAACCTCATAATCATTAAAGGCGATCGTGTCCCTTAATAAATTACCGAAGTTCACATCGTCCTCAACTAATAAAATACGTTGCTTTTCCATAATTATTGGTTCTTTACAATCTTAATAATAAACGTTGACCCCGCTCCTATCTTACTTTGTACATCAATAGTTCCACCATGCTTATCTACTATTTCATGGACGAAAGACAAGCCTAAACCATGCCCTTTCACATCATGAATGTTTCCTTTAGTTGCTCTAAAGAATCTATCAAAAACCTGAGAGGTAGTTTCTTCGTTCATTCCTATACCTCTATCCTTAACTATAATAACGAAATCATGATCCTCTTCACTCAGTTTCACACTAATCCTGGGTACATCTACACTATACTTGATCGCATTATCGATGAGGTTCGTAAGCGCGCTTTTAAACTGTGTAGGATCACCAAAATATGTGTAAGAACCCGGTGAAACAACAAGGTCAATCCATCCATTTCGCTGCGCAACACTTAGCGTGAAGTGCTCAACAGCTTCTTGTACTACATTCTCTATGGACATCTGAGCCCGCTCAAGTGTTAACTCTTCTTTATCCATCATAGACATCTGCAGTACAGATTCCATCTGGGCATTCATACGCTTATTCTCAGTTTTAATCACAGCCAAATAATTACGTATTTGATCCGCATCCATTTTGTCGCCGTTTTTGATTATCGAATCTACAGCTAAGTTTATAGTCGCAAGTGGGGTCTTAAATTCATGGGACATGTTGTTGATAAAATCACTTTTAACATCAGCTAATCTCTTTTGTCTTCTTCCCTGTCTTTGAACGCCAAAGAATGCTGTTAAAATAACCGTGGAGAATAACAAGGATGCCATTAGACTTAGATATACTCTTCTTGCCAAATAGAATTTTTCAGAGGGGAAATATAACAACAACTGTCTGGTAGGACCAAAGAAACTCTCAGACAAGACATAATTGAAGGTTACCTTTTGTGGATCAAATCCCGCACTGGTTAATGTACTGAGGTACCCATTCTCTATCAATGCCCAAACCGGTTCCGTGCGAACCCCATTTTGCTTTAACTCGTTTACGATAATGCTATCAAGCTCGGTCATATCAAGCTGTGTACTCCATGGTAATGAGGATTGAAAATCATCCAATAACCCTCCGAGCATGGCTGTGTCGCTGGTTCCTATACCGTAAGGATTCTGTACTTGGGCATTTGACCAACGAACTGTGGTTTGTCCCATGGGTGTATTGATCGTAAATACACTATCTACATTTACACTGTTGGTCAAAGAACCCATACTCTTCCTGCGAACAAAAAGTCTCACGCGTTCACTTAATCTAGCGGAAGTTGTTCCAATTTGAGCTTCAAACTGTTGACGCTGTAATTCCAATTGACCCGACAGTAAGTTCAATTGCAACAAAAGTGCACCCAAAACTGCGGCGGTTAAAATGGCGGTTGGAACGTTCTCGCGAAGTTTTTTAATGAAAGAGGACAACATGATACGAATGTATGTGCTTCAATTGATTGACCAAGCGCTTTTAACGGCTATTAACAATGTTATAGCAACTGACCTATAATATCATCTTCTTTGAGTCCTTCACCCTTTGCCTTGAAATTTGCTACAATCCTATGGCGCAGCACGGGTTGAGCAATTTTTCTTACGTGTGTGATACTGGGTGAACCATCCCCATTCATCATCGCTAAAGCCTTAGCTGCAAGAATCAGACTTTGAGAAGCCCTTGGCCCAGCCCCCCAATTCAAATAATTATGAGCTACATCAGATCCATCTGCGGTATTTGGACGAGTCTTTCTGACCAAGTCAACAGCGTAAGCTATTACGTCATCCGTCACGGGGATTTGTTTTAAAGCAAATTGCATATCCAAAACTTCCTGCCTGGAAAGTACTTGGTCAATTTGCTTCGCGCTACCCACTGTGGTTGCCGCTACGACAGCTTCTTCCTCTATTTTAGATGGATATCCCACAAGAATATTAAATAAAAAACGATCCAACTGGGCCTCTGGTAAAGGATACGTTCCCTCCTGCTCTATAGGATTTTGAGTAGCCAATACAAAGAATGGTTCTGGCAACTCTAGGGTGTTACCCGCAACACTTACACGTCGCTCTTGCATCGCCTCTAAAAGCGCTGCCTGAGTTTTAGGGGGTGTTCTATTAATCTCATCTGCGAGTACGACATTAGCAAACACAGGACCTTTGTGAAAAACAAACTCTCTTTTCGCATTCAACACTTCAGTACCTGTAATATCAGAAGGCATAAGATCCGGCGTAAACTGAATTCTCGAGAAATCCATACCTAACGCCTTGGAGACGGTAGTGATTAGAAGGGTTTTCGCTAATCCAGGAACACCCACCAATAGACTATGACCTTGACATAAAATAGACATGGTGATCAAATCAACCGCACTAGTTTGCCCTACAATAACTTTTGAAACTTCTTTTTTAAAAGCTTCAAGTCTCGCAGGAGCAGTTTCCAATACCTGAATTACTTGTGAATTAGTCATTGTTGTTACTATTCCAACCCTTTAGTTGATCGTCGCATGGGTAATAACCTGAATTAACTTTGACGAATGTTTCTAACAACTTTTCATCTTTCCATTCTTGCACCAGTCTACCTTGCTTTTCTTGAAGGGCAAAACCTTTAATTCTTGTAAAATCAAGATCTAGATTTGCCTTGTGAGGAGCGTACTTAGCGTCAACACGAACGATACGAAAAGCCTCTCTCTGGTCTTGAGATTGGTAAAAGTTTGGTGCCGAAATCTCATCTTCAGACATTACGTTGATTACGGCGAATAATCCTCTGTCTAACTGGCTGACCTCAAACTTATTATTTCCGCTCTCGAAATTACTCATTTGTCCACCATTAAATTTAGTTTGCTCATCTTCAGAATACTTCATTGCCGCTTCATCAAACGTCATTTCACCGGATGAAATACCTATTACAACACTATCTAAATAAGCCTTGGCTTCTTGTAAATTCTCTTGTGTGAGCTTGGGCTTTATTAAAATATGTCGCAAGTCTAACTCTTCACCTCGCTTTTCCAAAAGTTGAACAATATGATAACCAAACTCCGTTTTAAATGGATCGCTGATTTGTCCTTTTTTAAGATTGAAGGCGATGGCTTCAAATTCCTTGACAAATACACCACGTTGGATCGCCTTGTACTCTCCTCCTTTTTTATTTGATCCTGGATCTTCACTATATAGAATCGCCATAGACGAAAACGAAGTACCATTTTCTATTCGATCTTTTAGACCTATTAATTTATCGATAACCTCTTGCTGCGCCTCTTTGGAGATTTCTGGGTATTTCACGATTTGCCTCAGCTCTACCTCTGCATTAATCAGAGGAATGCTGTCTTCAGGAAGTCGTTCATAAAATTCGCGTACCTCAGATGGAGTGACCTCAATTCCCTCAACAACTGTCATCTGCATACGCTGAGCAGTAAGTTGTTCGCGAATTAAAATTCTCATTTCTTCTTTGATTTCTACGACAGACTTTCCGTAAAATTCTTCCAGTTTTTTTTGATCCCCCATTTGTTGGATCAATTGCTCAATTCTACGGTCCATATTAGACTCAACCTCGTCTTCCCCTACGGTAACTGAATCAATTTCCGCATGGTGTATCAAAAGTTTCTGAAAAAGCAACTCTTCAAAAACACCGCAATAAGAGATGTTCTCTCCAAAATTTTGACGGTTAAATACATCGTATTGCTCGTCAATATCGCTTTTAAGTATAATGTCTCCACCAACAACAGCGACTACACCGTCGACAGTTTTTGGTTGGCCTTGGGCTAATACGCTAAAGCATAATACGCTAAGGGATAAGTAAATCGCCTTTTTCAATTGCATTGGATATAATGTTTTCTTCTATTCGTTCTATCAGCGTAATTCTACGCTTATTAAGTATCATTTTTCTAATACGTTTCTCCACATATTCCAATGGACTATAACTGTTGGCTATGCGCAGTTCATTGACCTCCACAAAATACACCATTACGGTATCTTCACAGGTAAATCTCTTTGTTCTATTTAAGTAAGCATAGGGATTGCTTGTTTCCAATGGAATCTCATTCAGGAACTCATCTAAAGGAATCCACGAAGAATCATTGTAAGCGCTTTGTTTAGTGGCAAATACTTCGATCCAATCGTAGTACTTGTCTTCAATTCTACTTTTTTTAAACCATCGTACTGCTTGATCTATTTTTTGGGCATTCAAGGGTACAGCAGTGTATTGCGCCTGGATAATACTCTCTTTGAGTTCAAAGTTATCCAAGTTAGTCGTATAATACTCCAGCAATTCATCTTGAGCAATTGACGTATCTAGGTTCTCACGTACAAATTGATCAATATAGGCATGCTTTAGTAAGTCATTTCTATACCGTTTGACAAGGTCTTCAAAAGACCTCATTTCCTCATCCAGATTAAATTCAGCCGCGGCAACTAAGAGCTCGTTTTTCGCCCAGGTTCGAATCAATCGGTCCACCATTAATGCACTGTCTACTGGACTCATTTCTCCTGATTTTGGGATCTGGTTCTTTACATCCTCTAGAAGAAGATGTTTTTTACCTAACTCTGCCAAGACGATCTGATCAGATGATACAGAAGGGACACATGCAGTAAAGGCTAAACAAGAAATCAGTATCCAACGGATCATTTAGTCTAACGAATTAAATAGCTCATTTTTCACAGTATCGTTTACTATAACCTCAAATTTAGCGGTCAATTTTTTCACCCAAGCTTGTTCTAGTTGATCCTGGTAGCTTGCTATAACTAAACCTTTTACTTCGTTCAACGCTTTTGGACCTGCAGGAATAAAATCTATTACCTGTATAACGCCAAAACCACCAGTAAGTGATACAGGGCCATATACACCTGGTATCGTATTCCAGAGAACAGACAGGACCTCATCATCATCCTGCTGTGAAGTACCAGATTGCACGGCAATACTCAAGGGGTTTTCAGCACCTAAAAGTTCGTTTAACTTGTCCTGCTTATCTTTCGAAACCCATTTAGATATTTTTTTAGCAATTTTTTCATCTTCGCATACCCAGTAGGCATAGGCTAGACGATCGTTCCACATGAATTGAGTTTTTATCTCTTCATAATGATTAAATATGCCCACCGAATCCTGAGAAGCCTTATCCCAAACCTCGTCTTGGGTGAGGTCAAATAGTAGGATACCCTCTTTATATTCCCGAACTAAGTTTCTGAACGCAGGATATTTTGTTTCTAATTTACCATCCTCGTAACCCAATACCACATCATTACTGACCACATTAAATAACAATCTTAAATACTCTTCAACATCATTTTCATTGCCCGGTTTTTGATTCTGCTGCCAGAAATCAAGAAGTTGAGATTGAGTCATCGCTTGACCATCAAATGTAGCCACCACCCTGTCTTTAGAAGGCATAACTGCCTGCCACTGACCTTCGGTGAATGCAGTAGTACTGACCAATTTCACTGTACGAGCATAATTACGCTCGTTAACCGAGAAGTTGTATTGCTTCTTTAAGTCTTTGAGAAACTTCACAGCACCTAGCTTACTTCTTGAGTCACGCTTCACCTTATTAGTGATTTCTTTCTCCATAGTAGCAAATTCTGGTAGCGGTATTCTTTCCATCAATTGAATGACGTGCCAGCCAATATTTGTGCGAATAGGCATAGAGTAATCACCAGGGCTTTTAAGTGCAAAAGCAGCCTCTTCAAATGCCGGCATCATTTTATTCAATCCAAATTCAGGCATTACACCCTGAGATTCCTTGGTTTTTCTATCCTCGCTAAAGCTCACTAAGGAAACAAAATCCTCACCGGTCTGTAATCTATTGAAAATCTCTTGAGCACTACGTTCGGCCCGTTGACTTTCATTGATTTTTGCCTCCTCATCTGCAGAGAAGAATATTTGTCTAACCTTGACCGTACCACTGGCTGGTCTACGATCTGTTGTTTTAATCAAGTGATACCCAAACTGTGAGCGAATAGGCATACTTATCTCACCTATATTTTGGTTATACGCTCCATTTTCAAATGGGTAAACCATATTGAAGGCCGTAAAGTAACCCAAGTCACCACCCTGCTTCGCACTCCATGTATCAGCACTCTTAGAACGAGCCGCATCTTCAAACGAAATTTTACCGCTTGTGATTTCATTGCGCAGGTTTTTCATTTCGTTGAACACTTTAACCGTATCAGATGGCAGTGCCGTAGATTCAAGCTCAAACATGATGTGAGACGCCCTAACTTCTTCCTGTAATCGTGCATAACCTTCTGTAATTAAAGTTTTTTCCGATCCTGGATCACTCAAATAAGGTTTTGCCAATTGTGCTCTATACCCACCAAATTCTTTCACAAATTGAGATGCGGTGTCACGCTGCTGGTCATATGCCTCAGCTATTTTTAATTTGAACTTAACATACAGGTCCAAATACTCCTGAGGTGTTTTAGGGTCAATAAGTGAACCTACGTCTTTATTTTTCTCGTATACTGCCTTAAACTCTTCAGCCGTTACCTCATGATCCCCAACACTAAAGAGAACTTCTTGAGCGTAGGAATTGAAGCTTAATAGAACCGATCCGATGAATACTATATCTTTTATTTTCATTATCTGCTGTAGTTAGGTGCTTCTCTAGTTATACTTACGTTATGCGGATGACTCTCTTGTACTCCTGCCGCAGTGATTTGAATAAATCTTGCAGATTCTCTCAATGCAGGTATGCTGCTCGCACCGCAATACCCCATTCCGGCTCTTAATCCACCAATAAATTGGTACATCACCTCACCAACTTCGCCTTTATAAGGCACTCGACCCACAATTCCCTCAGGAACCAATTTTTTAACGTCGTCTTCAATATCTTGAAAATAACGGTCTTTTGATCCATCTGTCATGGCCTCAACCGAGCCCATACCCCGATATGTTTTATATTTCCTGCCCTCGTAAATCACGGTGTTTCCTGGACTTTCTTTAGTTCCAGCGAACATTGAGCCAAGCATAACACAATCAGCACCGGCAGCAATGGCCTTAACAATATCGCCTGTATATCTAATACCTCCGTCAGCAATCACAGGGATTCTATTATTGATGGCTTGAGAGACTTCCATTATCGCACTTAATTGAGGATATCCGACACCTGCTATGATTCTAGTAGTACAGATAGATCCAGGTCCAATTCCGACTTTAACAGCATCAGCACCAGCTTCTAAAAGATACAGGGCAGCTTCTGCAGTCGCTATATTACCTACAACTACGTCAAGATTAGGGAAGCTAGATTTTACCTTTTTCAGGGCTGTAACAACACCTTTGGTATGTCCATGGGCGGTATCTATAATGATAGCATCAACTCCTGACTCATTCAACGCTGTTACACGCGCTACTACATCCTCAGTAACACCTACAGCCGCAGCTACTTTCAAACGACCGTACTGGTCCTTATTAGCGTTTGGCTTGACTTTGTTTTTAGTTATATCTCGATAAGTAATAAGGCCTACTAATACGTAGTCTTCAGTTACCACTGGAAGTTTCTCAATCTTGTGTTCTTGAAGAATGGATTCAGCCTGCTCCATCGTGGTGCTGCGGGCCGCTGTCACTAATTTATCCTTGGTCATAACCTCATCAATGAGGCGTGTATTTTCTTTTTCAAAACGTAAATCACGGTTTGTAAGAATCCCAATCAATTTTTTATTGTTATCAATAATTGGTATGCCACCAATTTTAAATTCTGCCATCATGGCTTTTGCATCCGCCACGGTAGCTTCCTTATATAAGGTAACAGGGTCTAAGATCATCCCACTTTCAGCACGTTTAACCTTCCGAACTTCAATGGCTTGCTGCTCAATGGTCATGTTCTTATGGATGACCCCAATACCACCTTCCTGTGCAATAGCAATAGCCATAGCACACTCTGTGACGGTATCCATAGCTGCCGATATAATAGGCGTATTTAGAGCAATGTTTCTCGAAAACCGGGAGGATAAAACCACATCACGCGGTAAAACTTCGGAATAATTCGGAACTAGTAAGACGTCATCGTAGGTGAGACCTAAACCGAGAACTTTGTTGGTGTTTAATGACATAGCAATTCTGATTTGAATTGCGCCCAAAATTAAGCAATTTATACGAAACAACATGGGCGGCCTGAGGCCGCCCATGATAGATTCTTAAAATCTTAATAATTAGTAGAGTAAGGTGAAATTTCCACGTTCCTCCACAGGCACATCTTCTATACTTCTATACTTTACGTAATAGGTGTAGACGCCCATCGACGCTTTATTACCGTTGATGAGTCCGTCCCATCCAGATGAGATGGTCGTCGTGCGGAATACCTCTTGACCCCAACGGTCCATGATAAATAAGGTATAACTGTCTGGACGAGCAAATACGCCTTGTGGCTTCCAAACTCTATTTTCTAATACATCAGATTCAGGATTGAATGCGGTTGGCATCCACAATCTGGCCTTGTGAACAGCACAAGCCACATTAGAACGTGCATTGAACTTTTCATTGAACTCATCTCTCCATGGAATGATACCATCAGCAGCTATGGCCTTCACATAGTAACAGAATTTTCCTTTCGAATTAGAGTAAGGCTTTATATCATCCATGTACGCGGTATCCGTGGTTGCCGTTACAAAAGTAAACGACGAGCCTCCGTCAGCTGAACGATAGATTTCGTATTCATCAACCCCAGCGTCAAAATCACGGTAAGGCGACCAAGTTATATTACAGGTAAGGTTACCGATGGCTTCTACGTTTAGTAGAATATTCGTACCCAGATTGGAAATGGTATCCAATGCTCCACATGAATCCCTAGAAGCAATTCTATAGTAATACCTACGTCCCATCGGATCAGCGGTATAATCTACAAATTTAACTTCCCAAGGACCTAGAGTAGGTTTTGCTACGTTACCAATAGTCAAATAAGGTCCGATTTCATCATCTGCACGCTGAACCTGATAGTCGATAACATCTGCATCCCTGTCAATGTATGCATACATGTCAACTCCATTCTGGGAATTCACCGTAGCGCGGCCTAGATATAATACTTTGGACCCCTGAACTACAGCTGAACTATTGCATTCCTTGTTTGAGGTGCTCGTTCGCGTTCCTGTTGTATCCACCGCTTGCACATAATAACAGTAAGAATATCCGTTGATGATACCATAATGGTTGAATGTGGTATCTAAATTACCACCCTTGAGAAGTACACCTGTGATGGTGCCACCAATTGGATCTGTAATATCAGCGTATAAGTTGTACTCCGCGACCTGACTCTGTGACCACTCTGAATAAGTATTCCAACGCAATCTAGCATATCCATCACATGGATCTACACCGAGTTGCATAAATATGGTACTAGAGGGTACTGTATTCCCGACGGAACTTTGATTTCCACAACTATCTACTGCTGTAATTACGTAAGTTTCTTTTTGATTCCCAGCATTAGACAGACCATATACATACGGCATAGACGCAGCATAATTTGCTGATGTGATTGAATCTATGGGTACTAAAAATCCGGAATTATCTTCTCTGTAGATCACATAATAAACCACATCGCTATCCTTAGAGGCTGCCCAAGACATACCTCCCAAATTGCCACCAGCTACTGTAACTGAATCAAAAACAACCGCTGCAGGTGCTGTTTTATCTGAAAAATATCCGCTATCCTTCGAACTCTCACAAGAAACATTATAACGAACCTGATAGTTCAACCAAGAACCACAAAATGCTACTGTATCTGTCCAAGTAAAATCAACCGTAGAACCGAGTTGCGTCCATTGACCCGAATTTTGAGGTGCCTCCACCCACACATCATAGGTAGTTGCTGTATCTCCCTTTAACCACGGATTCCAATTCAATACCGCTATGGAACTGTTAGGAGGTGGCGGGAATGCTTGTAGGCCCATTCTTATGTTTTGAAGGGTATCTGTGGGTACAGTTAATAATCCACATCCACCACCGACTTGAATTGTATATCCATTTACAGCATTAGGATCAGCTCCTGCATGCGTGTAAGTCTGTGTACTCCAATCGAAAATTGTATCCACAATGGTGGTTGCACCAAGGGTATCTATATGATTAATCAGATAATAATCAAAGTTAAAGCCAGTGTCGGCGCTAGCGACCCAATCAAATGACACTCCTGAAGCGTCGAGGCTAACACAAGCATCACTGATATCTGGTAGTCTAGGCATGTAATTCAATACCCTAACTATGATTTTCTGATAAGCAATTCTATTCAAAGGACACTGGTCATCCTGCATACGTATGTAATACGAATACTCAGACTTCAGCGTTCCACACTGATACTCTTGATAGAACAGGTGACTACAGTCGACGTACCAGTTAAATTCTACTTGATTAATACCTGGATAGGTAAACACGCCTCCAACATTGCCTGAGGATATCGTAGCACAAGGAGGATTAAACAGACAAGCGTTGGCATTACCATAATTCGCAGCGGAACTTAGGTTACCACCAGAAGCGCTAAAATTAATATTCTGTGAAGAACAATTAGGGTTTGGATAAGGATCTGAAGATGAAATATCAAATCTTACCGTATCACCTGGATATACTTCGGTATAAAGATAGAGCGTGTCACCGGCTGTATTAGTTACTGGAACTAATATTGTAGGATTCGCTAAGTTTGGATCTGGTGTGATATCCAAACTCGGTGCTTCGTCCACAAAGGCAGAAGCACACAAGCCTGTACCAGCAGGACATCCTAATGTAACGATAGGTATATCTCTAAAGATCTCGCCTATTTTCTGACCACATCTCCATTCTTCAATCTTAACACAAGTGGCCCATGAACCAGCAAGAGCTGATTTAAAATTGACTTCACCTGTTGTTCCATCTATTGTTACCCCTGTGCTACCTGTTCCACTTGGTAGAGGCGATGAAGTTGTATATCCAGTGTTCCAAGTTACCGCAGTTCCTGGCCAAGCGTTTCCAGCTAACGGAGCTGCCCAGTCGTAGTATAGTGAGTCTAAATCCGGATCATAACCTAAGTTGTTATAGACAACATCAACGTTAGTACAAGAAATCACCTGTGGATCTTCTAAAAAGTTGGGTGAACTGTCAAAACAAGTTGGGTTCGCTGCAGTTCCGGCCGAAAGAGGTCCCGTCGCTCCTGGTGGAGTATATGGATACATAACAGCACGAAGTAAATATCCTCCGGTGTTTGTATTTGAAATTGAACCTGGACGACAACAGCTGTTCCAAGTGAAGTTCCATCCTCCTACTGGAGGTACTCCAGTTAGAGTGATATCTCCAGAACGGTATAGATATTTCTGCATCTTACCCGTTCCTGAGGTAGCTCCCGCGCAAGTTGTGGTACCTGTATAACAAGCTGGCACTACATCAGTAGTACTTACATATGCAGCTGAAATAGCAACACCAGCGTTATTTGCTATAGTTTGGGAACCTGTTCCTAGTGCTATTCCACCACAATCACGATAGAGTACCAAGGTAAATTGATATTTACCGTTTGGTTTACATTTCCAAATGATTTCTCCTCCTAAAAGGTGACTGGCAGACCCCTGAACACTAAATAGTGTAAGGGCGATGACAACGAATAATCTCTTCAAATTCATGTTTACGTACTTGAACATCGAAAATAAGGTATTATTTTCATTGTTGCAGCGCTAAAGGACTATGGATTTTAAACAATGAGTAAACGACTTAATATGCTGATTTAAAACAAATTAATGCGCATACTATCGTTTTGAAATGTTGTTAAATGTGATTTGTCTTTGTCTAGAACACTTATGGCGACCTACTTCAAAGCTGCGAAGTGCTCTATGCTTTGTAGACCTACCCTGCACCCGTGCCCTCCACATCCGCCAAGAACTACTCTTCATTTCGTGGCGCATCAGTGCGATAGTCTCGGCTTCTGAAATACCAAATTGAATGGTAATTGCGTCAAATGGCGTACGATCTTCCCACGCCATCTCGATAATTCGATCAACCTGTCGATCAGTCAACTTTTCAGCTATTGCAGAACCTTTCATGTTGCAGTTATGTTTAACATCATATGCATAGAAAACCTCATTTACCACAAAAAGTTTGCGCGACATGTGAAAGACCGTTCACATGGCGAAAAAAATGGGAGAAAAACTGGGAAAACGTCAAGTATTGCAGTAAAAGATGCAGTGGGAATAAGTCTTGAGATTATTTATATAAATTCCTTGAAATCACAACTTTTTGAATCTCGGATGTACCCTCACCGATTGTACACAATTTACAATCTCGGTAGAACTTTTCCACAGGATAATCCTTGGTATAACCGTAGCCGCCGTAAACCTGAACTGCCTCATTAGCCACTTCTGTTGAAATCTCAGAGGCATAGAGCTTACACATTGCGCTTTCCTGTGTCATTGGCTTACCCTCCTCTTTTAGGGCAGCTGCGTGTCGCGTCATTAACTCTGCGCCATAAACCTTCATCGACATTTCCGCTAACTTAAAACTAACGCCTTGAAACGACCTTATTTTCTTGCCAAACTGCTCGCGCTCATCTGCATACTGAATAGCGGCAAGCATTGCTCCCCTGGCAATTCCAAGACTTAAAGCCGCTATTGAAATACGACCACCATCTAGTATTTTCATGGATTGAATGAAGCCCTCTCCCACGTTACCTAAAACATTTTCTTTGGGTACACGACAATTATCAAAAAACAAGCATGCGGTTTCAGAAGCGCGCATACCTAATTTATTTTCTTTCTTTCCTGCAGTAAATCCGGGCGTGCCTTTCTCAACAACAAAAGCAGTTACTCCTCTGGAATCGCCTTTTTCCCCAGTCCTGGCTATAACAACCGATATGGAAGAAGAAATAGCATGCGTAATCCAGTTCTTTGAGCCATTTAACACATAATGATCACCATCCAAAACAGCCGTGGTGTCCATTCCACCTGCGTCAGAACCGGTCCCTGTCTCTGTAAGACCCCAAGAACCTATCCATTCAGCAGTGGCGAGCTTTGGCAACCACTTCTTCTTCTGTTCTTCGTTACCAAACTGAAGAATATGACCAGTACATAAACTGTTGTGCGCTGCCACAGATAGGCCTATTGATCCACATACCTGGGAAATCTCATCAATTATGGTGATATATTCTTGATAGCCTAGACCAGTACCACCATATTTCTGAGGAACTAGAACGCCCATAAAGCCAAGTTGGCCCATTTCTTTAAACAGTTCTACAGGAAAATGCTGACTCTCGTCCCACTCCATTACGTTTGGTCTAATTCTGGATTCTGCGAAATCGCGGGCACTTTGACGCACCATCTCCAGTAGTTCTTGACGCTCATCGCTTAGGTTAATTCTCATAAATGCTTTGTGATAAATAGGTTACTCAAATATAACACAGAAGCCCGAAATGAGTTTGCGGTCTCTGAGATGTTCTTGAAATTAATGTCAATATTATCTACTATTTCAATAACTTTTTGTACTTAAATCTCTTAGGCTCAGAACGTCCCAATCGCTTAAGCTTGTTTTCCTCATATTCTGAGAACGACCCTTCAAAGGAATACACTTCCGAATCACCTTCAAACGCAAGAATGTGAGTACACACACGATCAAGGAACCACCTGTCATGCGAAATGATTACCGCACATCCCGCGAAATTTTCTAAGGCCTCCTCTAACGCTCTTAATGTATTGATATCAAGATCATTAGTAGGCTCATCAAGCAGCAACACATTACCACCTTCTTTTAAGGCCATTGCCAGGTGCAGACGGTTACGTTCACCACCGGAAAGAATACCTACTTTTTTACTCTGGTCACCTCCAGCGAAGTTAAAACGACTTAAATAAGCCCGTGCATTAGATCGTTGTCCGCCAAGCATAACCTCTTCCGTACCATCACCTATCACTTCGAAAATGGTCTTTTCAGGATCCATTTTTTCATGGCTTTGATCGATGTACGATAATTTTACTGAATCGCCCACGTTAAAGGCTCCTGCATCCGGAGACAGTTGGTCCATAATCATTTTGAAAATGGTCGTTTTACCAGCACCATTCGGACCAATTATCCCCACAATACCTGCTGGTGGAAGCTTGAAATTCAGATTGTCATACAGCAGTTTCTCGCCAAATCCCTTCTTAACACCTATCGCTTCAATAACGTTAGTGCCTAACCTAGGGCCTGCAGGTATAAATATTTCTAGACTACTTTCCTTTTCTTTCTGCTCCTGTCCTAATAGATTTTCGTAGTTGCTGAGCCTAGCTTTACTTTTCGTCTGACGTCCTTTAGGGTTCATACGTACCCACTCTAACTCTCGCTCGAGTGTTTTACGACGCTTAGAAGCCTGCTTCTCTTCTTTCGCCATGCGATCTGTCTTTTGATCTAACCAAGAGCTGTAGTTTCCTTTCCACGGAATTCCTTCTCCCCTGTCTAATTCAAGAATCCATCCAGCAACATTATCTAGGAAGTAACGATCATGCGTCACCGCTATAACCGTACCCTTATATTGTTGTAAATGCTGTTCTAACCATAGAATACTCTCTGCATCAAGGTGGTTAGTAGGTTCATCCAAGAGAAGTACTTCCGGTTGTTGGATCAACAAACGACACAAGGCTACACGACGGGCTTCACCACCAGAGAGCTGGTCTACCAGTTGATCTGGTGGAGGGCAATTGAGGGCATCCATCGCTCTATTTAGCATAGTATCTAGCTCCCATGCATTAGTGGCGTCAATTTTGTCCTGAAGTTCAGACTGGCGCGCCATGAGCTGATCCATCTTATCTGGATTTTCATAGACCTCCGGTAAACCGAACATATCATTAATTTTATTGTATTCGTCCAAGACAGCAACCGTTTCGGCAGCACCTTCCTTAACAATGTCCAATACGGTTTTACCAGCTTCAAGCTGAGGTTCTTGCTCGAGGTATCCAA